>Ga0209024_1000838_pt1 | contig 37534 bp, 27 predicted proteins | sample AutmiccommunBRH5_FD_187380 | JGI IMG/M metagenome (GOLD analysis project Ga0209024, IMG submission 187380) | Deep subsurface microbial communities from Mt. Terri, Switzerland - Autotrophic microbial communities BRH/5 (SPAdes) (version 2) | ecosystem: Environmental > Aquatic > Deep subsurface >...
CTCAATGTCTTATTTCGCAAAAATAGATTTGATCATGAATGTCTATGCACGTCTATCTTATTTTAAATAAATCACCCCTTTTTAATCCTTATTAGTCTTTTGAAATTATGAGGGGATACCTCAGGGGCCAGGGGGGATTTTCAAAATAGGCAATAGCAACATCCAGCTTCTTCATTTCCGATGGGTATAAAGCAGTTTCTGTTTAGCTGCCAGAACATAGCCTTCCGTATTGACTGATGATAATATCGATGCCTTTGTTGATAGGGTAAAAAGGTGACTGATGATGAAATTTATTCTCCTGGCAGTGATGTCCGTCTGGGTAGTTGCCTGTTCTGCACATGATGAACAATATTATAGATTGCATCCTGTCGCATTGCAGCAAGCACTGGAAAAATGCCCTGAGCAGCCGTCTGGTGATTTGAGTTGTCAGCAATTGAAGGTGGTTGCAGAAAAATTGAATAAATTAGCTTATCAATTGCGCATTAATCCACAGGATTTTGGCAAGCAAATATTGGCTCTACAAGAAACTGTTGCAAAACAGAAAAAGTCGCTGCAGCAAAATCCTAATCAACCTGATGTGAATGCGGCGCTTGCAGAAAATATACAGCAGCTGAAAGAACGGCTTGCGATTGTTAAATGGCTAGAATCGCCCCAGGGTTAAATAATTATATGAGAATATTAATCAGCAACGATGATGGTGTACTGGCTCCTGGTATCCGCGCACTGGCTAATGAACTGTCGCTGGTCGCTGAAACAGAAGTAATGGCACCTGACAGAAACCGCAGTGGTGCTAGCAATTCACTTACTTTATCTATGCCGCTTAGGGTAAAGCAATTAGATAATGGGCATTATAGTGTTGAGGGTACACCTACAGATTGCGTACATTTGGCGTTAACGGGTTTTTTTGACCCGATTGCTGATATTGTTGTGTCCGGTATCAATGAGGGTGCTAATTTAGGTGATGATATTCTCTACTCCGGTACCGTTGCAGCAGCCATGGAAGGGCGTTATCTTGGGTTGCCAGCCATTGCCGTTTCTATGGTTGGCGACAATATTCAGCATTATGATACCGCAGCTGTTATAGCCCGAAAATTAATAGTGAAGCTGCATACACATGGTTTGCCTTCCCAAACCATATTGAATGTCAATGTACCTGATTTGCCGTTGGATAAGATCAAGGGGCTGGAGGTGACGCGCTTGGGCACACGCCATAGTGCTGAGCCTATGATAAAAGAATTTGATCCGCGTGGCCGACAAATTTATTGGGTAGGCCCTTCAGGCATGGAGGCGGATGCAGGGCCTGGAACAGATTTTTTTGCAATTAGTCGAGGTTATATATCGATTACGCCTTTGCATCTTGATCTAACTCACTACAAAATTTTTGATCAGGTATCGACCTGGATGGATGGTATTAATTGGACTTCATGAAAATATTTTCGTTATTGTATGATAAAACTATTGCATGGTCTGGGCATCGGCATGCGCAGTATTATCTCGCTGGTGTATCCTTTGCTGAGTCCTCTTTTTTCCCCATCCCACCCGATGTTATGCTCATCAGCATGGGCTTGGCAGCCCCTAAGCGTTCCTGGCGTTATGCATTAATTGCAACTTTTTTTTCCGTAATAGGCGGGGTATTTGGCTACCTCATTGGTTTATATGGTATTTCGTTAATCAAGCCCTGGATAATGTCTTCCTCATACCAGGCCAGTTATTATCAAGTGGTGCATTGGTTTGAGCAGAGCGGAGTCTGGGTTGTTATCCTGGCAGGGTTTACGCCGCTTCCTTATAAATTATTTACCATTACTGCCGGTGCCATGCAGATGGCTTTTCTGCCTTTTCTTTTTGGATCAATTATTGGTCGTGGGATGCGTTTTTTCCTGGTATCTGCCATATTGTATTTTGCAGGTGATCGTATTCAAGGGCATTTACGGCGTTACATTGACATGCTTGGCTGGTTGACAATATTAATTGTTGTGATTGTTTATTTTTATATAAAAATGAGTAGACCCTGATTTGTTTAATCTTTGCACGGCCATAATTTGAGATAATATTAATGATGTATGCTTATGGAAAGGGAAGCTGTGTATTTTTGCTGTCACTGTTACTAGTTGCCTGTGGACAAAGGGATGGATTGGCGCCTGTTGTCGAATTGAAATGGCACGCAGCAAACAGTAAACAGCAACGGCATGTCGTCGTCTCCGGCGAGACACTTTACGCAATTGCATTTCGATATGATCAAGATTATCGACAACTTGCTGTTATTAATCATTTGTCGAGTCCCTACACCTTACGGGTTGGCCAGGTCTTAAGATTACAACAAAGTCAAAGTGTTCAGCCGGCCAGGCAAGCTCCACGCGCCAAGTACCGACGTCAAACACCAGTCCCTTATGTAAACAATAAAAAAAGTGGTAATAGCCAGTGGCTTTGGCCTGCTGATGGCAAAGTGGTATCCCGATTTATTCCACAACAAGGGAAAAAAGGTATAGATATTGCCGGGAAAAAAGGGGCGATTATTCGTGCTGCTTCTGGAGGGGTGGTTGCCTATGCGGGCAGTGGGCTGTCTGGATATGGAAATTTAATTATCATCAAACACAATAATCAATACTTGTCTGCTTATGGAAATAATGCACGTAATCTGGTTCGCGAGGGTCAGGTTATTAAGTCAGGGCAAGCAATTGCACAAATGGGAGTTGTAAACAGGAAGTTTTGGGGTGTTCATTTTGAGATAAGAAAAGCAGGTCAACCAGTTAATCCTCTCAACTACTTACAAAAAGGTTGACAGATAACCTGTTGTTATTGCAAAAATATGTATATATTGGTTGTAACTACAAATAAGTCGTTGATTAGACTAATAAAGGTGAGACAATGTGCCCAAATGATGATCTGTCAGAAAATAAAATAGAGATTCAGGATGAGGATTTGGATAACACCAATGACGATAGTTTACTACCTGATGAAGATATTGAACATATTGAAGCAGATGAGGAAGTTGAGCCTGATTTTAGTGATGAGACTGCTTTTCCAAGTTTTCACCGAGGTAAGAGTGCAGCCAAGGCAATGGATGCCACGCAAATTTATCTAAGTGAAATTGGCTTTTCGCCATTGCTGAGTGCAGAAGAAGAAGTTCATTACTCAACACTCTCTTTAAAAGGGGATGTTGCGGCCCGAAAAAAAATGATTGAATCTAATTTACGCCTGGTTGTTAAAATATCACGGCGATACTTAAATCGTGGGTTACCGCTTCTGGATTTAATTGAAGAAGGTAATTTAGGCTTGATGAAAGCGGTAGAAAAATTTGATCCAACGCGAGGTTTTCGTTTTTCCACTTATGCCACTTGGTGGATTCGCCAAACGATCGAGCGGGCAATTATGAATCAAACCCGCACCATTCGTTTGCCGATTCATGTGGTTAAAGAACTTAATGTATATCTACGTGCGGCTAGACAATTAACGCAAAAATTGGATCATGAGCCATCTGCCGAAGAGATTGCTGACATGTTGGACAAGCCCTTGGAAGATGTTCAAAAATTATTAGGATTAAATGACAAGGTAACCTCTGTGGATACCCCAGTCGGTTATGAGGAAAATAAGTCATTGCTGGATACAATAGCAGATGAGAATAGCCTCAATCCGGCTGAGCTGTTAACCGATGAGAATTTACGGGCGCATATTGAATTGATGTTAGGTGAATTGACTGAGAATCAGCAACAAGTCATAGCCAGGCGTTTTGGCTTACGTGGTTTTGAAAAAACCACGTTGGAAGAGGTCGGCAAAGAAATTAATCTGACGCGTGAGCGAGTGCGCCAGATTCAGGTAGAAGCCTTAAAACATTTACGCATACTGCTTGAACGTTTTGGCTTAACACAAGAAGATTTGTTCTAGCATAATTGTGCACTTGCTCACGCCTTATAGATGCCTGATCGGTTACACAGTTTTATGATTTAAATGATGATTTTAATCCCTGCCAACAGGCCATGTAGTCACTTTGCCTGGTTTTATGCTGCATGGCTTTTTCAGTAATTTGCCAGGGTTCGCGCGATTCAAACATGAAGGCGAGCGTATTCTTATAGTATTTTGGTTTAAGTAGTTGCGTACTAGCCTGTTGGTAAGACCTGGCATCAGGCCCGTGTCCAGTCATGCAATTATGAACACTTACCCCGCCAATTGAAAACCCTTCGTTTTTTGCATCATACTCACCTACAACAAGCCCCATTAACTCACTCATCACGTTACGGTGAAAATACGGTGGCCTGAATGTGTGTTCAGCTACCATCCAGCGCGGTGGAAAAATCACGAAGTCAAGATTGGCAACGCCTGGAGTGTCACTTTCTGAGGTTAAAACCGTGAAAATAGAAGGATCGGGGTGATCAAAGCTCACGGTGTTGAATGTATTAAATAGCGATAAATCATAGCTGTAAGGTGCGTAATTACCATGCCAGGCAACCACATTGAGCGGGGAATGATCGCTTGGGGCAATCCATCCATGTTGTTGGAATTTACTAATTAAACTGATGTCATCATTGATCTCCTCAAATGCGGCTTTAGGGTAGACAAAATGGCGCGGATTGGCCAAGCCATTTGCACCCATTGTGCCAAGCTGAGGTAATGTTAGTGGCGCTCCACTATTTTCACATACATAACCGCCGACAAAAGGATCATGTAATTCAACCTTGAATTTAACTCCGCGAGGGATGACAGCAATCATCCCGGGAGAAACGTCTAGCACACCAAATTCAGTAAATAAACGAATTGCACCCAAGTACGGAACGAACAACATTTCGCCATCAAAATTACTGAAAAACCGCGTGGTCATGGACTGATTGCATTGATAGAGATAGGTATTAAGAAGATGGTTTCCTGCCAGGTGAAACAAGCCATCAATAAAATCTTGTTGCGCTTCAGGTTCAGGAAATGGCGACCAACGCATGGGATTTGGGGCTAGTGGGTAAGAAAATGTATTATTAAACGCACCTGAATAAGGCTTGTATTCATCATGTGTAACAGACGGGAGAATACGATAAAGCCAGCTATGCAGGTTGTTATGTCTTGCTCGCGTGAAAGCAGTACCACTCAGCTGCTCCGCATAAAGCCCTAAATTGCATTGCTGGGGTGAGTTTTGGCGCTCAGGTAAGGCGCCTGCGATGGCTTCTGTTTGGTGATGGTTTCCAAATCCTGCTAAATGCACCATTTATCTCCTTTTTTGTATATCAACAGCATAGCCTGAAATAATAAAAGTTGTCGAGCGCGCAGTTTATACCCCCTTTATAAAAGGGGGGACGGGGGGATTTATACTCATCTCACTCTAAAAACAGGTTAGATCGGTATATTATGAGGCATGTTGAAGTAGGCAACTAACGTTCTTTTTAAGGCGGCAACAAGGTATAATTTAAATATATATCTAAAATTATGAGGTGTGTTCATGGCAGGTCATAGTAAATGGGCTAACATTCGTTTTCGCAAAGGATTACAAGATGCAAGACGCGGTAAAATTTTTACAAAGCTTATCCGGGAGATTTCAGTAGCAGCACGTATGGGTGGTGCTGATGAGACGACAAACTCCAGGCTTCGGGATGCGGTGACCAAGGCACTGAAAGCTAATATGAAGCGTGACACCATTGATAATGCAATTAAACGCGGTGTTGGTGGCCTTGAGGGCGCCAACATGATGGAAATGCGCTATGAAGGTTATGGTCCGGGTGGTGTCGCTGTTCTCGTGGATTGCCTTTCTGATAATAAAAATCGCACGGTTTCAGAAGTACGCCACGCATTCACCAAATCTGGTGGTAATTTAGGTACGGATGGTTCGGTGTCTTACTTGTTTAACAAGCAGGGTGAAATTTTATTAGCCCCCACACAACAAGAAGAGCAGGCGATGGAAATTGCTATCGAAGCCGGTGCTGATGATGTGGTCAGTGAAGATGGCCAAATGGAGATAATTACAGCGGTTGAAAATTATCATGCTGTAATGTCTGCGCTACTTGCTGCAAATTTTGAAATCGAACATGCCCATTTAACCATGCGAGCCCAAACAACGGTTACTTTGGAGAAGGATACAGCTGAGAGTCTTGAAAAATTAATTGATATGCTGGAAGACTTGGATGATGTCCAGGCGGTGCATAGTAATGCCGAGTACCCAGAGCATGTTTTTGAATCAGTTCAGTAATGACAATTATTTTAGGGATAGATCCAGGGTCGCGTGTGACAGGCTATGGCCTTATCAAGGAAAATGATAAGCGGCAATTGCATTATGTAGATAGTGGTTGTATTCGTACCTCAGATGGCGCGTTAAGCCAGAAATTACTGCAGATTTTTAATGGTATTTGTGAGTTAATGGATGCGTTTAACCCTGATGAGGTCGCTATTGAAGAAGTCTTCATGCACAATAACGCAAGTTCTGCCTTAAAATTGGGACACGCGCGCGGTGTTGCGATGGTCGCTTGTGCGTCCCACAGGGTAGATGTAAGTGAATATTCACCACGTGAAATAAAGCAAGCGGTAGTCGGTTATGGTGCTGCGGAAAAAGAACAGGTCAAACACATGGTCGTGAAATTGCTAATGCTAAATAGCCCGCCACAAAGTGATGCCGCAGATGCACTTGCTATTGCCATTTGCCACTCTCACCGCCGTAATGGCTTGCCCGCACTTGGTCAGCGTCGTGTTCAGAGGAGGCGTGTACGATGATTGGTTGGTTAAATGGCCGAGTAGTTGATAGACATCATCCAGGCAAACTGGTAATTGATGTAAATGGGGTTGGTTATGACGTGGAAACATCTTTGCAGACGTTTTTTCAATTGGAATCGCACAATAGTCCCATTGGCTTGCATATTCATACTGTAGTTCGTGAAGACGCACTGCTTTTGTATGGCTTTCTTGAAAAACAGGAGCGGGCTTTATTCAGAGCACTGATCAAGGTGAATGGTGTTGGTCCAAAGTTGGCTATCTCGATACTTTCAAGTATCAGTCCAGATGAATTTATTCAATGCATTCATCAACAAAACGCGCTGCTGTTAACACGACTGCCGGGGATTGGCAAAAAAACTGCAGAACGGCTGGTTGTTGAAATGAAAGATAACTTGCAGCATATGCCTCAAACGGCGAGTGCACAGACAGCGCAAACAGCGGGTTTACTTGAGCAGGATGAAGCAATCAAAGCGTTGGAAGCATTGGGTTACAAGCCACAGGAAGCTGTGAAAGCGATAAAAAAAGTGGATGATGGTGACAAAACCTGCGAGCAGTTGATACGCTTAGGCTTGCAGCTGTTGTCGAGTCGCTAGTTACCGGATTTATTCATCGGTAACAGGAAAATATACTTTGACAATTAAACCACTGCCTTTAGCGGGTGGTTCAAGTGTTACTCGGCCATTATGTAGGGCGCATATTTGCTGCACAATGGCTAACCCAAGACCACTTCCTGGGCTTTTATTGCCGAGGACGCGGAAAAACCGTTCGAATACTCGCGAGTGCAATTCAGCAGGAATGCCAGGTCCATTGTCTTGCACCTCAAGCACGGCATCTTTCTGGTGAGGGTATACGCGCACAGTAATTTGGCCGTTTTCTTTGCAGTAACGTATAGCGTTATCCACAAGATTCCGAATTAAAATACTAATGGCTGTTGGATTTCCTGAAAAACTGGGTGTTTTTTCATCAGGTTCGAACGCCAGCTCAATTTGTTTTTCCACAGCTGCAGGAGCCAACATTGCTAATATTTCACGAGTGATTTTAGCAAGGTTTACTTCATTAAGATCATTGATACTTGCGGCTTCAGGAACAAGCTTACTCATTGTTAACAGCTGTTGCACAATATGCGTGCTTCGATTGACGCTGGCAATTAATTTTTGCAGTGCTATGTTTTTTTCATCTATATTGTCGGTATTCAAAGCAACTTGTGCCTGTGCTTTGAGTGCGGCAAGCGGTGTTCGTAGCTCGTGAGCTGCATCTGCGGCAAAACGTTTCTCACGTTCAAACCCCTGTTTTAATCGATAAAACAGCTTATTTAATTCATCAATCACAGGCTTTATTTCTTGGGGCACTTCTTTAATATTCACAGGTTCTAAATGAGTGGGCGCTCTGTTTGCAACCTCTTCTGCCACGCGCTCAAGGCTATCTAATCCGCGACCAATAATAATCCAGATAAGCAAACCAGACAGTGGAAAGGTAAGAAGCATGATATAAAGATCATCTTGAGCTATGCGCCGACCTAATTCGTTACGCGTGTCATAGCGCTCTGCTAATACAGTTCGTATGCCTGCTTTTTCATTGTAAGCGGTGAATACGCGCCATTTTTGATCATCAATTTGTTTGTCACTAAACCCGTCAGTATCCGCCGTGAGCGGTATTTTAGGCGCGCCAGATGAATGAAGTAATAACTTTCCACCATCCGTCCAAACTTGAAAATTAAATTTATCCAAATAATGTTCGGGAGGATCATCGTTGATAAGTGGGCGTTGATAATAAGTTTCAACTTTATTGGGAATGGTTTCCAGCGTATCCTGGATTTTAAGTAATGGCCGTTGATGAACATCATCACCAAGCAGTGCCTGGTAAGACAAAGCAGAAACAGCCATGAGTGTATCCAGATGTTCCTGAATATCTTTTTGATCGAGGTAGTAATTACCAATAGCAGTAAGTGTTGTGGTAATCGTAATTGCCAATAACAGATTAATTAATAAAAATTTACGTATCGAAGATTTCACGGTGCATATAGCCTATTGTAATTACGTTTTTTAACGACAAAGATAGGCGCTCAACCCCCTTCGTTTTTTTCAGCCATATACCCTACGCCACGAATGGTACGGATATAATTTGCATTCAGTTTTTTACGCAGATTATGGATGTGTACTTCTAATGCATTACTGTCAACATCTTCATCCCACCCATAAATACTTTGCATTAATTGTTCGCGGGACAAGACATGGCCACTATTTTCCAACAATTTCTGCAATAATGCGAATTCACGCCGAGGAACGTTAACGAGGATGTCATCCACCATGACAGAATGTGCCGCTGGATCGAGCGTTACGTTGCGATATTGCAGCACCGTGTCGGCGCGCCCTTGAGAGCGTCTAATTAATGCGCGAATTCGCGCGCTTAATTCGTTCAAATCAAACGGTTTAATGATGTAGTCGTCAGCACCACTGTCGAGGCCTTTGACCCGGCTCTCAACGGACTCACGTGCGGTTAATATAATTACTGGCGTAGCATTGCCTTCATGCCGAATGGCTTGCAAAAGGCTAATTCCTGAGAGTTTGGGTAAACCAAGATCCAGGATGATCAATTCAAATGACTCGGATTTAAGAGCAGCGCGTGCTGCTTCGCCATCCTTTAACCAATCAACAATGTACCCAAATTGCATAAGACCGGTTTTAACTGCATCACCGAGTAATTCATCATCTTCAATCAGTAGCAATCGCATGCTTGCTCCTTCATTATTTAGTGGGTTTGCCAGATGGCTGATGTTCTAGATCTTTTTCAACCTCGATAATATGCCTGGTCAGATAGATTGCTTGAAGAAAGATAAAAAGCAGCGTAAATCCTGCACCACCAAATAACTTAAAGTTAACCCAAAAATCAGTAGAGTAGTTATAAGCAACGTAAAGATTTAGTCCGCCCATAACGATGAAAAACAAAGCCCAGGCAACATTTAAACGTCCCCATATCTTGGGGGGTAGCGCGATGTTTCCACCCATCATTTTTTGAATTAGTGGTTTTTTGCCAATAAATGATGAGCCGAGAAAGACAAGAGAAGACAACCAATAGATGCCAGTTGGCTTCCATTTAATGAACCAGGGATTATGGAAAAACAAGGTAGCACTTCCCAAAATCATGATTAAGCCCAGGCTGATTAAATGCATTTTTTCATAACGCTGGTATTTAAGGCGATGAAATATAACCTGTACCAGCGAGGCGAGCATTGCAACTGCAGTTGCTGTGTATATCCCGAAAAGCTTATAACAAATAAAAAAAAGCAGAATAGGGAAAAAATCAAAGAGTAATTTCATTGTGTTAACATGGTTATTAATAATAATTTAAGTATAACACACGTTTTTTATTGTTTTGTAAACATTAGGGCCTAACCCAGTGTAATCTGTTGACCAATACGAAGTGTTGCTTTTAGTCCGGGATTTAACTTCATCAGCGTACTGACTTTGGTATTATTTCGTTTGGCGATAACACTAACACTGTCGCCTTTTTTAACAGTATAGGTGCCCGTGTTACTGCCAGGTTTCCAAATAATAAGTTGTTGGCCTTTTCGCAATGGGATTTTTGGATTTAATGTATTCCAATGACTGATGTCACTTGCAGAAACACCATATTTTTTTTGTAACTGTTGATAAGTTTCATTTTTTTGAACAATATGAATGACTTTGTATTCTTTGTTGGGCTTAAAATGCAAGGTTTTATCTGTTGTTGATGCTATTGCAGCAGCGTGCGGGTTAACCGGTGCGTTTTTGCTGCTTGGAATCAACACATACTCACCTTTTTTTACTGAGTTAGATTTTAGTTGATTTAGTTCTTTAATCAGATTGACAGAGGTGTGATATTTCTGAGCTATCAAGACTAGATTATCACCCGCACTGACTTGATGTCTGGTCCAACTCACGCGCTGATCTTCCGGTATGCTGGCTAGTTTTCGGCTGAAATTTTCAACTCGATCAGCAGGAATTAATAATTTATAAGGGCGATAAGGTGCTGTAGCCCATCGGTTAAATCCTGGGTTTAATTTGATTAGATCTTGATATGAAATGCCTGCAAGTTTCGCTGCATGATTTAGATCAATTTGACTGCCAATATTTACTTCCGCAAAGTAGGGCGTATGGGGGATATCGGGCAATTGGACGTGATAGCGTTGGGGATTTTGAATTATTTCTGCCAGTGCAAGCAAGCGCGGAATATAGGCTTTGGTTTCACGAGGCACGGCTAATGCCCAAAAATTAATATTACGGGTTTGACGACTGTTTTTGATGCTTCTGGCAATGGTTCCTTCACCTGAATCATAGGCAGCGAAAGCAAGCAGCCAATCACCATGGAAAAATTTGTGTAAATACGCTAAATAATTAAGTGCTGCATCAGTTGATGGCCGAATACTCCGTCGCCCATCAAACCACCAATCTCGTTTTAATCCTAAATCAGTGCCTGTACCGGGCATGAGCTGCCATAATCCTGATGCACCTGCACCTGAGTAGGCAAATGGATCATAGGCGCTTTCTATCATGGGTATTAATGCAATTTCGCCTGGCAGATTGCGTTTTTTTAGTTCGGTGATGATGTGGTAAATGTATGGTTCTGATTTACTAAGTTGGCGTACATAGCTGGGATGAGCAACTAACCATCGCAATTGCTCCTGTACTTCGGAGCGGGTAACGGCATGGTTTAACGTAAATTGCTTGCGTAATACATCCCAGACATTGGGTGTTGATTGTGCGTTTACGGCCTTTGTGACAAGACTTAGGCTAAAAAATATAAGACAAAAGCAGTATATTATCAATGACTTAAACTTCAATGTAATGGCCTGACGTAGATCAAGGATTATGCAGTTTACTAAAAAAATCGCAAGCAATAAACCCTTGTGTGACAACATTCAATCAGATTGTATATAATTAGTGCATTTTTATTCGAAGTTATCTTTCATTTGGCGTAATCGCTTGAAAATAGTCAGTGAGTCACTGGGATAAATGCCTTCAGTTTGAGCGAATTGTTGTAAAGCGGGTGTATCTGTTCGCATAAATGGATTAATTTGCTTCTCAAGTGCAATGTTTGAAGGTAGTGAGCAAGTAGATTTTTTTTCCTCAAGGTAAAGAGCATAGGCGGATATTGTTGCATTATCCGGTTCAATGGTGGCGGCAAAACGTAAGTTTTGTCGTGTGTATTCATGGCCGCAGTATATTTGCGTGTCTTCCGGCAAGTTTCTTAATAAGCATAGTGAATCATGGAGTTGCTCGATCGTGCCGTCAAAGACTCGCCCACATCCTGCAGAAAACAGCGTATCGCCACAAAATAGCCAGTTTTTTGTTGGTTCCTGATAGCAAATGTGTGAACTGGTATGGCCGGGCGTGTTTAAAACACGAAATCCATAATGGTCAATATGCACGATGTGTTCATCACGGACAGTCGAACTTACCTGAGGAAGCCTTTCATCGGCAGGCCCATACACAGTGGCTTTAGGAAATGCTTGCAGTAGTTCGTTGACACCACCTACATGGTCATGGTGGTGATGTGTGATGAGAATGTTTTGCAAAGTAAGATGATTGTTTTTGGCGTAAGATAGCACGGGTGTGGCATCACCTGGGTCAACACAAGTGAGGGTATGCTTTGACTCATTAATTATTGCCCAGATATAATTATCATTGAATGCAGGTAATGCGATGATGCTCATAGAGTCCCCGTTAACATGCTTCCAAAAGATAAGATGATACACCAGGATTAAATAATTTTCGCAAGCTATCCAACACCTGTTTAATCTCAGCAGAAAGCAGGTAGGGAGGATTAATAATCCATAGTCCGCATCCTGTCATGCCTGGTTTTTTTGCTGTCGTGAGATAAAACTCAATGCGTAAATTGCGTTCAGCACCAATGTTTTTTAAACCTCTTAGTAATTGCTCATGTAATTTATTGTCAATTATTGGATACCATACACAATATACGCCAGTAGCAAAACGAAGGTATGCATTTTTGAGGAAGAGGGGCACTTGGCGATAATCTGTTTTGATTTCATAGGAGGGATCTATAAAAATCAAACCACGTCGTTCAGCAGGAGGTAATAGGGCATTGAGTTGTTCAAGACCATTGCTGTTGCTGAAAAAAACACGGCTATTCTGGCGAGGCAGTTGCTGTAAATGCTCAAATTCGCCTGGGTGCAATTCACAGCAAAAAAGCCTGTCTTGTGAACGAAGCGCTTGAATGGCTAAGCAGGGTGAGCCAGGATAATAGCGCAGCATATTGTCATCGTTTAGCAGGCGAATGCTTTGCATGTAGGAGGAAAAAACCGTGGGTAATTCTCGACGTGCTTCCCAGAGTAGTTTAATTCCTTGCTCAGCTTCTGCGGTTTTTAATGCCTGACTGTTTTTTAAATCGTATATACCCCGGCCAGCATGTGTTTCCAGGTAGAGCAACGGTTTATCTTTTTGAATTAAATAATTGAGCAGACGGGTAAGTGTTGTGTGTTTAATAACATCGGCAAAGTTGCCGGCATGATATCCATGTTGATAGCTGAGCATGTTAGGCTTTTTTTGTTGAGTAGGTGCGCAGTATATCTTCATTTCAGATGGGTATATACCTCTCTGAAATGAAGATACTATTTTTAGGGCAAGATGGGTATAAATCCCCCCTACCCCCCCTTTTGCAAAGGGGGGGATGTAAGAGATAACTTCGTTCTATATCACCAATATTCCCCCCTTTATAAAGGGGGGGATGTAAGAGATAACTTCGTTCTATATCATCAATATCCCCCCCTTTATAAAAGGGGGGCTAGGGGGGATTTTTTAAACTCTAAGTAATAGCATAAATCCAGTTTCTTCAAGTTCGATAGGCATATACTAATCCCATGATTGAGTTGCTGTAAACCATGTGTTTTTTAGTAGGCTGCTAATAGTCATTGGACCCACGCCTCCTGGAACAGGCGTAATCCATGCCACCTTGTCTTTGGCTTGATTGAAATCCACATCGCCTCGAAGTGTGCCATCGTTTTGACGATGTATGCCAACATCAATAACAATTTGCTGGGCATGCAGCCAATCGGGATCAATAACATCTGGTATGCCGGCGGCGACCACAATAAGATCTGCCATGCGGATATGCTGCTCTAATTGCAGTGTTGCGCGATGACAAATGGTCACGGTGGCTTTTGCATGAAGCAATTCTAATGCCATTGGACGGCCAACAATGTTAGACGCACCAACTACCACGGCATGTTTTCCGGTTAACGTGATATGATAATAGTTTAATAACTGGATTATCCCAAAGGGTGTACACGGTCTAAGTAATGGATTTCCTTGCGCTAGCCGCCCAAGGTTATAGGGATGAAAACCGTCTACGTCTTTTGTGGGATTAATTCGTTCAATAATTGCTGCTGTGTTAATGTGTGCGGGCAAAGGTAGCTGCACAAGAATGCCATCTACATCGGTGGCGTTATTCAATTGATCAATTAATGTTACAAGCGTTTGTTCACTGGTGTGTACAGGCAGGTCATAAGCATAGGATTTGAACCCGACTTCCTCACAGGCTTTGCGTTTATTCTTAACATACACAGCAGACGCTGGATCATTGCCTAAAAGTACGACGGCAAGTCCTGGTGGGCGATGGCCTTCCTGACACCGTTTTGCGACTGATTGTGTGATATTATTTCTTATTTCAGCAGCAACCTGCTTGCCATCAAGAAGTGAACTGCTCATGTATTACCCATATTATTGGCGTGCCTTGATTATCCGAGATTAGCTAAATCCATGCAATCACCAATGCCTGATTAATGCAATAAACTTGATATTTACCAGTATTTTTTGTTATTGATTGAATCATATGACATATAATGATATTTTTATTGAACAATTAGCAATTTATACTGCGCGCAGGGAGCGCTGATTGAAAAATATTATTCTATACATTGCCTTATTGTTCCTGTCACCCTCATTTGGTGCTTTTGCCATTGGATTAGGCGATATGACAGTGCACTCCTATCTGAATCAACCCTTCGATGCTGAAATTGAATTAATTGGTGTGGGCAATACTCCTCTTTCTGGCATTAATGCGAACCTGGCTTCGGATGAAGATTTTGAGCGACTGGGGCTTGAGAGGATCAATGTTTTAAACCTGCTTACCTTCATGGTGGAAAAAAATCAATCTGGAAAACCGGTAGTTAAAATACGTTCTATAGAGCGAATATCTGAACCTTACATGCAACTGCTAGTTGATTTGGCATGGGCTATGGGGCAAGTCAACCGCGCTTATACCGTTTTGCTTGATCCGCCAGATTACCAACTTGTACTTGTTAAAAAACAACCAACTCACGCGTTTGCCAAGCGATCTAAATCAAGATTAGCTCAGCAACCTGGGGTCGTTGATAAATTAATTGTCAGTCATGTTGAGCACACTACTGAAGCGGTTACAGAGGAGCGTGGCATTGTCACTTATGGCCCAACCATGGCTAATGAGACTATCTGGCAGATAGCCCAACGTTACAAGACGCCAAATGTGAGCCTGCAGCAAATTATTCTGGCTATTGTTGGCACGAATCCGGATGCATTCACCGAAGGTAATTTGAGCGCTTTGAAAGAAGGAGTGCAGTTAAGTATTCCAGACAGTAAGACAGTCAGCAAAGTTCCTGCAGCACCCGCAGCACTGGAAGTCATCGAGCATGAAAAAGCCTGGCAGTCAAAACAACCAATTGATCACGTGCTATTGCCCCCCTACATTGATGGCAAGCTTGCTAAAACACCGGATGAGGGCGAGACTTCTCCTGTTGATTCAGATTCAGCGAGTACCAGTTCGAGGCTGGCTGAGGTACCGATATCTAAGCAAGTATCACCAGACGGTGATAGCGTTGTTCCTGGGTTTTTTACTAAGTTACCATCATTTTTGTCTGTGGGTGAGGACGTTAGCCCTACCGCAACAGTCAAGAAAACAGATAATAAGCAACAACATGCAAAAATTGAAATGGACATTGCGGCGGCGGCGATAGAATCAGTTCGTGAAACCAATGCATTGTTAAACGAACATTTGCGGACACTGCAGGAAGATAATAGGCGCATGCAGCAGCAACTTAACCAACGTGAAGCAGAAATAAAGCAATTACAGGAACAAATGCGTCTGATTACCAAGCGTCAGGGGTTGGCGGGTCAGGTAAGCCAACAAACATTGGCATCGGAATCAGGCAGTTTATGGCCATGGTTGCTGTTATTATTACTGCTTGCAGCTGGCGGTGGTTTTGGTTACTGGTGGTTTTGGCGTCGATCAGAGCCGGAAAATACGCCTCCTTCAGCCAGTGAACCCCCAGTAATCTTACCCATGGGTGTTGAAGAAGAAAAAGTGGTTCAAGACTCTGATATCGATCAAAAAGATGCGTCGCAAACTGAACTTAATTCTCTTGAACAAGCGATTGCGCCTGCAGATGAATCAATCATACCAGAAGAAAGTGATGACATTGCATCTGCAGACCAAACAACCATTGTTGCAGTACCTGAACTAGAACCAGTACCAGAAGAGTCTGCTCAAAAGGATGAGCGCATTGCAGCTGAGTCATTAGACGTGCCCGCACCTGAAGAGGCAGCGTTTGGGATACTGCTTGAAGAAACTGAAAGCCCATCAGATGCGCAAACAGCGGATGATAAAGTGTCGCCTGTTGATGTGGTCAAGCCGGAGGAGTCAGTACCCGCTGAGGAAGTAGTTCAAAAGGATGAGCTCACTGCAGCTGAGCCATTAGACGTGCCTGCACCTGAAGAGGCGTCGTTTGGGATACTGCTTGAAGAAACCGAAAGCCCATCAGATAAGCAAACAGCGGATGATAAAGCGTCGCCTGTTGATGTGGTCAAGCCGGAGGAGTCAGTACCCGCTGAGGAAGCGGCTCAAAAGGATGCAGCTGAGCCATTAGATGTGCCCGCACCTGAAGAGGCATCGCTTGGGATACTGCTTGAAGAAACTGAAAACCCATCAGATGAGCAAACAGCGGATGATAAAGCGCTTGTTGATGTGGTCAAGCCGGAGGAGTCATTACCAGCTGAGGAAGCGGCCCAAAAAGATGAGCGCATTGCAGATGAGCCGTTTACAATTGAGTTTGAGGAGACAGAAAACCTGTCAACTACGGAAAATGTGCAAGATAAAACACCGGATGATGTAGAGGTCTCCGAAGAATTGCCTATTGCTGCCCCACAAGAAAAAGATGATTCGAGGGATAGTAATGTCATGGAGTTTGAGCCTGGATTATACGAAGCCCCCGAACCTGATGCGCAGGATGAACTTGCAAATTCGCTGTTGACTGAGCAGACAACAGAACATCAAGATGAACACGGTATTGATTTTGACCTGAGTCCTGTGGAACCATCAACTGAGACTGAGACTGAGACTGAGACTGAGACTGAGACTGAGACTGAGACTGAGACTGAGACTGAGACTGAGACTGAGACTGAGACTGAAGTTCAAAAACCTGTAAAAAGCAGCCGAGCGTTAGATACATTACTTGATCTCGCAACTACTTACATGAGCATGGGTGATAAGGAAGCCGCCAAGCAGTCGCTTGACGAAGTGCTGAATCACGGAAGCGAAGAACAACAGCTGAAAGCTCAGGAGCTATTAAAGAAATTAGAGTCAGACTAAATTTATTCTTCTCTGCCGCAGATAAAAATTAAGCAGCGAAATACCCAGCTTCTTTGTATTTAATTCTTGTGCGTGACAAAAAAATGTCCTTGATTAAGCGTAGATGAAGCGTAGCGTAATCAAGGTTTTCTCCCGGTTTCAAGCCCAAGCCCTTGATTACGCTACGCTTCATCAAGACTACGAAACATTACATCTTAATTTTCTCCCGTACATAGGCTTTAATGGATAAATCTGAGTTTTTGATCCTAACTTAAGCTAATTAGACTATATTATAATCAAGACAAAATATTTCTTGTCCTCTCATTTAAGGAGGAGAGCATGCCACAAGAACACTCAGCGCTATATACCGCGCTGATAGATGCACCTACACAACGCTTGGATTCGAAGAAGCTAGTGGAAAAAATTCGCAAAGTAAATTTACCTGCTTATAAGGAAGGAATAAATTTTTATGATCAGATGAGTGACTTGTTGCGTGAGGCGAATGACGCAGAATTTGGTATTGTTTCAAAACTGGACGAGCACGGTCAATGGGTCAGAGATGCAACCGATGCCATACCACTAGCAGCGCGTATTTCTCATGACTCACCTGTCATTGAAGCCAATAACACCTTATTGCGTTGCCTGTCGCGGTTACGTGCTATAGATTATGCTATTGCACAAAATGCTGTGAAAAAAGCAGGCGCCAATCCTATTCGTGAAAAGCTCAGAAATGAGCTTGTGCAATTAGCAGCTAATCTTATGAATCAAACCACAGCTGCTAGCTTGGATAATATTAAAACACGTGAAAAAGAATTCGATACATTTCTAATAGAATGTCTTCATGAAGCGAACTTAACCACCGGCTGTGAAACGCCAAAAGATGCTGAGAAATTGTTGTTTCATTATCGAAATTTATCCAGCTTATTAGTTCCTGCCAGAACCATGATTACCCTGACATTTGATAAACAGGCCAACATATTACAGCGAGAAACCCAGTACCCTGTAACAACAAAATCGGAAGAACAAAAAATCGCAATCAAGGGATTGCTTGAGATCAACCCAAATCCATTTAGAGAAGAAAAAACCGGGCATAACACGCGTAATATCGCCGCTCAGCAGGCAGACCGCTTGTTTGCTGATCTAATGGCTGAAGATGACAGGGCGCTCCCTGCTCAGGCAAGGAAAACCCACTTGGTAGGTGCAAAAAATGCGTTCATAGTAAAAAATGAATTAATAGCGCTTAAAGATAATGAAACAATAGAAGCTGCCAGTAGCCGTCAAGCTGAGATTAAAAAAGAAGATATTTTGTGGTTGGCACGTACCGGTGTGCCAGTTTATGTAGGCAAAGGGGAAAATTACGAATCGACACAAAAACATACACGAGAGAATTTAGAACAAATTCGTGAAACAGCAAAAGCTAAAATGGGACAGAGCAAGTTAAGCATGCACTTGATGTGCCTAAATACATATAGCCCGCTTGAAAATCAAGCCAAAATGGTCACCCATCTTTATGATGCGACTCGAAACCGGCTTGATCTTCATGATGATATTTCCTATATGCCAACCAATGCCGATGGAACCTTTCGTGTGTTGGATCTGGCTCCAAGTCTTACTTTCGCACCAGGCGAAAAACGTCCCCGTGGTAGCGCGCCATTGAGCAAAGCGACACGTCTGGATAATGTTGCAGCAGTCATGTTGAAAGTAGCTAAAGATGAAGACAAGCTTAGTGTTGTAAATTGTGCAAGCGGTCAGGACAGGACAGGTACTGCAGTTGAAAAGACCATACAGCGGTGGATGGAGGAGCGCTACAGTGCAAAAAAACTAGCAACCGAAACTATCCAAACAGTGCGGGCAGAAGGCGGAAATGCCGCTGAAATCACGGCCCATCACGTCCATGGTTCACCTGGGATGAAAAAAGATTCTCAGGCGCGTAATTTTTTTAGTAGTTATGCCGCATTTGATAAGCCAGCTACAAGAGAATTTTACCGAAATAGTGCCGGTAGTAATAAGAAAAATCCTGTAGGTAATGTTGATTTTTTAAAAAAACCTAGTGACGCGGCAGTGTCTGAATATCAGGCTAATCTGGCTGCGTTTATAGAGTCGCTTAATAAATTTAAAGATAATGCTAGTGATGATAGGCGCCAGTTTCATGACAAGGGCATAAAATTGCTCACTAATATTAAAGAAATCGCAGGAGAGTCTCCTAAATCACTGGATGCAAAAAGCTTGTCTGATCTTTCCATGGTTTTATTACGCGCCACACGTGCAATGAACGATCCCGCTGATAAGGTAACTATTCGCCAGCTTGCAGGACTTTCTCAAGTGGTGTCGGGCAAGGCATCTTCTCGCTGGAAGGCATTAGGTTCCGCGTTATTAGCATTTTCTTGCGCTGCACTGGTTGTTGCTGGCGTGCTATTGGCCATTCCCAGTGGTGGCAGTAGCTTGTTACTAACGGTAGCAGGTGCCACAGGGCTTGCCGCAGGAGCAGGCATTGTTGCCGCCTCAGCGCTCACAGGCCATGTGTTACGTAAAACGAGTAGCGAAAAAGGCCTTGCTAAAGATATAACTAACTTTAAATCTGCGTTAACAAAAATCAAGGAGAGTGCAGAGGTTTCCGAGAGCAGTGATGCATCGCCCGAGGCTCCGAGGCAGTCTAAATAATCTTTAATTACACGAGGCTACATTAAGAATACACTCCTTTGAATGAGACAAAAATCAAATTCGTCTAAAAACCAGTCTCTCCAAATCCGATGGGTATAGACAAACTCAGCATGGTGTTATACATTGGCCATTTTTAGCAGGAATTGCGGATGCGTATTGCCTTAATGGTTGAATACGATGGTAGCCAGTATCATGGCTGGCAAGCGCAAGCTGGCCTGCGCACGGTGCAGCAAGCGTTAGAGCGGGCATTGAGTCATGTTGCCGATCATGAGCTTAGTGTTGTTTGTGCTGGCAGGACTGATACCGGGGTGCATGCAACAAACCAGATTATTCATTTCGATAGCGAAAAAGAGCGCACGATCCGCTCGTGGATACATGGGGCCAATTCTTTTTTGCCTAAAGACGTGTGTGTGAAATGGGGTCGGGAAATGCCCGATAATTTTCATGCACGTTTTTCTGCCACTTCCAGGCGTTATCAGTACGTTATTTATAATGCACCCATTCGGCCTGCTTTATTGCGTTCAAATGTCACTTGGCAATATCGTCAACTCGATCACCGTTTAATGCATGAGGCAAGCCAGCATCTATTGGGTGAGCAGAATTTTACCTCGTTTCGATCCGTTGAATGCCAGTCAAAAACACCTATGCGTCATGTTCATCATCTGCAAGTAACACGCAAAGGGGACTTGATTATTATTGATATCAGTGCCAATGCATTTTTGCATCATATGGTCAGAAACATTGCAGGTGTGCTGATCGCGGTTGGTTCAGGCCGCAAGTCCGTGTCATGGGTGCATGATGTTCTTTGCGCGCAAGATAGAACATTGGGTGCAGAAACAGCGCCACCTTATGGACTTTATTTGGTGGAAGTTGTCTATCCGGCGGCATTTAATGTGGTTAAGGGTGCAATGAGTCCTGTCTTTCTGTTGGGGTCATGATTGACTCGATGCACGCTGGTATAAATTTGCGCCTGACCCGTGCAGGAAACATTAATGAAAAACAAAATTAACAACATGCGATAGGCAATGGGTAAACATCATGAATGACAGCAGTGAAAAACGAACACATTTTATCAGGCAGTTGATTGCTGAAGATTTAGCCAGCGGTAAACATCAAGAGGTAGTAACGCGCTTTCCACCAGAGCCAAATGGTTATTTACATATAGGACATGCGAAGTCAATTTGCCTTAATTTTGGATTGGCTGAAGAATTTAAAGGACGCTGTCATTTACGTTTTGATGATACTAACCCCATCAAGGAAGAAGAAGAGTTTGTTAATGCGATTATTGATGATGTGCGCTGGCTTGGCTTTACCTGGGATGCAATGACCCATTCATCTGATTATTATCAGCAGTTATACGACTATGCCGTGTTTTTGATTAAACAGGGCTTGGCGTATGTTGATAGTTTGAGTATGGAAGAGATTAGAGCCTACCGTGGTACGTTACAAGAACCAGGCCGGGAAAGCCCGTATAGAAATCGGACCGTGGATGAAAACCTGGATCTTTTTACCCGCATGAAAACGGGTGAATTTGCGGATGGCGCGCATGTGTTGCGTGCGCGCATTGACATGCAGTCAGGTAACGTGAACATGCGTGATCCGGTATTGTATCGTATACGTCACGTGGCGCATCAACGCACTGGAACTATCTGGTGCATTTACCCTATGTATGATTACGCGCATCCCTTGTCAGATGCGTTGGAGAAAATAACTCATTCATTGTGCACGTTGGAGTTTCAAGATCACAGGCCTTTGTATGATTGGTTAATTGAGCACCTACCCGTGCCAGCTCGTCCTGTGCAAACGGAGTTTGCCAGACTTAATGTGTCACATACGGTCACCAGTAAGCGTAAATTACGTCAATTAGTTGAGCAAAACGTAGTAACTGGCTGGGATGATCCTCGGTTGCCTACCTTGAAAGGGATGCGAAAACGTGGCTATCCACCAGCAGCGATTCGACAATTTTGCGAAGTAATTGGTATTTCACGCAGTGATTCGGTCATTGATATGTCATTGCTTGAGGCGTGTGTGCGTGATGAGTTAAACAGCACAGCAAAACGTGCTTTGTGTGTTATGGATCCATTAAAAATAGTCATTGAGAATTATCCGGAACAACAAGTGGAAACGTTACAGGCTGCTTATAATCCACAAAATCCTGACTCAGCAACCCGTGTATTGCCTTTTTCCAGAGAGATCTATATTGAACGCAGTGATTTCATGGAAGAGCCTACTAAAAAATATTTTCGCCTGTCTCCTGGGGCTGAAGTTCGCCTGCGCCATGCTTATGTAATTCGTTGTACCGGGGTAATTCATGATGAACAGGGTGAGGTTGTTGAGTTGCGTTGTACTTATGACGATGCAACCTTGGGGAAAAACCCACCGGACAGAAAAGTAAAAGGGGTTATTCACTGGGTATCGGCAGCTCATGCCCACCCAGTGACGGTTTATCAATATGATCGTTTGTTTCATGATGCAAATCCTGGTCGTGAAGAGGATTTTATGCAGTTCTTAAATCATGATTCATTGCAGATACAGAAAGGGTTTTGTGAGCCATCATTGGCACTTCAGCCGTTAAATGAGGTATTTCAATTTGAACGGTTGGGTTATTATTGTGTTAATGAGCGGGATGGTAATCAAGTCACGGCGTTTCATCGCGTGGTTGATTTGAAAGATACTTGGGGGAAAATTGCTTAAATCCCCCCTGGCCCCCCTTTTATAAAGTGGGGGGATTTTTTTTGTTGGGGAGGTGAAATCCCCCCTGGTCCCTGAGGTATCCCCCCCTTTGTAAAAGGGGGGTTAGGGGGGATTTTTCAAATGTTGAGCAATAAGCAGATGTTTGTTGTTAAGTGGTTGTTCCGTTAAATCCCCCCCGGCCCCCCTTTTACAAAGGGGGGAGATATTTTATGAGGGGATACCTCAGCCCTGGCCCCCCTTTTATAAAAGGGGGATTATAAAAGGCGGGATTTTTTTTGTTTTGGGGAGGTGAAATCCTCCCTGGCCCCCCTTTTATATAGGGGGGGATCTTTTTTATTTTGGGGGTGGGTATGTTGTATGTTTATAACTCATTAACGCGTAGGAAAGAGGCGTTCACACCGATAAATCCTGGCAAAATAGGGATGTATGTTTGTGGAAACACGGTATATGATCATTGCCATCTGGGGCATGCGCGCTCCATGGTGTGTTTTGATGTGATCGTACGATTTTTACGTTCACAGGGTTATGACGTGACTTATGTACGCAATATTACTGATATTGATGATAAAATTATCGTCAGAGCGCAGGAGCGCGGGCAATCTATACATGAGCTAACTGCACATTATATTGAATCCATGCATGCAGATACGCGCGCATTACACATTCTACCCCCTGATGCAGAACCTAGAGCCACTGGGTATATTGATTCTATCGTACACCTTATACAACGACTCATTAAAACAGGGCATGCCTACGTTAGTGATAATGGAGATGTATGTTATCAAGTAGGGTGTTTTGCAGATTACGGTAAATTATCGCATAAAGATCTGGACGGTCTGGAAGCGGGTGCGCGGATTGATGTGGTTAAAGAAAAACGTTCGCCGCTAGATTTTGTGTTATGGAAAATGGCAAAACCTGGTGAGCCAAGTTGGCCATCGCCTTGGGGTGAAGGTCGTCCAGGCTGGCATATTGAATGTTCGGCGATGGCGATGGATGCCCTAGGGGAGCAGTTTGATATTCATGGGGGTGGGCTTGATCTGCAATTTCCTCATCATGAAAATGAAATTGCGCAAAGTGAAGGGGCTACGGGTAAACCATTTGCAAATTACTGGCTGCATGTTGGTATGTTGCAAGTTAATAATGAAAAAATGGCTAAATCAACCGGTAATTTTTTCACTATAGCCGATGTGTTAAAAATGCACTCTCCGGAAGTCATTCGCTATTTTCTATTGAGCAGTCATTATCGAAGTGCGTTAAATTATTCAGAGACGAATTTATTAAATGCCGATAAGGCCTTGATGCGGCTTTATCAGTCATTGAAAGACATTGGTGTGAGTAGTGATGGTGAGCTCGATCAGCATTGGGTGGATCAATTTAACCAGGCAATGAATGATGACTTCAATACCCCAGTGGCATTGTCGGTGTTGTTTCAATTAAGTCATGAGGTAAATAAAACTAAATCACGTCCGCTTGCAGCGACCCTGAAATACCTCGCTGGTATCTTGGGGGTGTTGCAAGAATCACCTGAGTCTTTTTTACAGGCGGGATTGGCGGTAGATGACAAGGAAGCGGTTAACAAGCTGATTGAACAACGCCTGGAAGCACGCCGACAGCGCGATTGGGTTAAAGCGGATGAAATCAGAAAGTCCTTGATGGATCAGGGCATAGAGCTTGAGGACGGACCGGAAGGTACGACTTGGCGGCGAGTGTAGCTCGTTGCTAAGTCGTGCCCGATATCACTAGGTTGTTACCCGAAGAATCTCAGCCAGTGACGTGTCGCCTGCTAAAACACGCTTAAAGCCGTCAGCTCGAATGCTTGGAGCATTTGGTCTGACGTATTCTTCTATGGTTTGGATGCTTTCATTTCGATGTATCATGCCACGTAAAGTTTCATCTATCGTGATTAACTCATAAATCCCGGTACGTCCACGGTAACCAAGTTGGTTGCAGAGCTCGCATCCTTGCGGTTCATATACGCAAGACACGTCTGTGTGCTCATTGATTCCCATTAAGTCACGCTCATCCAGGCGCAAGCTGTGGGGCGACTTGCAATGATCACACAGTTTCCTGACTAGACGCTGCGCAATTAAGCCGACTATGCTCGACGACAATAGAAATGATTCGACCCCCATGTCATGCATACGCGTTAAAGCACCCAACGCGCTATTCGTATGCAAGGTTGAGAGCACTAAGTGGCCTGTGAGGCTTGCCTGAACTGCGATTTCTGCAGTTTCCAGATCCCTGATTTCGCCTATCATCACCACATCGGGATCTTGGCGCAAAATCGCGCGCAACCCTCTGGCAAAGGTCATTTGAACTTTGCTGTTAACTTGGGTTTGGCCAATCCCGGGTAAATCGTATTCAATGGGATCTTCAATGGTCAAGATATTGCGACTGACTTGGTTAAGTTCTGTCAGCATGGCGTAGAGTGAGGTGGTTTTACCAGACCCTGTAGGGCCTGTTACCAGCAAAATGCCATGCGGTTCTTTAATCATTTTCCGTATGGTGACAAGTGTTGTGCTCGACATCCCTAAAAGGCTTAAATCCAGTTGCGCTGCTTGCTTATCTAAAATCCGTAATACGATGCGTTCCCCGTGATTAGAGGGCAGTGTAGACACACGCACATCCACATTATGCCCACCAATTCGTAAGGCAATACGTCCATCTTGAGGAACGCGTTTTTCAGCTATATCAAGCTTGGCCATGACTTTGACCCGGGAAATAACTAATGGGGCTATCCCGCGCTGGATTTCAAGGACTTCTTGCAACACACCATCAATGCGATTTCTTACCAGGACACGGTTTTCATAGGTTTCAATGTGGATATCAGAGGCTTTTTGCTTAATTGCTTGCGAAAAAAGTGCGTTTAACAAGCGGATGATAGGGGCATCGTCCTGATTGTCTAGCAAATCCTCGCTAACCGGTAATTGCCCTGCCAATTGAGCCAGATCAAGGCCTTCTTCCATCCCTTCAGTAGCATCCAGTATTGATGATTGAGATTGATAAAAATTGGCCAGGTGTTGTTGAAATGCCGTGGTATTGACTTCATTTAATCGCAATTCACATTGCAACGTGCGCCGGATTTCTGCAAAAATTTGCAAGGGCGTGTCAGGTAGGTGGTAGACAATAGCCGCGCCATCGGCGTCGACACCTGAGGCGACGACGCCGTGTTTTTTTGCAAAAAGATAAGGTATGCGCTGGTCATGAATAGCCATGGTTTATTTAGTCACCATGACACCCTGCACCGGCGGGTTGCAGAATGGCTTTGGCAGTTGCGCTATGCGCTGCGGTGGCAACAGGATTTCATTATTCTTTGGATTATATTCCTGATCGCGCAACATCTCTAATTGATATTGGCGCACGTCGTTGTACTTGGCGCCAGCGACTTGCAGTGAGTCTCCTTCCGTTTTCAAGATAAGTGGGCGAATAAAGACCATGAGCACCTTTTTTTCACGATTGCTAATATTGTGTTGGAATAGTCTACCCACGCCTGGTATATCACCTAAAATAGGTATTTTAGTATTGTCATTTGCCAAGCCGTCTTTTCTTAGCCCACCAAGAACCACGATATTGCCACTTTCAACATGAACGGACGTGACAATGGCACTGATGTTAAAGACAGGTGTGGTTGACGGATCCAGTTCACTGGATGGGTCAAGTGTGTCATTTCCCTGATCAATTTGCATCTGGATCCCTTCTCCACGGGTGATTTGTGGTCTAACGTATAAATGCAGGGCCACGTTAACCCGGTTAAAGGTTGTGAACGGGTTGGCAATCGCTGTGCCATCCGCATTTCCAGGATAGGATGAGTTGGCCACTGAGACTTGCTTACCAATGAGAATTTTTGCCTGACGGTTATCTAAAACCACAACAGATGGTGTAGATAAAATATTCGCTTTGTGTTGTCTTGCAAGAGCATGAATTCTTGCCTGAAAATCAGCAAGTGTTGTTTTCGAGCTAAGAATTGCAAAGCCTGGCCTAAAGGTTCCGTCTCTCTCAACACTTCCCCATTCAATACCTAAGCTATTAAAATCGGTCTCGTTTATTTCCGCAACCAATGCTTCTATTAATACTTGAGCGGGTTTAATGTCGAGCTGGCTGATGACCGATTTCAGCGTGCGAATGAGCATTGGCGGCGCATTGATAATAATGGAATTGGTGTTCGGTTCTGCAATTATTTGTACAATAGGTTTTGTACTGCCTTCAGTTTGCGTGCCAACACCGGTGGTGGTAGGCGTGGCGGCAGGATCTATTGCCGCCGTGTCGCCACTGCTGGATGAGCCGCTTGCCATGCTTGAGGCAGGATTGGTGCTATCCAGCGCAGGCGTGGTAATGGTTCCTATCGTTGTTCCAACCGTGCCACTAAAATTTGCTTGGGCAATGCCTGCTAGTATGGGTACTAAATCTTCTGCACGTAAATAATTTAAATAAATCACCTGCGTGTTGCTATTGCCGCCGTAAGGCGTTTGTTTGTCTAGTCTGGAGATAAGAAGACGTAATCTGAGTCGTTCAGTTTTATTACCGCTGATGAGAATCGCGTTATTCCTATCATCTGCGGCCAGGATAGTTTGACTGTGTAATCCGCTGTTAGGTTGTGATTTAACCAAGTCTTTGAGTGTATTGGCAATGTCCATGGCCAAGGCATGTTTTAATGGCACCATATCAATACCATTAGCAGAAGAGCTATCCACTTGTTTGATGATATTGGCTAACTGCCTGATGTTATTGGCACGTCCGGATAATATCAGCATATTGGATGGTCCATAGGCTGAAACACTGCTCCATTGAGGCATCAAGGGGCGAAGTACCGGAACGAGTTGTTCGGAAGGAACATAATGAACAGGGATAACCTGCACCAACATGTCATCACCGCGTGGAGGGGTTTTTAGTTGATTAAGCAAGTCAGGTGATTGCGTTTTGGCATCGATATTAGGAATTATTTTAATGACACTGCCATTTGGAATAGCCGCATAACCAGACACTTGTAGCATGGATAAAAAAACCTGATAAAGCGCCTTATCAGATATCGGGGTGCTGGAAACGATTGATATTTTACCTTGCACACGAGGATCAATCAGGAAATTTTTCCCCGTTACACGTGAGACCTCAGCAATTACAGCACGGATATCAGCATTTCTTAAATTCCATGTTTTTTGAGCAGGTTTATCAGTGGACGATTGTGACTCAGGTTGTTCTGGCAATAACGGTTCTATTTTACCTTGAAGATCGCGTGCCTGGGCATAGTCAGTAACAGGCCCGACTTGAAGCACAAAGTTATTATCCTTACTTGAGTGCTCGATGATCATGGGATGTTGCACTGACGTGGATAATTTATTTTTTAATGCATCCGCATCGCTTTGCAGAGGCAACGCACCAATTTCAAGCAGATAGACTGATTTGTCGTTTTGAGTAATTGGTTTGATATGAATATCTGTTGCATGGAGAATGGATGACCAGCACAGCATTGAAAGACAAAACGTAAAAATTCGCATTAAGCAACCATTAAATTGTAATTGCCACATGATAACTAAAATTATAAGCATGTAATAGAGTTATGCTCCTCAGGAGTAAATATAGTGAGTTTTGATACGGATATTTTCAACTGTTTGGTGAAATAAAACCTTGGTATTGTTTTGAATTAAACCTATACGTTAGAATAAAAGACTACATTTGTAGCGTATTCTGGATTTAGTATCTCCAAGTTTGATGGATATATTACCAAAGAGGGTGTTAATGCCAAGTTTTTCTGAAACGAATAAGTCTATTTTTAGTAAATTGAAACATGGGTATGAGACCCTGGTGTGGTACAAGCGGCTTTATTTTCCACATGCCCTTCGGGTTGCATTAAATGAATACAACTCAAGCAACCCTTCGCTGACCCAAGCATTGGCTATTTGTAATGCGATATTAAGAAACACTTGGTTTTTTCAACGATGGATCTATTCCTGTCTGGCTGAGTTTAATGAATCGTCTCTTATTCGTACACTTCGTGAACCAGATTTCTTGTTTTTATTATCAGAAGGAGAAGCGGGACTGGCAAATTTTAATGCCATGCTTAGCCATCCTGATCCAGGGTTGGTAGCTGATGCACTGTATACTCTTCATATGGCAGGCTTGTTAACCGATGATGAAGCAGGTTGGGCTAATCGCAATGCCGTGTCCGCGTATCAATATCCATTCATTATTGCTGATGCTTTGCGCATACTTCATACGGCAGGTATCTTAACTGATAATGAGAAAGGGCGCGCTTACCGTACCGCCGTGATGGGGCGCCAGGATGCACAAGTTGTTGCCAGAGTCCTTGTCATATTACACAAGACAGGTTTATCCACAGGCGAATCAGCACAAGCAAATTTTAATGCACTGATGACTTATTCAGACATCTTGCTGGGCGAGGGTGTCAGGACTATTTGGGCGCGATTCCCGCTCTATCAGTTAGATCAGGAACGATTTCGCTGCATGATAGAGATTGTCGAACAACACAGAGATAATCCCCAAGAGGGGCAGGCAGCTTTTTTGGCTTATCTAAATCAGCGCCTCAATCAGGCAGTGTCTGGTGGTGGAGAGCCGCAGGTAAATAATCCATCACCGTGCATACATCGCAGCAATAGTGCTGATCAATTTATGTTACAATTGCCTCAAATGCGCAGCAATTCCAATGGTTTTTTTGCAGTTGCCCAAACCTTTGGCGTGGAAATAGTCATGAAGGCTTCTCCAGTATTTCTTTCCAACCATTCAAAATAATACTCTCAGGTTTCCTGCGATTCTGCAGTTACCCTCGATCCGTTCGGGCTGAGTTTAAGTATTAAAAACTGCGGAATTGAATGCATGGGTTGTCTTCAACATCTTTATGACGTTTTATCATAGATAAACCGCCAAAGTGTTTAAGAATGACTTTCTCCTGGTTCCAGGGGGAGGGGGCTTTTCTTCCAGTGTTTTTCATACCAGGTTTGTATTAACACATAAAATACAGGAACAAACATAACTGCCAGGCATGTTGATGCCAACATACCGCTGGCTACTGCAATACCAATCGAACGACGGGCGTTGGCACCTGCACCCGTGGCAAATACTAATGGCATCACGCCCATTATGAAGGCAAAAGAAGTCATCAAAATAGGCCGAAAGCGGGTTTTAGCGCCTAATACGGCCGATTCAAAAATTGATTTGCCATGAATTTCCCGATGCTCTCTTGCTACTTCGATAATTAAAATGGCGTTTTTGGCTGCCAGAGCAATCAGCAATAAGATCCCAATTTGGGTATACATGTTATTAGCAAGTCCTAAGGCTGATAAGGCCAGCACGGTTCCAATTAAGGCCAATGGCACGCTGAATAGAATGGCTGCCGGGACAAACCAGTTTTCATATTGTCCGGCCAAAATTAGATACACTAAAATGAGCGACATCAGGAAAATGTAATAACTTAAATTTCCGGCAACTTTTTCCTGATAAGCCGTGCTGGTCCATTCATAGGACACGCCTGCAGGCAGGTATTGTTTGGCCACTTGTTCCATTGATTGAATCGCCTGGCCTGAGCTATAGCCTGCACCGGACACACCATTAATACTGCTGGAAGGGTAGAGGTTATAGAGTGAAATAATGGCAGGCCCTACAGCATAATCAATATCAGTAAGTGTGCCTAAAGGAACCATTTCATTTGAATGATTTCTCACATAAAACTGACGTAAATCGTCAACTGTCATCCGTGAGGAGGGTTCGGCTTGAACATAAACCTGGAATACCTGGCCAAACTTAGAAAAAAGGTTTACGTAACTGGAGCCTAGATAAGTTTGCAAGGTATCAAATGCATCGCCTAAAGAAACCCCCAATGACTCGGCTTTAGTCCGGTTAATTGGCGCTTTAATTTGTGGTACGGACGAGCGAAAGGAGGACATTAGTTTTTGTACAGCAGGTTGCAGGCTGCCTTGTTGTATTAGAAAATCAGTAACATCTTGCAGCTTCTGATAATCAAATGATCCATCCTGGATCTCAACTTGCATCTGGAAGCCGCCTGATAAGCCTAAGCCTTGAATAGGGGGGGGAACAACCACCATCACTTGTGCATCAAGGGTTTTATGGGCGATGTCATTAAGTTGGGTGTACATCGATTTTAAGTCTTCATTTTTACCCCGTTCGCTCCAATTTTTAAACATCACATAGAGAACACCAGCATTAGCCAGCGGCGTGTTATTATCCATTAGGGAAATGCCATCAATGGCTATTACGTTGTCAACCCCACCAATTTGTTTGACCTCAGTAGAAAGTTTATCAAGAACGGTGTTCGTTCGAGTAAGCGTGGCCCCATCAGGCAGTAACACATTCAAGACTAAATAGCCTTGATCTTCAATTGGAATAAAGCCGGTAGGAATTCGGCTTAAGCCAAGGATAGCAATCAAAACCAGTAGGCCGCCAATGATGCAGACTTTCTTGCTGTGGTGCACAAGTTTGTCTATTAAGCGTACATAAGACGCTTCAAGAGGATTGTAGATTTTATCAAATGTGCGGAAGAAAATATTTTTCTGCTTGCCAGGATCAAATGGCCTTAACCACATCGCACATTGGGTAGGTTTTAATGTCATGGCGTTAATCGCACTTATAAATGCTGTTGCAGCGATGACTAAAGCAAATTGGGCATACATAGCACCTGTTAGACCGGGCATAAAACCTGCCGGAACAAAAACAGCCATCAGCACCAGTGTGATGCCTAAAATTGGCCCGATAAGCTCTCTCATTGCGGTGATGGATGCATTTTTTGGCGACATGCCCCGCTCGATATGCTGTGAGACACCCTCGACAATCACAATCGCATCATCCACGACAATCCCAATCGCAAGCACCAAGGCAAGCAGGGTTAACAAATTGATACTGAACCCTAATGCCAGCATGGCAATAAAAGCACCGATAATGGTGACGGGTACAGTGGTCGCTGGTACCAGTGTGGCACGAAAATTTTGCAGAAAAACCAGGATAACAATCAACACTAAAATGCCCGCTTCAAAAAGTGTTTTATACACTTCATTAATGGATTCTTTTACAAAAATTGTGGTGTCGAACGGGATTGAATAGTTGAGGCCAGGCGGAAAATTTTTCGACATTTTTTCAACGGTCTTGCGTACTTCCGCGGCCACTTGTAAGGCATTTGCCCCGGGAAGCTGAAAGATTCCAATGGCAGCCGTTGGTTTATTGTTTAACTTGGCGAGCTGGTTATAATTTGACGAGCCCAGCTCCACGCGCCCTATATCACGAATCCGTATGATTTGGGCACTGGTGCTGGTATTGGCTTTTTGATTTGCTTGCGTTGGTATGGTTTTAACAATGATGTTGGCAAATTCGTCTGGATCGGTTAATTGTCCGGGTACATTCACGGTTAGCTGATAAGGTTCTGAACCAACTGTAGGCGGGGAGGCTACTTGTCCGGCCGAAATTTCCTTATTTTGTTTACTGATGGCATCGAGCACTTCACTAGGGTTTAATGAATAAGCATACATTTTTTTAGGATCAAGCCATATACGCATAGCGTAACTTCCGGATCCAAATACAACCACGTTGCCAACACCAGGTAGGCGCGATAATTCATCCAGCATATTAATAGTGGCATAATTGTTTAAAAATAATCCGTCGTATTCATTGTTTTCAGAGGTTAGGGTAACAAATTGTAAGATAGCGGTGGATTTTTGCTGGACTACAACACCTTGTTGCTGGACAGACATTGGCAGTTGCGCCATGGCTGCTTGCACCCGATTTTGCACCAACATCTGAGCAAAATTAAGATCAGTTCCGATCGCAAACGTGACGATTAAATTATAGGCGCCGCTATTGGTGCTGGTGGACTGCATATACAGCATGTTTTCCACACCATTTACTTGCTGCTCAATAGGAAGTGCGACAGTTTTAATTAAAGTCGATGCATCGGCACCAGGATAACTGGTTGTTACTTGTACCGTTGGGGGAACAATTGCCGGGTATTGTGAAACGGGTAATATATAAATCGCAATCATACCAAGAAACACAAGCAGTATTGCAATCACATTGGCAAGAATAGGCCGATTAATAAAAAATTCTGAAATCATGCTGGTTTTTTCTCGGTTTGTGGTGTGACTTTGTTTCCAGGCGTTGCAAATTGTAAGCCGGATACAATGACATTGTCTTCTGCAGAAAGCCCTTTAGTAATGGCTCGCACGCCTTGTTCTGCAGCACCAGTCTGAACACGTTTTTGAACTACCACTTGATTTTGATCCACCGTTAACAGATAGGCGCCAATTTGGTCATACAGAAGTGCGGTTTCTGGTACAGTTAACTCAGGCTTTGGCTTGCTGATAGGGATTCGGGCCTGCACAAATAACCCTGGCAGTAGAACATGGTTATCATTTTTCAAAAGTGCCCGAAATTCCAATGTTCCAGTCGAGGCATTAAGACCGGTACTGACAAAGTCAAGTTTGCCCTGGTGGGGGAAACCTTTTTCATTTTGCAGGCGAACATACACTGGAATTTCATTGATTTGTGAAGGTTTAAAACCTGATGCGCGGGCTGCTATACGCAGCTTTATTACATCCAGTTCGTTTAAATTGAAATAGACATAAATTGGATTGATTTGTTCAATAGTACTTAAATCAGTCGCTTGGCCATGCCCCACCAGATTACCTATGTCTACCAGGTGACGACCGATACGGCCATCGAAAGGTGCAAGCACGTGGGTATAACTGTAATTTATTTTAGCATTGACAACATCGGCTTCAGCTTTATCAATATTTGCTTTGGTTTCATCTACTTTTGCGCGCCATTTCTCAACACTATTAAGTGAGGTTGCATTTTGTTTGTACATGTTTTGTTGGCGCTTATATTCTGACATGTCATAAGCGTAGGCCGCCTTTCTGACTTCCAGTGTTGCTTGAGCGGCTTTTAACTGCTCCAGATAAGGCTCTGGCTCAATGATAAATAGTAATTGGTCTTTTTTAACGAATGTTCCATCCGTAAATTTTATAGCTTGCAGATAACCTTGAACGCGGGCAACAAGATCCACTGAGTTATAGGCAACCAAAGTCCCTGTTTGGGTAACATAGTCGGTTATTGGCTTGGATAACGGTTTTTGAGTGATTACCGTAGGCGGGGGGGCTGTGACTAATTTATCTTTAGTCAATGATCGTACGAGCCAGTCGATTAAAAAAAAAGCAACTATCAAGATCCCGATAAGTGCAATTAGCTTCTTTCTTTTTTCTGAATCCATGTTCATCACCAATTGGGTAGGTATAAATTTTGTATCTTTTTTGCCTTGGTTAAAGGCGGCTGATGATTTTGCTGTAACAGCAGATCACCCCAGTTCGTTCGAGCAGCCATGACCGCTTTCACACGCTCAGGAACAATATCGTTGCATTTACGAATTTGCCACCCACCCCCAAGCGCACGGTAAAGTGCGACGAGCGCTTTAGGCGTATCGCTTTGTGCTTTAGCCAACGAAATTTCGACATTCAGTTGTTGGCGTTCTGCATCGAGAACCGTTGTAAAATTACTCTCGCCCTCCTTGTAGCGTACCATGGCCAATTTGGTTGATTTAACCGCTGCATTATTCGCTGTGTTTAAGTGGCCTTGGGCTTTTTTAGATTCGCTAAATTTAGTGATGTTATCTTGTACTTCCTGCTGCGCTTTTAGAACTAAATTAAGGTAGTTAAACAGTGATTCCTGGAAAGCTGCATCTTGCGCTCGTACAGCATTTGTAATTTGGCCATAATTCAAAATAGGCCAATTGAAGCCAGGGCCTGCTAAAATATTGCGGTTTGACCAGTTAAATATATTGTTCAGCTTATTAGATCCAATGGTGTTTGCAGCAAAAGCAAACGTGCCTGTTAATGAAAACGAAGGGAACAGGTTTGCTTTGATAGCCCCTATGGATTCGGATTGACTAATAGCTTCAATTCGCGCTTGGTAGATATCAGGCCGTTTTGCAATGGTTTCTTTAGGGATTCCAACAGCGACTGATAGCGGCGCTTTGGGAATCCCAAGATTTGGCCCTGCCAAACAGTTATCAATTCTGTCTGGTGTTGTTCCCAATAATACGGCTAATAAATCTTTTTGTTGTTGTAATTCAGCTATATATTTGGGCAAAATGGATTGTGTTTGAGAATATTCTGCCTGGGCTTGCTCAACGTCAAGCAGGCTTGTTTCTCCCGAATTGTAGCGTGCTTTAGCTAGTTTAAGGCCTTCGGCTTGAACCAATATATTTCTGTTTGTAATTTTTATTAGCGCTTGGTTTGTTCGAATATTGATGTAAGTCACGGCAATATCTGCGGTGAGCGTGACCAATGCGTTGTCATATGCTGCAAAAGAGGCTAGAAAGGTTGCATCATTTGCCATTATCGCGCGCCTGTATTTCCCCCAAAAATCAATTTCCCAACTGGCACTACCGCCCATCATGTTAGTCCAAAAATTACTGGGCAATAATGATTGTAATGATCCGCCACCAACACGGTTGTAGTTGATATTACCAATCATTGCTTGTTCTTGAGGGTATAGCTCACCAACGGATTGGGCGAGTTGGGCGCGTGCTTGCAAGACACGCATTGCAGCGCCTTGCAGTGATAAATTATTCTGATAACCCAGATGAATTAATTTCGTTAATGTCGGGTCTTTAAAAACGCGCCACCAATTGGCGTCTTCAGTACTTGGTTTGTTGCTTGTTGATTTAACTGATCGGTCATGATTAACCCAACGTTTGGCAATAGGGATTCCAGGCTCCCGGTAATCAGGTCCAACCATACATGAGCTTAAGAGCAAGCATAATAATCCAATCAGTGCTTTTAGCATATCCCTCGCATGAGACAAGTAATTCAATTTACTTTATTATCAGTTAGCGGTTAACTGACCATAAATAATAAACACATTATCAGCATAAATGCGAGTGGATTTTTCAGGGCAAGAACATCAAAGTTTAAAAACAGAACATCTCACGTAGGGTGGTGCAAAGGAGTGTAGCGATGTGCCCACCAGTCGGGTTCATTCTGCCATCATGGTGGGCACGCTGCGCTTTGCGCCACCCTACAGTATTTTTTTTAAACTTTGATGCTCTTGCCCTGGTGTATTTTTCCGGATGAGAGCACCTGTGGTTGAAAATCATTCTATTCAAACCTTTCAAACAAACTAAGCTTCTGTTTGTATTTAAAAATTAACCGGTGTGCATTACAATAAGTCAATCATATTAAAAGGTACTTTTAAGCCATGAACAATTCTTATTTCAAATATTTAATCATTCAGCAAAATCTAGCCTATTTAGAAGAAAGAGAAGATGAGTCTGCACTGGACTATTTAGATTGTTTGCAATACGCCTTATTGATCTCATCTAAAGAAGTACCAAACCTTTCAAATGCTTTTATATCAAAAATAATTGATGAGTTTTTTAAGACTTGCGAGAAAGACTATTCAACTCTTGAGCGCTTAGAGACAGAACAGCGAGATAAATTGAGTCGTTATCTAGCTAGTTTTCTTTTTCAATTTGGAAAAATTGCCCAGCGTGGGTTTAAAGCACACAATTCAGGCGCTAATTTAGAACAATTTAATTGCATTCTTTCATTGTTTAACACGGTTAACATTGAAAGTAGAGATATCTCTAGTAGTCTTTATGGCCTGGGGTTAATCGCGCGGTCAGGCATCAATTTATCACCTATTAGTCAAGATTCCGTCAATAGACTTCTAGAGTCGCTTTTAGAGAAAAATCCAACTAATCAAGCGATAGCTAACAGCTTTTATGGTTTAGGACTAATGGCGCAATCAGGCGTTGATTTGTCATGCATTAGCCAAGACTCCCTTAACAGACTTCTAGTTTTGTTTTTAGAAAAAAATCCAAGTAGCCAACATATCTCTAACATCATCTATGGCCTGGGGTTAATGGCAATGTCAGGAATTAATTTATCATCTATTGACCAAGATTTACTCAACAGACTTCTGGCTTTGCTTTTAAAACAAGACTTAAACAGCCAACATATTGCTAACAGCCTCTATGGCTTAGGGCTCATGGCGCAATCAGGTGTTGATTTATCACGCCTTAGCCAAGACCCCCTTAGCAGACTTCTGGCGTTGCTTTTAGAAAAAGATCCAAACAATCAAGAAATCGCAAACAGCTTCTATGGTTTAGGACTCATGGCAAAATCAGGCGTTGATTTATCACGCCTTAGCCAAGACTCCCTTAACAGCCTTCTGGGTTTGCTTTTAGTAAAAAAACCAAGCAATCAAGCGTTCTCTAATAGCCTTTATGGCCTGGGACTTATGGCACAATCAGGCGTTGATTTATCACACATTAACCAAGTCTCTCTCAATAAACTTCTGGCTTGGTTTTTAGAAAAAAAACCAAGCAATCAACATATTGCTAACAGCCTCTATGGCTTAGGACTCATAGCACAGTCAGGTGTTGCTTTATCACGCATTAGCCAAGCCCCCCTTAACAGTCTTCTGGCTTTGCTTTTAGCAAAAGCACCAAACAATCAAGAGATCACTAACAGCCTCTATGGTTTAGGGCTTATGGCACAGTCAGGCGTTGATTTATCACGCATTAGCCAGGATGACCTCAATAGTTTTTTGGCATTGCTTTTAGAAAAAGAACCAAATAGCCAAGATATCGCTAATAGCGTTTATGGTTTAGGACTAATGGCGCAATCAGGCGTTCATTTATCATGCACTATGCAAGATTTCCTTAGCCAATTTCTGGCTTTGCTTTTAGATGAAAACCCTAGTAATCGAAATATCGCTAACAGCCTCTATGGCTTAGGACTCATGGCAAAGGCCGGCGTTGATTTATTACGCATTACCCAAGATTCCTTCAACAGGCTTCTTGCGTTGTTTTTAAAAACAGACCCAAGCAGCCAACATATCGCTAACAGTCTCTATGGCTTAGGACTAATAGCACAGTCAGGTG
>Ga0209024_1000841_pt1 | contig 37377 bp, 21 predicted proteins | sample AutmiccommunBRH5_FD_187380 | JGI IMG/M metagenome (GOLD analysis project Ga0209024, IMG submission 187380) | Deep subsurface microbial communities from Mt. Terri, Switzerland - Autotrophic microbial communities BRH/5 (SPAdes) (version 2) | ecosystem: Environmental > Aquatic > Deep subsurface >...
CAATTTGGGCGTCATTGCCTTAAAACGTGACCAAGGACAGCTTGCCGTCGATTACTTCGCCAAGGCGCTGGCACTGGATAATCAGCATGTTGATGCCAGGAATAACCTGGCAGCAACCTTTATTCACCATGACCGCTTTGAAAATGCATTAATGCATTACGATGTTTTACTGCAAAAAGAACCGAACAATATTGAATATTTATACAATGCGGGTGTCGCACAAATGGCACTGGGCCATTTGCAGGAAGCAACCCTGCATTTCGAAACGATCTTAACCATTCAGCCTAACCATTTTGCCGCTTTGAGCAATTTAGCCGCCATCTATATTCGTTTGGAGCAGCGCGAAGAAGCCATTGGCTTTTTAAACCGTGCGCTTAGTGCCAAGCCTAAAGATCCGGCAACGCAGTTCATGTTACATGCACTGACTGGATCTGACAAAAATCCAGATGCCTGTGTTGATTACGTCAGTAATTTATTTAATAACTACGCGCTTTATTATGATAAGCACATGACGGGTACCTTGGATTACACCCTGCCTCAGCACATAGGGCGTGTATTACACCAATTGCATTGTATGAAGGTCAAACGGGTAATTGATTTAGGTTGCGGTACTGGCTTAACTGGCATTGTACTGCGTGAATTAACTGACCATTTAACCGGAGTTGATATTGCTGGAAAAATGCTCGCTCAGGCACAAGAAAAAGGGATTTATGATGAGCTGGCCGAAGCCGAATTGATCAACTTTCTACAACAAGATAAACACCATTATGATTTAGCAGTCGCGGCAGATGTATTACCCTATTTGGGAGAACTGGATCCGTTGTTTGAGTCAATCAGTCAACGGTTAAACAAGCAAGGGCTTTTCTTATTCACCTGTGAAGTAGGCAGCGATAAACCCTGGCAACTGCAAGGCAGTGCACGTTTTAGCCACCACCCGGATTATATTCAGGAATCATGCGAACGACATGGTTTAAAACTGATTTACCAGGAAAAAATTGCAGCCCGGCAACAACACAACCAGACATTAGAAGCAATGCTCTATTGTGCGCAGCTACATACCCTCTGAAATAAAAACTAATCATTGAAGCTAATCCGGCAACGGCCTTCCTGTTTCGCCTCATACATGGCTTTATCAGCATTCTTCAGCAACGTGTCAGGATCGGTGCCGTCTTGTAGGTTGTATGCAATGCCAATACTACCAGCCAGGCAAATAGTATTTTTCTTGATTTTAAAAGGCTTTTTCAATTGGGTGCAAATTTTCTCTGCAACCAGTTTAGCTTGTTTCTCATCATCAACATCGGTGAGAATCACCGTAAATTCATCTCCACCTATACGAGCTACTGTATCAGTGGCGCGGACACAGGTTTTAATCCGCGTAGCGGCTTGTTTTAACAAGCGGTCACCCGCGTCATGCCCCAGATCATCATTGACTTTTTTAAAATCATCCAAGTCAATAAATAGCAACGCCAACAGCTTACTGGTTCGCCTGGCATGTTTAAAAGCTTGTGCCAGCCTGTCGTGGAACAGGTGTCGATTAGCTAAACCAGTCAGGTAGTCATAGTTTGCATTTTTCCAAATTTTACTCTGGGTAATATGTCGCTCGGTAATGTCACGTGACGTGGCTGAAATCGCTTCTATTTTCCCGTTTTCATCAAAAACCGGGGCATAAAGGTATTCAAAATAATAATCAGCTTCCGAGGGCGTTTTAAGGGTGAACTCTCCGCGGCACTGTTTTTTTGTCTTGATTATTTGCTCTAGTTGCGTTTGAATTTCAGCCGTTGGGGGCATAGCAAAATGATAAACTGGCTTTCCTGATATTTTACTGCCTGATTTTTCATATAGATTACTTATTTTTTTGTTAATGTATAAAATCTGCCCATTTGTATCCAGAATATAACTGAGGTCGGAAGAAGCAGAAAGCATATTCTCTAGAAGACGGGTTTCTTGTTCTTTAGCCTGCGTGTAACTGGTAACTGATTCACATACTGCTTCGTCGATCGCTTCATTAAAACGTACCAGATCGTCAAAATCAGTGGCTTGCATGTTATTGACCGTGCGACCCCAAAGTTTGATAACACTTGCACGCAAAGCACGGTATTCAGAAACCATCTCACTAATGTCTAATCCTTCTGCTAAACGTGCAGTACCATGAATTTCTGCTGCAGACTCCTCATCCTCCGGGAGCTTTTGACCTTTGGATTTTACAATTTGTTCTGATTTAGACTGCCGCTGCTGAAGATCTTCAGCAATCTCTTTTAGCATTTCTTCGGCATGATCGCGCAGTATTTTGATATTAACCATATCAGTTGGAAATATTGACCGGGCAAAATTTTCCCATTCCTGCGTAATAGGTTCTATATTAGTTAAAATAAATGTAGACAACCTCATCGTGCTCACCCTCACACCAAGTCACGGGAATCGTTCCCTGGAAATAACATGCATTTTTCAGTTCTACTGAGTATAAGTATAGGACAATTATTATGAGCTGTTCATTTCATTTGTACCTCAGCCTTAGTGGTGAGTGTCAGCCCTCAGCGAAACCATATCAGTAAAATAGCTGATTTGCTCATTTCAAGCGCTCGGTGTTGATAAAAACATCATAATAAAGTACAATTATTAAACATAAATAAGCTTACGCTCCGGAGCCAAACGCAATGCCTCACCCCGCTTTTAATCAGATGTTCCTAACGCTGCCTGTTGCCGCCGAAAATCCTGATGCAGCCCGAACCATTTATAATGACAGCAACCCAGTTTATTTTAGCTCAGCATCAGAGGCTGACCTGCCCGCGCAACCTAATGAATTTCAAAGCCAATATAAAATACTCCTTGAAAAACTAGATTTCTGGTGCCATCACAACAGCGTACAACAACAAATTGCTGCAGGCCATGATATAGATGGTGAAGGCCCTGCCATTTCAACAATCACCCTCTTTTGGAACAGGTTGTTTGGAGAACATGATTTTTACAGCACCCGTAAAATTATTTTTTTTGATGCCGGAAAAAAAGCACTGGAGCAGCTATTATTACTATTGGATGATCCGATAATTCCTTTGGATCATAAAAAAACGATTATGTCCAATTTACAGGAATCTATCCTTGTCTGTGCTGACGGGACACTGACGAACATATTGAACGCTAGGGATGATTTAATTGCAATTAATGGCGTCATGCAGGAAATAGCTAGAATAAAACTCACTACCATCCAGCAAATGGCACTGGTATTTATCTCAAGCTATCTTGAGCCTAACCAGATTGGTTCAGAAATTCATCACGTGAATGCTTATTGCAATTACGTGGCCCCGCAATATGGCATCCCGGTAAGAGAAGATCATTTCATTGCGTCAGCCGGGATTCCTCTCGAATATTTGAACTTGTTTACATTGCAGCTTGAGGCAGCATTGTCTCCGAAAATGGTGCTTTCCAACCTCGTGTCAACGATTAATTTGGCCTATGAAGAACTACATAAGCAAATCAGCCATGAATTTTTCAAAGGAAAACCATTCATCCCCTTCACACCCGATGTGACAGCAAAGATCACCGGGCACATTGATGCATTTAACCGCCGATATTCACCAGTTCTCGAATTAAGCACCGACTATATGCTTGAGCCAACCGATGACACGTATCAACAGGTCAGGCTTTTGCCCTATAATTTGCTGGCTCTGAACACTAAGATTGCCGCAGGATTCAGGCAACATTTTTTAACGGAAGCTTATCAGCAGGCAATTGAATTTAATACTACTGATGGCAGTAAATTAGTTTATGACAATGGCTTCTACTGGGTAGAGGCTGACAATAAAATTAATGCCTGCACGCCCAAACGATTCCTCAAACTATTACCCCATACCCCTGAACTCACCAGGCACGGCGTATTTTCTTTAATTTTGGTGGACATGTTGCAAATGTTATTGGATGCCAACCTGCTGACCAAAGAACACCTTAACATAACATCACAGACAGGCTTTGATGCCGGGGTGAATGCAATCTGGCGATTGGCTCAAAAAAATCAATTTTCACTGATTGAAACACTTTTAGATGACAAGCTGCTTGCCGCAGAACAACTTGTTGCAACACCATTACGCGGCCCTGATGCCGGCATAAATACCATCTGGCTATTGGCTAAAAATGAACAATTTGGATTACTGGAAAAACTGTTAAATGCCGGGCTGCTTTCCAAAGAACAACTTGCTGCAAAACCATTACACGATTCTGATGCCGGCAGAAATGCCCTCTGGCTATTGGCTAAAAACGAACAATTTGGATTACTGGAAAAGCTGTTAAATGCCGGGCTGCTTTCCGCAGAACAACTGGCTGAAAAACCACTGCACGGCCTTGATGCCGGTATGCATGCTTTACTCACTTTAATTACTTACCAGCAAGTAAGCCTGGTATACAAATTACTCGATGCCAAACTGCTGACTCAGGAACAGCTTAATACCACACAAATACCGAACCATCCTTTGGGCGCTACCAATGTAGTCTGGGTGCTGGCCAGAATACAACAATTCGATCTCATTGATAGATTACTGGCTAACGAATTACTAACACAAGAACAGCTTACCTTTGCACCAACGGCAGGCGACCAAACTGGTATCAATACAATATTCAGTTTGATTGAGGAGAAACAATACGACTTGTTTCAAAAATTACTGGACAACAAGCTATTGACTCAAGAGCAGCTTGCCCTTGTAGTAACGTCTGAGCCACACGCCGGCAAAAATGCATTATGGTTGCTGGTTAAAGCCGGGCACTTTGATTTGTTTGAGCAGTTATTGAAAAAAAACCTATTAACTCCTGAACAACTTGCCGCTGCTCCGACCACAGGCCCTGACAAGGGAATGAATGCAATATTTTTATTGGCAATCTGGCGTAAATTTGACCTAATTGAAAGATTATTGAATAAAAACTTATTAACTGAAGCACATCTTACCAAACAAGATCCGTTTTGTCCCAGCATAATTTTTGCTTTAGCGAGTATGAATGCATTTAAGTTAATTGAAAAACTGCTGGATGCTAAGCTCCTGACCAAAGAACAACTTTCAGCCGTGCCCCAAGTACCTAGATTAATTAAAAAAAATACCGTACTGATTCTGCTCGAAAACAATCAACGTCGTTTAATTGAAAAATTGCTAGATGCTGACCTGCTTACCCAAGAACAACTTTCACTTCGCGATGAGAACGGAAAAAATGCCATATGGCATTTGGCAGGCGGGAGGCTATTTAATTTAATTGAAAAAATGCTGGATAAAAACCTGCTTACTTCTGCGCAACTCATGGCAACACCGCTAAAAACGCCCTATCCCGGGATGAGTGTCACAGCCATGATAGTGCGCAGCAAACATCCCTCGCTTGCTAGAAGGTTACGCGATTGTGGACTGATTGAAGCGAGCTGGTTCCCTACAGAGGAAGTAGAGGAGGAAGCAGAAGCAGCAGAAACACCTGTCTCGCGCAAACGAAACGCATCTGAGCCTGCTGAAAGCGATGAAGGTAATATAAAAAAACGTTTGAGATCAAGCGATAATGGCCCAAAGATGCAGCCTTCTGCATCAGGTCTTTTTGCCGAGAAAAAACGAAAATCTGATGCAGATAAGCCAGATCGAGAAGATAGTGCTGCTAAAAAACTAAAACCATCACCATAAAATCCCCACAAAATTTGAACAGCCATTTTTTCAGAGAAATGTAAGCTAAACTAGCACAATTCTCGTCATTGCGAACGTAGTGAAGCAATCCAGGAGGTCGAAGTACGAAACTAGATTGCTTCACTACGTTCGCAATGACGGTATTAATAATGCGTTTTGACCTTATATTTAACATAAGGTGGCTTTTCAAATTTTGTGTGGATTACTTAGCACTCCTGGCTTTAACGTGTGATTAAAAAGGGATCATCAAGCTTTTGTCCGTCGCATGTAATTGGGCTTTAAACAAGGCTTGAATTTTTCCAAGGCTTTCACTGTCTCGCGCTTCAAAACGCGCCACCAGGCAAGGCGTGGTATTAGAAGCCCGAATTAAGCCCCAGCCATCAGGAAACTCGACACGCAACCCATCAAGGGTAATCAAGCGTGCATCCGGGAATATTGCCTGCAGCAGAAAACGTTGCATGAAGCTGAATTTTTCCTCATCAAGGATGGGAATTTTGATTTCAGGCGTATTAATGCTATTGGGAATCGCTGCAAACTGCTCGTCTACGCTTTTTTCTGACCGGCTTACAATTTCCAGCAAACGACACGCGCTATAGAGTGCATCATCAAAACCATACCAGCGGTCTTTGAAAAAAAGATGACCGCTCATTTCACCCGCTAGAGCCGCTTTCTCCTGCTTCATCACCGCTTTAACCAGCGAATGTCCTGTAGGGCACATGGTCGCCACCCCCCCGGCTTGTTCGATAACTGCAGCCAGGTGACTGGAACACTTCACATCAAAAACAATCGTCGCCCCCGAGTTTCGCTCAAGCACGTCGCGTGCATATAGCATCATTAACCGATCAGGCCAGATAACATCCCCATGATTGGTAATCACACCTAGACGGTCTGCATCGCCATCAAATGCCAAGCCAATGTCCGCGCCATGCGCGGCAACTGCCGCTTTCAGATCAACTAAATTCTCCTCCACCGTGGGATCTGGATGATGGTTCGGAAAACGCCCATCAACATCGCAATACAAAGGAATCACCTCACAGCCCAATTGCTGGATTACCGACGGAATAACCGGGCCTGCAATGCCATTGCCACAATCCACCACCACTTTTAACGGCCGTTGGAGCTTGATATCACCGACAATGCGCAAGATATAATCATCCATGATGTCACGGGTATGACACACGCCTTGACCCGTTAATGCCTCACCTGTCTGGTTTAAATTATATAGGGTGTCAATGTCTGCATTGGCTAACGTGGTGCCGGCAAGCACCATTTTAATCCCGTTATAATCAGCAGGGTTATGACTGCCTGTCACCATTAACCCACTGTCAGTACCATACACCTGGGTTGCATAATACATCACAGGGGTTGCGACTGCGCCCAGATCAATAACGTCAATCCCGCTATCCAGCAGCCCCTGCTTTAATGCATCAGCCAGGCTTTCACTGGTTAAACGACCATCCCTGGCTAAAAATATATCGGCTCTGTTTAGCGCATGCAAACGGCAGCTAATCGCCTTGCCAATACTATAGAAAGCATCTTCATCCAATTGCTGGCCGATCACCCCACGGATGTCATAGGCTCTGAAAACGCTGCGATCAACTTGCCTGTATTGATATTCTGATGGCATGGCCATTTATTCTCTCCCTGAGCTACCGAAACCATTCTGTCCGCGACTGCTTTCAGTGAACGCATCCACCACAGAAAAAGCTGCCTGAATAACCGGCAGAAAAACCAGTTGCGCAATCCGCTCGCCTGGATTGACAGTAAAATGCTCCTGACCACGATTCCAGCAGGATATTTTCAACTCCCCCTGGTAATCAGAATCAATCAGCCCTACCAAATTTCCGAGCACGATGCCGTGCTTATGGCCCAGACCTGAGCGTGGCAAAATCACCGCAGCCAGGTTGGGATCAGCGATATATATCGCAAGACCGGTTGGCAATAATACAGTTTCTTGAGCCGCAATTTGCAAAGGCTCATCAAGACACACACGTAAATCAAGTCCTGCAGAACCTGATGTGGCATACGCAGGCAAGGGAATCGTATCACCCAGGCGTGGGTCTAGAATTTTTAACTGAATTGCTTGCTGCATCAAATACCTCATTATGTATGTCTTAAGCCTATGGCGCGTTATTTTGCAGATTTGTCGCAAGAATTGCAATAATTTGTCCAGCCAATGTGGTTTTATGTGCCATGGGCAGATCAGTCTGGCTATCTTTTGTCATGACACTAACCTGATTACAATCCGCATCAAAACCAAGGCCACCGCCTACCTGATTGGCCACAATCATATCTAATTTTTTAACTGCAAGTTTTTCGGCTGCATGCTTTACAACCTCATTAGTCTCGGCTGCAAACCCAACCACAAAAGCGGCCTTGCCGCTGGCAGCGACGGTGGCAAGAATATCTGGGTTGGCGGTTAAATTTAAGCTTAGCGTAGTATTTTTAGTCTTTTTAAGCTTTTCTAGCGCGGGCGATTGCAGGCAGTAATCAGCAACAGCCGCACTGCCGATAAAAATTATCCCAGGTTGGAATTGTTCCATTACAGCAGCAAACATCGCTTCCGCCGAATCAACACTGTAAAAATTAACACCTGCTGGTGGAATTAATGCCGTAGGCCCGCTGATCAAGGTAACGTCTGCACCCGCCATGGCAGCCGCTTGTGCTAAGGCATAACCCATTTTGCCTGAACTGTGATTACTGATGTATCGCACCGGATCAATTGCCTCGCGCGTGGGTCCTGCCGTGATCAATACACGCCTGCCTTCGAGCAGTCGATTCACTTTGTATAAGCGCAGCGCGTTGATGATGTTTTCAACCTCACTCATCCGACCAAATCCCTGCTCACCACAAGCTTGTGAACCCTCCTCCGGCCCCACCACGATAACACCACGCTGGCTCAGTAACGTGCAGTTGGCCTGCGTTGCCGGATGTAGCCACATGCTGCGGTTCATGGCAGGACAAACAATCACTGGAGTTTCTGCCACCAGATAAATCGTCGACAGTAAATCATCAGCAAAACCGTGCGCGAATTTAGCCAAACAGTTGGCTGATGCAGGTGCTATCAATAAATAATCAGCCCAACGTGCTAATTCAATATGCCCCATTGCACGTTCCGCCTGGGAATCAAACAAGTCACAACGAACTTCGTGCCCGCTCAATGCCTGCATCGTCAAAGGCGTGATAAATGCCTGTGCTGAAGTTGTCATCACCACGCGCACGGAGGCACCAAGGCGGGTCAATTCACGAACCAGAAAGGCCGATTTATATGCAGCAATTCCTCCACAAACACCTAACACTATCTTTTTATTGGCAAAATCTTGCATAGTCATTATCTTTTGATTAAGAATACCCCTGATCAAAACACAAACCTCGTCATAAAGGAATAATCATGACAGTCCAACAGCCAACACGTGGATTACGTGTGCGTGAAAAATTATTAACAGGTGGTGCTCAAAGCCTTTCCGATGCAGAATTATTAGCGGTGTTTATCAGCTCAGGCAGTGGTAAAAAATCCTGCATGCAACTTGCACATGATTTAATTAAACACTTGGGCGATATGCGCGCGGTGCTTACTGCGGATTTAAAAAGCTTTCAGCAAGTAGCGGGCTTGGGCGTGGTGCGCTACGTGCAATTGCAAGCGGTGCGAGAAATTTGTCGGCGCAGTGATTTTATCAACCTACAAAAAGAAGTTCGGCTGACCAATTCCAGGCAAACCTATGCCTTCCTTAAACGTCAGTTACGCGATAAAAAAAATGAAACCTTTGTCGCGCTTTTTCTCGATAACCAGCACCGTGTGCTAGCTTACGAAGAATTATTTACCGGAACAATTAATGCGGCAACCGTGCATCCAAGGCCCATTGTTGAACGCATATTGAAACTCAATGCCGCGGCATTGATTCTCGCACATAATCATCCATCCGGGCTATCTGACGCCAGCCAGGATGATCTGATGGTGACCGAGCGTCTGCGTGAAGCGCTTGAATTAGTAGATGCTCGATTGCTAGACCACCTGATTATCGGCGACAATGAAGTGTATTCAATCATGAGTGCAATGAAATGCGTATGCAATTAAACATCAACATAGTAAAGGGAAAAAACATTACAAAATTGATGAATTTTTTTCAAAATAGTCTAATCTTCATAAATTATGAATAATAAACCAAGGGGTACACCATGGAACGCAAAGGATCAGCTGTATGGACAGGCGGATTGAAAGATGGAAAAGGCACGGTTTCAACAGAAAGCGGGATTCTGGTTAATACGCCCTATTCTTTTCAAGCACGTTTTGAAGAAGGCGCAGGCACAAACCCTGAAGAATTGATTGGCGCAGCACATGCTGGTTGTTTCTCCATGGCACTTTCCGGGCAACTTGAAAAAGAAGGGTTAAAAGCTGAGCGGATAGAAACCACTGCCACCGTTAGTCTGGAAAAATCAGATAATGGTTTTTCTATCCCCGCCATTCACCTGACGGTGACAGCACGCATACCCAATGCCGATAAACATGCATTTGAACAAGCTGCAAAGAATGCCAAAGAAGGCTGTCCGGTATCCAAACTAATGAAGGCAAACATCACCATGCAGGCAACGCTGGAGAACTAGCCCATGTCGTCAGGAGTGTTCGCAAAGCGAAAATTGAGATGGTTTAGCTCAAATTGCCGCCGCACGCGCTAAGGCACGGAATTTTACCGGTGCCTGATAAGGTGGGCACGTCGCTGGCGCTTCTTTGCCCACCCTACAACTTTTAAATTTGAGGTAGGGTGGGCAAAGCGCAGCGTGCCCACCTTGAACGTTGATAATCGTATGAATTTCTCAATTTTTAAAACTTGGGTGCAGCGGCATGCATAACCTGGCTCCTGCGTGGCTATAAACATCAGATATTGTTCTGTCCTGGGTTAGGCCTAAGGCTGCATACGCCTCGCAACATTAATTGGACATGTCTTATTTTTCCCGTACATACGTTCCCGGCGCGTCATCAAGCACCTCATAACCTTTTTCAGGCGCGCCCATTGACGGTGGTGTGCCTTTTTTACCTGAGGCAGAGGCTATCCAGCGGTGCCAGGGAGCCCACCAGGACCCTTTATGGCTTTTGTGCCCAGCATACCAGCTTTCTGGTGCCTGAAAATGCGAGCTAGCCGATGTTTTTCCCAGGCGATAACTGCGCTTTGCATGGCCTGGCTCGGAAAGAATGCCTCCGTTGTGGCCTTTGTTGGCCAATACAAACGTGATATCAGCTAATTTGGCATAGAGATGAATTTTATACACTGATTTCCATGGGGCAATATGATCTTTTTCCGTTGCCACAACAAATAAAGGTGTTTCAATGTCTTCAATCGTCACCGGTGCGCCATCAATTTTGTATTCACCCTCTGCCAGTTCATTATTTAAATGCAAATCACGCAAATATTCCGCATGTAATTTATAAGGAAGGCGCGTGGTGTCTTCATTCCACGCCAGCAAATCGGTCATTTTATTGCGCTCGCCTAATAAATACCGCTGAATAGATTTCGACCAAATCAACTCTTTAGATCGCAGTAAATTAAACGTCGATGACATTTGATCCCCGCGCAAATACCCTTGTGAAAACATGATATCTTCTAAATAACAAAGCTGATTTTCATCAATAAATGTCATTAATTCACCCGCTTCCTCAAAGTCTGTCTGAGCGGCAAACAAGGAGATGGTTTTCAAACGCTTGTCATGATGGCGCGCCAGATAAGATGCGGCCATGACGAGCAACGTGCCACCAATGCAATAACCTGCCGTATGAATTTGTTTTTGCCCGGTAATTGCTGTTATTGCATCCAACGCTGCTAATATGCCGCGTTTCAGATAATCCTGCATGCCATAATCGCGATAGGTTGCATCAGGGTTTTTCCAGGAGATCATGAACACGCTGTGGCCTTTTTTAACCAGGTAATCGACCATGGAATTATGTGGCGATAGGTCCAGGATATAATATTTCATGATCCAGGCAGGGATAATCAACATAGGCTCGGGGTAGACGGTTTTAGTCTGAGGTGTGTATTGAATTAGCTCAATCAAGTCATTACGATAAACCACCTTGCCTGGCGTAATGGCAACGTCTTGACCCACAATGAATTGCTCAGCACCAGCCGGTTTTTCCCCCATCAGGCGACGTTGAAAATCATCCTGCCAATTTTTCAATCCGTCAATAAGATTTTGTCCTTTAGTGTCGATTATTTTTTCACCTAGATGGGGATTCAAAAACGGTATATTTTCAGGCGACAGTACATTGAGCCATTGATAAAGAACAAAAGACACCAACTCTTTATGATTTTTTTCCAAACCACGCACTTCAGTTGCCTCCTGCCACCAATCCTCCATCCGTAAAAAACTCTGTGCGATAGCGCAATAGGGCCACTCTTTCCAGTAATCACTCGTAAAACGCTCATGAAAACGCCTGTCTTTCGTATCAAAACAATCGGTGTTTTTTTTATACAGGTATTCACTGATGTTGTTCCAAAAATCCGCCTGCTTGTTGCATGCACTTCGGATCAGCTCAAGTCGCATATTTGGTGACATTAGGGTTTGTGTATACCAATCGGTATAAGCAACTACCAGGGCAGCAGGGGAAAGTCCTGTTGTCGTCATGCCTAAGTTGGCATGAAAAATACGATCCAGAATTTCTGCACGTTTTCCAGGATCCTGTGCATTCATGACCTCTTCCAATGACGTCATGCTATCCGTCATCTCATTCATCACAGATTTAATAGATTGCTCGATATCCCCCCTTTGCTCATGGGATAAATTTGCATCAAATGCCTGCTTAGCACGACCTGTCATGAACGCCACTCCTGTTGCATTGCACAATCAAAGCGTAGTCGATTTAATCGTATTTTTCCATTTGCCTAAAGATTTCCCTCATAATCTGCACGCCATTGAATAGGATGCTAATATATAATTATAGGGCGTTAAGATACTGGATTTATTATTGATAATCTTTTTAATCACATAGGGAAATATAAAATGAAAATTACAACAACCGGACTCAGTTATCTAAATCTCTACAAGCTGTTAATCATTGGGCACCTGGTAAGCTTTATTATACTTTGCATTATTTTTGGGATAGCCAGCTTCTTCGGTTACCATACCATATCAATTAACGGGGAGTATGTGACTGGTTTGAAAGGCCTCATTGCAGGCATCATTCTCGGACCAATATTTGCGCTTATCTTTGGAACCATCAATTGGTTATTTGTCAGTTTTGGTTTGTGGCTCTACACACGGGTACGGGTTATTGAAATCGGCTGATTAGAGGTTAGTTTTAGGTAATATCAAAACAACAGATGAGAATGCAATCGGTGATGCCTAAACCTGCAGCCTCATCTGCCCTCCCTAAAATCAAACCATAGATATTTTCCAATCCTAAAATAAGCTTGAAACAACTTAGAAATGTTATCGTTAGAAATATTCTAAAAAATACAACCTATTTTTATTGTGCAAAATACAATATAACAACCCTTAACAATAGACAAAGAGAATTAGTTTAGATTAACATCTTTACTCAATTGTTATTGAAGTTTTTTTCAAGAATGGCATTGAGTGAAACATAATTTTGCATTTAAAAAAGTAAACTATACCCCTTGGACATGAAGAGACTGTTTTTTTGACACTTGATTTTCGATGGGTATAGTATGTTGCTGCTATTAAGGATGATACATGAATGCTTTAATTTTAAAATGCCTTGTTGTTTTAAACCTCTCACTGCTATTAATAATAATTGCTCCAAAAAAAACTTTCGCACAAATTATCTACGGTTTTGACAATGCCAGCCATTTTAATACAAGCCGCAATGGGCCTTTCTCCCTATATGCTGGAACATTTCAATCAAAGCAATCTGCTCAGCAATTAAAAAATAAAATAGCCTCACAAATATCGAATGAACCAGTATTAGCCTCATTACCACCCATTACTGACCCCAAAAATAACAGTTTGTCAGTTCAGTCCAAATCCTCAGCAAGTAAACTGAGAGCTACCATATTGGCCGGTGGAAGCGCCTATATTTTTGATAGACAAGGCCGGGTGTTTTTCCCACTAGAGACGTTTAGAACTGATTCCTTCAAAATAGGTGAAAGTAAAATCAATTTTGCATCTGCGCTTGGTATTGCATACGATAAAATGCTTGAGCCTAATAAAAACAAACCCTGGAGTATGCTCCAAAGTATCTCTTTAGGTCTCAATATTTATTACAATGAAACCTCGCGGAATGGCTCAGTATACGAGTATAGTTTACCGGATTTTAATAACGCCACCTACAACATGAACATTACAAGCTTTCGTGTAATGTTTGATACTGAATGGAATTTACATCCTTTATATCTAGGGGTTATACCATTTGTTGAGGCCGGTATAGGCGGTGCCCAGAATACAATGAGCTTCAAAAATATACCACGACCTAATATTGGTGCAGACGGTGGAAATTACCATCTTTCAGATTATAGAAACACACAATTTGCATATGAATTTGGTGGAGGGTTTAAAATCCCCGTGGGTAATCATTTCTTAGTGTCTGCTCGCTACTTGTTTGCCGATGCAAATAAGGCAAACAGCGGAAGATCCGATGTTACAACAGGTGTGCTATTACTTGCTCCTATCACAACCAAAGTTCAGTCTCAATCTGTGTTACTTGGCTTAAGTTATTTATTTGGATAAATTTATATATGAACAACATTCTACTAAAAAAACGATTCTTCTTATTCATATTAACACTATGGTATATGGCATTAGTCAATGCAGGAAGCACCCCACCATTATCTCTTGTTGCACAAGAAACTGTACAGAATATGTTGCCTAATACAACCCAAATTATCACTTATACCATTAAAAATAATGTACCAGTTGCACCAGTCATGCTAAACATAGCCGCATCAAGGACTATGCTCACCCCCACGACACCGCTTACCACATGGCAAATTACAGATGACTGTGTATACAAAGGAATGAATCATTATATCGCACCTAACGGACTTTGCCATATTGTCGCTACTATTAACGCTGGCGCTTCAGGGGGTCACATACAACAAAATCTTATGATTAACTATGGCCCCACTTTCCAAACAATTGCACCCGCTCCTGCATTGAGTTTTGATATTAGCGGTAGCGCTACCGGATTCTTTTTTACTATCCAGCCTTCTGGAAATAATATGATCGTAAATACGTCCCAATATCTAAGCTGGACAGTAAAAAATACCACAACCAGTAACATTGCAATTAATAATGCAACCATTCATTTTACTGTTACCTCCCCCTTAATAGCTGCACCAACGTTTACTAATGATTGTGGTAATATAATTACAGCTGGTGGTGGAGTTTGTAATATTACAACTACTATTCAAGCACTTGGCTCTGCTGGCGAAGTAAGTCAGTATCTTGCCATTCCTTACAATTCTAGCAAAACGCTCGTTGCAGACCAACCTACCAATTTTTCCATTCGCTCAGCAGCAGGCACACGCACCTTTATGTTCGTGAATGAATGTCCATATGATGTTTGGTTGGCTTTCGTTGGCGGTGGACAACTTAATGGATGTGCCACAGATAACGATTGTGACAGTAAACCCAATGTGATCCCAGGAACTTTTGCTTGTGATCCAACAGCAAATGCTGGAACTGGTATCTGCAACTGGAAGAATCCAACGCCCACCGACGGTGATTATAAGATATCTGCCAATGGTGGCACGAAAAATGTCACATTAATTGAAAATGTATATCCTCTGTCATCCACACAACATTTAGTATGGAGCGGCGTAATAGGTGGCAGAACCAGCTGTACTGGTTCTGGTTGCTCTACTGCTGATTGCGGTGGTGGCCAGGGGGGTTGTCCGGTAGGAAGTGGCTTGAGTCAACCCGCACAACAAGCTGAACCTACGTTCCAGCAAGAGTCTGATTTTTATGACATCACTGGCGTTAATGGCCTCAACATTCCAATGTCAATCGAGCCTCAAAGTGTTATGCGTGATGCATTCAATCCTTATACTTGTGGTGCGCCAGGTATTACTGTTGACCAAGTAGGTACCGGTGGTACGATTGGAGCATGTACATGGAACTTTGCGGCTTTACCTAGCCATAGTTATATTTGGGTTAAAAATGGTGGGGCAAACTGCGTTACGAACGATCATTGCGATGAGGCAGGCGGTGAAGCTTGTGGTTTATCTCCCGCCAAGATCGGGCTTAATTCAGCACAAACAACTTGCGGTATTTTTGAAGGTTATTGGACCGCTAATCAAGTATGTGGTATCAATTCAAACTACTCTCAAGCCCCTTATTTTTGCACTAATCCTGCAACCAATGGAACATTTACCAACATGTATCAATGCAGCGGGACGGGATACAACCAATCGTGTTATAATTCATCCGGCTCAACAACCTGCTGCGGTTGCCAAAATTGGAATGAGGCTCCTACCAATATAACTATCCCCTCAAATCCGGCAATTGTTCCACAATGCAATACTTCAGGAAATAATTCTAACAATGCCGTATGGAGTGCAAATGCTCTTCCAACACTAGGTTGGTATAAAGCAGCATGTCCACCATTTTACGTTTATCCGTTTGATGATAAAAGCAGTACTTTCAGCTGTACGAATAACCCCGGTGGAATCAATTCGACCAACTACAAAATTACTTATTGCCCAGGCGGAAACTCTGGAGCCCCAGCAGGCGTTATACCTAACCCTTAAATAGCATGATAGTTATGCTTTCGTGTGCACCAAGGTGGATTATACAGCTCACCTCACTAATAACGCCTGTTCGCGCGGGAAACAGGTGAATAGAATAATTTATAATTACAGGTGCGCTCGTCCTGGCCTCAACATCATCTGTTTTAGCCACCTTATCTTTTAGCAGAATTTTTAAGCTTGATTTGCATTAAAAAGACTGCTGCTTGCATAAACATAGATCTTATTGTATTATTAAATTACACAAATACAAGCAAGGATGCATCATGAAAAAAATATTACTTTCGTTGGTTCTTTTTGTTTCTGTTGTAACCATCTCAGGGTGTGGGTTCAATAGTGGTTGTGGTACTTGCGCTAGCAGCAGCTACTCTTATACAACGCTAAGCTGCTGCAGTTCTACGCCTTGGTAAATAGCTGGCTTGCTTGAGCCGGGCCAGGCGGGTGAATGAATAGCCTGGCAAACTTTTGCTTTTTTACTGGCAACCCCAAATTTGTATTTATTTTTTACCTGCTTCATTCAATTCCGCAGTTTGAATGCTATATTTCGATCCGTTCGGACTGAGGAGGCGCATACGCTGTTTTGAAGGTGTATTGCCTTAGTTAAATGCGCCGTCTCGAAGCCTACGCGCTGTGCAAGACTTCGAGACGATGCACATCAGGGCATACCACACTCAACTTATGTGCGCGCATCTCCTCTCAAATAACAGCACTTTAACTTATTGATAGTTCATGATTTTTAATAAGATCAAAACCTAAAGAATTGGCGCGTATTGTCAAGCTTTTGATGAGACGCTCCTGATATTTTTTTTCATAATAGTCTTGATCTGTTTTAATGAACTCCTCTCTTTTCTTAAGCATATTATAAATTATAATGACAATTTTATGTGCTGTTGCGGTGATTGCTTTTGGTGAGCCCATACGAGATTTAAGACGTCGCAAAAAAGCACCCAAAGCGGACTGGCTACGATGAAGTGTTCCTGCGGCAATCCGCAAAGCAGAAGCAGCATAATTTGCAGTGCGCTTAGTCTTACCACTTTGCCTCTTTCCCCCAGATACTTTGTTTCCAGGACAAAGTCCTAACCAAGAGGCAAATGCTTTACCCGTTTTCCATCGGCTCATATCAAGACCGATTTCAGAAATAATTTTTAATCCACTGTGCGCTTCAATACCTGGTATTGCGGTTAAATCTACCCCGGTAATTTGAATCAAATAGGTCTTTAAATCAAATAAAGGGGCATTTTTATCTTTTGCTGTTCGTTGATAAGGGGGTAAGTTTTTCTTTACCTTAACTTCTTTGCGATAAGTAAATTGAGACAAGGTTTTCTCTATTTCGATATCACAAGCTTCCACTTGGCTTTGGTATGCATCAAAATGTTGGGGTAATTTATTCGTTTTCTTTGACTTAATGCGTTTAATTTGTGTATCTTTGCTCATATCTTTTTTTCCTTTGCAGTTAAAAACGATATGCTCATGTAGCAGGGGTTGATTACGCGGCTATCTCTCAAACGGGATAGTGCTTTGAACACTTCACCAACGATATTGTCGCAAACCCCTGTGACCATGCTCAGCAACAGGTATTTAAACACTAATGGACTTACGGCCTTCGCAACATGGCATATCAGACCGAAATCTATCATAAAAAACTGTTATTTTCCGATATTTGGTACAAGGTACCTAGTTTGCTCAGCCTGAACGGATCGAGGTTTTATCATTAAAAACTACGGAATCTAGTGTTCATATCCTGTGCTTTTCCAGCAATAGCTTACAACAATCGATAAACCCATCAAACTGGGTGTCTTTTACAAAATACCCGGCTACATTTAATTGGGATGCAGCCATTTTATCGTTTTCATTATTGGAGGTTGTCAGTACCAGCACGTCCAAAAAATCAAATTGCGGATAAGCGCGCAATATTTCAAGAAATTCAATCCCACTCATTCTTGGCATCATCAAATCCAGGACGATTATTTTTGGCCTGGGAATGATTGCTTCATTTTCACGACCAAGCAGTTTGTTTAATGCATCAACCCCATCTCTTGCCACCTCAAAGCTAACTGGTATATCCAGTTTATTAAGTTCGCGCTGGATAAACATCAGATCAACTTCATCATCGTCAATCAAAAAAACAGACGTAAAATCACCGGTTGGTTTTGGCATGGCCCATCTCCGAGGGTAGTCGCTTTGGCCAGGTAAAACGAAACGTGGCACCATGATTTTTTTCCGAATCAACGCCTATTTTACCACCTTGCGATTCAACAATTTTTTTCGCAATACTCAAACCGACGCCGCTGGCTTCTAAAACATCACGGGATTGCAAGGTCTGAAATAGTTTAAAAATCCTGTCATGGTATTCCGGTTCTATACCAGGGCCATCATCTGAAACAAAAAACTCATAAAAACCATTTTGCTCATTCACACCAATTTCGATAATCGCCTTGTTACGATCGTGATGTTTGATGCTGTTGCCGATAATCGCTGCAAATACATCGTGCAAAGGCTGCTCTGCAGTTTTTATAATAGGTAGATTATCTGCGTATTTAAAAACAAACGCCGCTGGTGGATTCAGTTCGTTCACAATGTCCGTGACTAATTGCTTGGTATCAACACGAGATACTACCTTGCAGGCCTTTCCTGCACGTGAATAATGCAATAGCCCATCGAGTAAATTTGACATGCGCTGGGCACGTCCGCGCAACAATTTTAAATGTTTTTTTGATTGTTCCGCTATCTGCTCACCCAGATCTTCTTCTATCCATGAGATTAAATGCTCCATGGCAGGTAGCGGTGCTTTTAAATCATGTGACGCAAGGTAGACGAACCGCTCCAGCTCATCTTCAGCTTTTTTCGCCAAGAGCAGATTGGCCACCCTTGCTTTAAATTCACCGGCCAAAAAAGGCTTGATCATGTAATCCTGCGCCCCTTCACGCAACATTCGCACGCAAAGCTCATCATCGGCCTTGGCGGTCAATATAATCACCGGAGTGGTGAGCAATTCCGCTTCCTGCCTAAGCTCATGCACCATTTCTGCGCCATTCATGTTAGGCATCATGATATCACTTACAATAAGATCCGGATGACTCTGTAGTGCTTTCTCCAGGCCCTGCTTGCCATCAAATGCACTCTCTACACGGTATGTTTCAGATAAAATTTTACACAAAAAGAGATTCATATCCCTATTATCTTCAACAACCAACACTAAAGGACGCGTATCAGTGCTATGGTTAAGCTCCTCAACCGCAATCTTTGGTGGTTTGCCTTCAGGGAGACTGAGGGCAATTTCTTCATCTAAAACCGGTAATAAATGCGGCTCAACTTCAACCGTTGCATCGGCTGGTGCATTTAGCGGTAAATCAATAGTAAATCGCGCACCACCTTGTTTTGCATTGGTCACACTAATCGTGCCTGCATGCAGCTCAATCAAATCTTTGGCAATTGCCAATCCCAGCCCCGTTCCCCCCATAGTTCGAGTCGTTGACTCCTCTACTTGGAAAAACCGTTCAAATATTGCCTCACAAAGCTCAGGGGGAATGCCAGGTCCACTGTCTTCTATCGTAATGCGCGCCCTTTCTGAGTGTTGTGTCAGGGTTAATTTCACGCACGATTTTGGCGGTGAAAATTTAACGGCATTTGAGATTAAATTAATTAATACCCGTTGAATTTTATCCAGATCAAGTTGCGCTAGTATCTGCTCAGGCGCATTAATGGAAAAAAACAGCTCATGCACTTGGGTACGTGATTCAAACAAACTCACTATCTGCTCGACTAGCTTTACCAAATCAACATTAGCATAATTTAACGTCATTTTACCGGCATCGAGTTTAGCAATCTCCAATAAATCATTGACATGTTTCAATAAAAGACGCGCATTACTTTGAATAAGCTGCAAGTTATGAGTCTGTTCAGGTGATAACGTCTGATTTAATAAAAGCTGCTCTAAAGGACCTAAAATCAGCATTAATGGTGTCCGTAGCTCATGGCTTACATTAGCAAAGAATTGTGTTTTTAATTGGTCAAGCTTAAAAAGATGCCTGTTTGCTTCTTGTAGCTGCTGATTCATTACCTGGATTTCTTGTGCACGTCGGTAAATTTCAATCTCCATCTCGCCGGCACGCGTGCGTAAGGCGTCCATTATTTTTAGCTGCTCTGATCGGGTTTGCTTTAGATGGATAAATTCGGTTACATCTTCTGCACGATGGATAATGTATTTTACCGCACCCTGTTTAGACAAGACGGGTGTATTTACAATACTCCAATAGCGCTCTTCAAAATCCCCCCCCCTGCTTACAGGGCGGCGAATGTCATATTTCTGGATGGCCATTGTGTCAGCAATTTTATTTTTCAATACTTTTTCAAGCGAGGCTCGCACATTTTTTACACCGGTCGCTGCTTCATCCGCTGGGTTATCAGGAAACACCTCAAAAGCACCTTTGCCAATAATTTTATTCCGCTCAACCATCGTGGCTTGTAAATAAGCATCACTGGCATTAATAATTTTAAAATCAGTATCCAACAACAGGCACTGTCCCGGCATGGATTCAAAAATAGCTTCGAAATCTATCGCGTTATTTTTTTTGTCAATCGCCATGACCACATCACCTCGCGTGTTTCTTTTTTAAGTATAGATTATTTCCTGTAGGGCGTGTTTTCAACGGCACTGTTGGCGCCAGGTGGGTATAATGACTATACTAGGTTTTACACTTGGCACAACAGTTATGTTTGTTCCCGTTTGTTAGTTACATTATAAGGAAACAACAAATCATGAATAGACACGGTAAAACAAGATGTTAAACCTTACTTTCCTGCATACCACCCCTTTTTATGAATTGACTGCATTGCTCATGATGGCAACAGCAATAGGTTTTATCAGTTTACAATTACGCCAACCCATGATCGTTAGTTTTATTGTCGTCGGCATGCTGGCAGGGCCTGCGTTTCTCGGCATAGTACAATCATATGAGCATATTGAATTACTGGCCGAGCTAGGTGTAGCTGTGTTACTTTTTTTAGTTGGCCTCAAGCTTGATATCCACCTGGTAAAAACCATGGGATTGGTGGCACTGGCTACAGGACTTGGCCAGGTTATATTTACTGCAATCATTGGTTTTTTTATCGCTATAGCAATTGGCATGAACACCATCACTGCACTTTATGTAGCAGTCGCATTAACCTTTTCCAGTACTATCATCATTGTCAAACTCCTTACAGATAAACGTGAAGTCGACTCGCTGCACGGGCGCATTGCCATCGGGTTTCTCATCGTACAAGATCTCATCGTCGTGCTGGCGATGATCATGCTGTCTGCGTTTGGTGTTGGCGCCCAAGGAGGAGCTGAGTCAAATGTAGCAATCCACATTGCCAGTGTGCTTTTATATAGTGCTGTGATGCTGTTATTGATTGGGCTATTCATCCAGTATATTGCAACTCCCCTAGTAAGTCGCATTGCTCATTCGCCTGAATTACTGGTTATTTTTGCCATCACCTGGGCCGCGTTGCTCGCGACACTTGGCAGCTATTTTGGTTTCAGTAGAGAGTTGGGAGGGCTGCTTGCCGGTATCTCACTCGCCTCGACCCCGTTTCGAGATGCAATTGCCGCACGCCTTGCATCCCTGCGCGATTTTTTATTGTTATTTTTCTTTATCACCCTAGGTGCGCAGCTTAATTTAAACCAGCTTGGCGAGCAGATTATACCCGCCATTATTTTTTCCCTGTTTGTATTAATTGGTAACCCACTCATTGTTTTGTGCATTATGGGAACCATGGGTTATCGGAAACGTACCGGTTTTTTTGCAGGACTGACCGTGGCTCAAATCAGTGAGTTTTCGCTTATTTTAATGGCAATGGGCCTGAAACTTGGCCACGTGACAAACGATTCCCTCGGCTTGGTAACGTTGGTTGGGTTAATTACCATTGCACTTTCTGTCTATATGATCACCTATTCACAAACTCTCTATCAATGGCTGGAACCTGTCTTAGGCATTTTCGAGCGCCAAATCCCCTATCAGGAAGAGCCTGGATATAAGCAGCAACTTGCCAGCAAACACTACGACATCATGCTGTTTGGCCTGGGGCGTTATGGTAAGGCTATCTCAGAACAATTCGCGCAGGAACACGTTAATATCCTCGCAATTGATTTTGACCCGGAAGAAGTGCAGCGATGGCAGGCGCAAGGGCTTAATGCAATGTATGGCGACGCTTGCGACATTGAGTTCATTACCACCTTACCGCTTGCGCAGGTTAAATGGGTCATTTGCGCCATACCAGAACATGCACTAGGCCTGACCCATCAGGATCCGCGCAGGGTATTGATAGAAGGATTAAAACAACATCATTTTACCGGAAAAATAGCGGTTTCCACGCAAAAGACACATGAAATAGAGATACTACGCAACCTGGGGGCTGATCTGGTTTTTCTGCCCTTTTCCGATGCCGCGAATCGAGCAGTTGAGAAAATAAAACAAGCGTCCTAACGACGTGCGCTAAACCACCTGACCCGCCGCCCAACCTGATGACCATGCCCATTGAAAATTATACCCGCCTAACCAACCGGTCACATCCACCGCCTCCCCAATGAAATAAAGCCCTTGTATTTGATTGGCTGCCATGGTTTTAGAAGAAAGCGCATCGCAATCCACACCACCTAACGTCACTTCAGCGGTGCGATAACCCTCTGTGCCATTGGGTTTAACAACCCAAGCATTAATCCCCATCGCCACGCAATCTAGCTCACGATTTGACAAGTCTGACATTTTTTTTTCTGCAATCAGATGTGGGGTAAATACATCGACAACCCGCTTTGGCAAATGCATGGAAAGAATTGAATTCAACTGTTTCTGCGGCATTGATTCCCGTGCGGCTTTTAACGTTTCGAACAGATTAATATCAGGTAATAAATTAATACGAATCGGCTCGCCAGCATACCAATAGGACGACAGTTGTAAGATGGCAGGGCCGCTTAAACCGCGATGGGTAAATAAGATATTTTCTCTAAATTGCATACGCTCATTTTCAACCACACTATCGACACCAATCCCTGAAAGCACGGCTAACTGGTCTTTTTCTACCGTATCTAAAGTAAGCGGTACAAGGCCTGCTCGCGTTGGCCATACGTGAAGACCAAATTGCGCGGCTACTTTATAGGCGAACGGGCTTGCTCCCATGGTTGGAATCGATAAACCACCGCTTGCAATCACCAGCGATTTACCACGAAAAACCCCTTGCGTACTATTAACCTTAAAGTAATCATCTTGAATTTTTGTGACGCTGTTGATAGCAGCATTGAGATGAATTAATACGCCCGCCGCATCGCACTCGGATAACAACATATCAACAATGTCTTTTGACTTGTTATCGCAAAATAATTGGCCTAAGGTTTTTTCATGGAAGGGAATGGCGTGTTTTTTAACCAGCTCAATGAAATCCCATTGCGAAAAACGTGTTAGTGCCGATTTACAAAAATGCGGATTGTGGGAAATATACTTGCCTGGATCAATAGCATAATTAGTAAAATTGCAACGCCCACCCCCCGACATCAGAATTTTTTTACCTACTTTATTCGCCGAATCTAACACCAAAACGCGGCGTTGCCGCTTGCCTGCCTCAATCGCACACATCAAGCCTGCTGCACCTGCGCCAATAATAATCACATCCACTTCTTTCATAAAAAACCAGTATCTTCATGTCTAATGGTTATAGCCAGTACGCTCTAGTATTTTTTTTACTTTTTCCAAACCAAGTTTTTGCATCATATCAATATTGTCATCAGGGATTTGCGCCGTATTCCCATGATAACTAATAGCCTTATCCACACTTGTCTCGCGTAATAAATGCAGCATGGGGTATGGGCTGCGATTAGTGTAATTGGACACATCATCCATGCTTACGCCTGCAAAACAATAATCCGGGTGAAACGTTGCCAGTTGATAGATACCGTCATAACCTTGCGCAGCTACCTGCTCTTCAGCCAGATCCACAAAATCCAGATAATCAAAAAAATCGGTCAAATAACTGGGGAAAACCAATAACAGGGTTTCTATTTCAGAATGGCCATCTAATCGATGGATAGCAGCCATCAATGCGTCTAATGCCCCATCCAGCTCATGAACATGGGTGACATGAATGCGGAGCGTCTCATGCTCCACCACATGCCGTGCAAAAGGGCAAATATTGTATTCAATAACAAATGAACGCACCCAATGCATGGTATGTTGTTTAATGAGTGCGTCTTCTGAATTAACCAGGCTTGAGTCATGGTCTGTCATTCCCACATCACCTTATTGCCATGGCAAGTGATAGATCACCTTCTTCTGCCTCATCACCCTCATCATTTTCTGTGCCCTCAACATAGCCAAAAATCATCGAGGCCATAGTGCGCAAGACAAAAATGACCGGAGAGAGCGCAATGGTTACAAGGCTTACTGTAAAACCAAGCACATTATCAATGATATTGACTCCATGCACTGGTAGGCTGGGCCAGACCAGGGGATTTAACAGATAAAACGGTGTTAACAGCATGCGCCACGTAAAGCAGGCCAAATTATAGATAGCTCGTAACCCATGGCAAGCTAAACTGCTGATAGCATCCAGGTGAAAAAGTCCATTATAATAAGGCGTAAACTTGAAATCCCCATACAACGCATATACGGCTGTTTCTGTGCATTCAAAAAAGGCGCTCAACGACGCTCTCCTGCGGGTTAAATTTGTACATCGGCGGTTATTGTACGCGAATAATGCTAGTAACTCAAAATCCATCTGTTTGCAGCGCATTTGACCACTTGTGAAAATTAAGCTATTAATTAATTGAAATCCTGATGGCTTATAATCTGCCTAAAGTCTGCAGCCAGGATGGTTTTTGATAGACTTTACTAATGATTGGATATCAACGCCTGATGAAAAAAAAGGTTCCAGTTAGTGAATTAAAACCAGGCATGTTTATAGAGGAATTAGACAGACCCTGGATTGAAACGCCTTATCTTATTGAAGGCATTCTAATTAGCTCACAGAGTGATATTGATGAGCTTGCCAATTATTGCAGCTATGTGTATATCTCCACTGAGGAGGATGTACCCCTGCAAAAACCAACCCCAACTATTACTCAATCTACTACCCATGCAATCCCGGAAGACAAAGGCGAAAAAACGCCATTTCATGGCAATCACATCTACATTGATACCCACCCCGTTGAAGAGGAGCTGCCACTCGCTACAAAGGCGCGGAAAAAAGCACTGGCGCTCATGGAACAAATCAAAAACAAAATTGACCGTGATTTGCAGCTGGACGTGAACGCGGCCAAACAATTAGTCGACGTGATAGCGACAAGCATGATTCGCAATCCAGAAGCCATGCTGCTGCTCAATGAACTTAAATTATCTGAATCAGCGTATTATTATACCCACGCCATTAACAATGCCACCTACTTGATTGCATTTGGTCGTCACCTCTGCCTACCGACCGATGAACTCGCCAATTTAGGATTAGGCGGATTATTGATGGATATTGGCGTGCTTAAATTAGCTAAAAAATCAGCGGACATAAACCCCGGCTTATTGCAGAAAGAAAACATCATGTATGCAGAACATGTTAAGTATGGGCAAGAAATACTGGTCAAAATTCCGGGCATTTCTGAAAGCGTACTCAAAATTGCCTCTGAACACCATGAGCGTGAAGATCGAAGCGGCTACCCAAAAGGCCTGGCTGGCAATCAAATCTCACCTTATGGCCGAATGGCGGCAATTGTGGACTGTTATGAAAAAATGATCACCGAGGGATTAACCTCAGAATACCCCCCGCTCACCCCTTTTGAAGCATTAAAAATGCTCTGGCACTGGACGCATCGCTGGCTTAACGCCACACTCGTACAGCAATTTGCTCATTGCATTGGCTTATTTCCAATCGGCAGTCTCGTTGAGCTCAACACAGGTGAAGTAGCCATTGTATTGAGCCACAACCGAATCAAACGCCTATTGCCTAAGGTGATGATTATCCTCGATAAAAACAAACAACCTTATAATACCCCAATAACATGCGATTTGGCCTCTTCGGTACCGGATTCTGGAAGTCGTGTCGTTGAGATTATGCGTGATCTGGAAGCAAATGCTTATGGCATAAATCCCAGTGAGTATTATCTTTAACGCATTCGCTTATAAAAATAGCTAATCTATAATTAACTTATTAACTGATCGTCTGCATGCGATTAATTAAACAAATCGGAGGTACATCCACAGGATGACCATTTTTCAATACAGAACGTTTTTGCGTAAAGCCAATAAAATTATCAGTGATGCTAACAAGTCCAAACAATTGGTAGCGGTGATGTTGATTGATTTTGAAAAACTGCCTGCACTTGACAGTGTCCTCGGTTATCATGCCGTGGATTCCATGTTAAAAGATGCCGGGCACAGGCTTGCTAACGCACTGCTACCAACTGACCTCGTGGGGTATGTTGGCAGGTATCAACTTGCCTGCCTGCTCTCCTCCCTACCCACACCAAGCCACGCTGAGCTGGCTGGCCATAAAATTATTCGAGTACTGAATACACCTTATCGCCAGGCTAAACAAGAAATTTTCATGGCTGCACGTGTGGGTATCTCATTATCCAAGCCGCAAAAACATAATTTGAATGAATTGCTACGCCAGGCCAATGCAGCCGTCCAGGTTGCCATACAAGAACGTGAATTTTTGAAAATTTATGCCGATACCACCGATGAAACCAGCGCACGAAAATTGGATTTATTCGTGGATCTGGATCTTGAACGTGCCATCGAAGAGAGTCGTGTCTTTCTCGCCTACCAACCACAACTTGAGCTGAGTACGAATAAAATAATCGGAGCCGAGACACTTTTGCGCTGGACCCATCCTCGTCGCGGCATCATTTTACCGGATGTCATGATCCACGTGGCTGAGCGAACTGATCTAATCAGCAAGCTGACGTTTTGGGTGTTTAATACCGCCATGCGTCATTGTGCCGAGCTTCATAAAGCAGGACTTGCCATAGGCGTTAATGTTAATTTTTCAGCCCATAATTTACGTGAACCTGATTTAGTGGATGTTGTTTCAGAAGCACTGCAACTCTGGAATATTCCGGCACACCGGGTTGGCATTGAGCTAACGGAAACAGCCCTCATGGAAGAAAACCAGCGCTCATTAGACACACTGAATCAGCTCAAAGCAATGGGCATTCGAATTTCCATGGATGATTTTGGAACAGGTTACTCCTCTATGGCATTGTTGGGAAAATTACCCATTGATGAAGTCAAAATTGATATATCCTTTATACGAGAATTGCTGAAAAGACCGGAGCAAGCCCATATTATTGCCTCAATGATTGATTTAGCGCATGCGCTTGGAATGACGGTCGTGGCTGAAGGGGTTGAAAACATGGCTACACGCAAACGGCTGCAAGACATGGGATGTGATTTTATTCAAGGTTACCTGATTGGTCGCCCTATGCTATTGCCTGATTTCATCAGCAAGGTGTTGCCTTTCAATCAAGCCTGAAAACCTCCCACTGTTTACAAAACAAACATTTTGGCATAAAATGGCCACCAAAATCATTCGCTGAGCATAATAAGTAAGCAATGCCAAAAACACCATCACCCACTCCTTATTTTTTTTGTAAAATTATTCACCCCTCCCTGTTTGACGATGGGACGGGGCGTTGCCAACATGAATGGCACGAAAAAGCAGGCGCAGGCGATGCTATCGAGATAGGTCCTTTGCTAATCCAGATGATATTGGATGATCGAACAAAAAAAAAACCATTGCAGGATTCGCAGGTACGCGAGCGAATAAATAGCACGATTCACTATTCACCCTATTCCTGGCACAAGCCTGACATCACGTTATCATTGGAAAAAATAGACGCATTGCTTGCAGACCTCAATCAAGACAAATCCCTGTTAATATACCTCCCGTTCTTGCTGTGGGAAATTAGAAGTCTATTGCGGGCGGGTTATTCAATTGGGGTTAATTTTCGTGAAGTATTCCTGCTTCAAGACCATGAAGCACGACCTGCCCATTACCGTCCTGGTATAGATATCATTGTCAAATGCCCCAGACTTTATCGAGATCTAACCCATACACTATCTTATCAACTGGCCAGAGCGCTCATAAACAAGCCTGCATTGGTAGAATATACACTGCCAGCTACAACCGATATCCAGTCTTACTCCAACGCCGGGGCAATGCTGACAAATAATAATCCCGCTATTGACTTCAACATGCCTCTAAACCAATTGCGTTACTTTGGCAGCCTGCACGAAGCATTGGACTATTCCGACTCAATTGATATTAGGAAAGAAAACAAACAGCTTGTCCTGGCATTTGGGGCCGCTGTTGACATGATTGTTCTGGAACCCCTGTTGGCATCCAACGTATTTGCCATCAATGCCGTGGAAATAATCATTATTTTGCATGGGCCCCAGTATCAAGAGGAACATGCAAGGCAGCGCGTTTATGATGAACTCTTAGTGATATTAAAAAAATTTTGTATCAAGCGAATAATCCAGGTTTTCTTGCTCACAGACACCAACATCGAGGCAAGCCTGGCGTCTTTAGTACCAGACACAGACATTCAATCTGACACATTTATCGCCTGCACTGATGACAAAGCCTATTATCTACACTCCGCAGCGGTGCTGTCACAGATATATCGAAACATTCAGCAGAGTGTAACAAAAGGGTTAACGATTCAACGAAATAATATTGCACTACTGCGACTACACACCCTCGCTCAATCTTTACAAGTATCACCAAAAAGAAAAATTGGCCCTTATATTCAACGTGAAGCAGCAGATAGAGATTTTCGTCAATCAAAACGGTTAACCCCGCATCAATTAAAAATGCAAGCAACACTTGCAATTAACCACCAGTTAGCACACGACACAACCCAGACACAGCAACAAATACAACAACAGGATCAAGCCCAGGAAGTAAGTCAAAATCAGGATTTAAGCCAGCAACAACAGCTTACCCAGCAAACCGATCGCATGCAGCAACAAACCATGGAAAGTTCTGGCTTTTGGCTATCAACCTGTGATGTATCTGAGTTTTGTAACCTACTGCAGGTTAAAGCCAACAAAGAATTGCACCGTTTTCAGACCAGCGAGTCATTTTTCTTAGCGCGCAATGGCCATTTCACCCAGCAGTGGCAATATTTTTATCATCGAATAGCTAATGATGAAGACTATCGAGCTAGCATTGCTGCGCGCATTTATGGGCTCGCCTGCTTAAACGATAATGGGGAGCACCGCTTTATCAAGTTGCCAGGCCTTTCTTTCGATACCATTGAGCAATCATTGGCGACCCGTTTAATCGACCGTATCGAAGCGCACCTGGATGGACTTGAACCTTGCCATTGCTCGGTATCTACCGGTATGTGGGGGCTATTTGGCAGCTCCCGTTGTTTAACAAGCTATACCGGGCAGTCGTATTACCCCGATTCAACGGGTGCTATTTTGTCTTATTCCCTGTTGGGGCATTTCGGCAATGGGATAAGGACCTACCCGAACCATTTAACGCATGGCGCACTGCTGGCAGCAGATGATTTAAATTGCCTCTCAAGTGCTGAAAAAACACGTTTAATCGCAAACGCTGAACTATTATTAAATTTATTCACTGATGGGTTATCACGCCCCTCGGAAGAGGTTATCAGGCTTGAAAATATGCTGGTTGATTTAGTCGGATTCTATTTTCCAGGTAATGACTCATATCAGCGTATTATCCAAAAATTCATTAGTTTATTTGAAGAGCACAATGAAGATAATATCAAAATACTGGTTCATGTTATCCTTTGTGGCTATCGCAGTACGTTAGACTATTTTTTCCAATTGTTATTGGAACTTGAATCACGTAGTTTGTTAGAACAATTTTATAAAGTATATTTTAAATATGCACTTGAAATCACCTCGGTTAGCGGTTTAGTAATATCTTACAGAAACACCCCATTTGATAGGGTATTTTTAAGATCAATAGATGATACGCCATTGGTTTCATCGGCAGATGAATGGCCTATTATTAACAAATTCTGTCATCATTTTTTATTGTTTTATAAAAAAAACAACTTAGCGCATCCGGATAATACCACCCTGTCACTTAAACAAATTTGGTATAAGCTCCATGCGAAATTCCTGTGTTACACCGATCACCAGGAAGATAAAGCCCAGCAACTGCTAGAAATACTGGTTAATCATTTAATCACGACAGATGGCCTGTCACTTGCCCCGGTTAAGGCAAGCAATACACTTATTTCCGGATTACACCTCCTGATTGACCATGCAATCGCCAACCACACATTAGAAGAACAGCTTACTGAAATAAACGGTTTATCCCTGCTGTGGACCGATGTGCCGTATGCAATCAGGCAACATCGCTTTCAAGTAGTCTGTGCTGAAATGGAACTTCATGCTGCTGCAGTAAATTCAGATACCGGTCGCTACTCAGTGTCTTTAAATGACTTAATAAGACTTAGCGAAAATCATGCCCCTGGAAAACAGCTAAAAACAGCATTATTCAGGTATTTGGGAACAACCACCTTACGTGAGTCACTCGATTTTTATCGAACCCTGATTAATCGTTTCTTTAAAGACACCCCACCTGAACCTGACCAATTGTATTTAAACGAACTGATTGTGTTGCATTATATTTTATTAACAACCAGTATTCATTACGGCAAATCGCTGGATAAAATTCAATTTAAAAGTCATTTCTATGACTGCATAGAAAAAAACCCACGGTTTAAATCAATTGATGTTGATTGCTTACAATCGACAATTGATTTGTTTTTTAATCACCTCGAGGCACAAATATCCGACAGGAAATCATCCAGCCAAGCAGATGCAATAAATTTGTGGTGTATTTGGGGAAAATCAACTGCTCTTGCAAGCATTGATAACGAGCAGTCAATCCCTGCCATTCTCATGCGAAAATTCCATGACCAACAACTGATTCCTTTTGTTTTAGAAAATAGAACAGCAATAACAGCATACACATCTTCACTGCACCCTGAAGATCGCCAGGAACTGGCTTGTTTGTTAATAGAAACGCTTGTCGCATTAACATTTAATGATTCCACTCATGGCGAATTTACCCACCATACCCCGTGTTTGTTAAGAAGCCTCTACCCCGCGCTGGACATCGATTATTTTATTAACGACAGCCTTAAAATCGAAACCTTCATCAGCTCCTATGCTTTGCTGATGAAAGGTCTTGAAACCGATTGTTTTTACGATTGTTTAAAACCGATTTTTGCATCCAGGCAAGGTATTGATGATGCCTTGCGCGTAATGCAGCTTATCACCCACCCTATTCCTGGTAGGAAGGCAAGCGATCAACTGACAATCCGACTGCATTTTTTGTTTTTATTGACCAGCAGGGAATACCTACAGTCAGCACTTGAAAAAGCCAAACCATTGCTCACACAGGTCATTGCATGGGATGCAGCACCACAAGAAAAGCTCAAATTAATGCAACCGCTTTTTATTCTGACTGAAAAACTACTGGCATTAGGCAATGAAGAGGCCACTCAGGCGTTGACCGTCATTTTAAAACACTTGAAAACACCTGAAGGAAAAGATTTTTTAGCTTTGTTAAATCATCAACTGACGGCGTCACAAATTAATTCACTGACCCAGATAGTGGCGCATGTGAATGATTTGTCCCATGCCCTGCCCTTGATAAAAGCATTGCTCGAAAAAAACCCTGAAGACGAGCTTACTGAAATCACTACCCTGCTGCAAAATATGTCTCAAGAAAACGCTATATCCATCTTGACCATCTATGGGTTTATTGGCTATGAAACCAGCCTGACGGGTTTAGAGCAGTTGCAGGCTTTAGCCTGCCTGTCCTTTGAGGAAAGGACACAATTAATTGACCTGATTGCCTTGCATGCCATTACACGTCCAGAATTTTTTGCGCTTCTTTCCAGCCCATCCATTCTGGACAGCATTGCGCAATTTTTACAGGAAAAATATGCGGGTCATTTAAGTCGTTTTACATATGATCCCTTGGATGTTGAACAAAAAACACAAGCAATCACATTTAAATACACGGATGATGTTGTATTAGGTGAGCAAATACAAAAGCGCTTGCTTATCGATTACGACTTATTAATGTCATACATGCAGAATAACCCCGTGCTAACTGAACAAAGTGCTGATGGCAGCACGCGATCATTAACCATCAGTGCGTTGAATGAAAAACAATTTCAAGCCGTTTTTTTGCATGCACTACCCTATATCAACGGTCGTAATCCAGCCAAAAAACATCAATACCAACTGCTTGTTTTGGGCTTATGTTGCGAAGCACTCTACCGCACAACCGGTAAATTTCCCCGCAACATTCAAATTTTAAGCGTGCTAAACAGTTTAAACCATCACGGTAACCTCACGCATGAAATTAAAACGGGCGAAGGGAAAAGTATTATTGCAGCATTTCATGCCGTGCTGCTATGTGCAGAACAACGAACCGTCGATGTAGTGACTGAAAATGATCAACTTGCCAGGGATGGCTTAAAGAAGTTCAGCCGTTTTTACCGTTATTTAGGCCTGCCTTACGGCACCGATATCGTGCAAGCGCACAGTCCGCATGCAACTTACATAGAAAATGGTATTAATTATTCCACCGCATCTAACCTGGCTTTATTTCGTGCCCGCATGGCGCTGGATAAAAAACCAATGCCGCAACGCCTGTCATTAATTTGTGATGAAATCGATGCAACCCTAACCACAACCGTACAATATCGTTTATCCAGTACGTTAAATCCACTTTTTTATGACACCGAGTCATGGTCTTTTATTTATCAAATTCTGCTGGAGTTCATCAACGAAAAAACTATTTTTCAAGAAAACAATTGCAGCAAAGCCGAAGATATAGAGAATTTTAGAAATTATTTTTTATTAAAAAATCCAGGCCAGGATTTAACGCGCTTGCTTGATAAAGTGACCAATGAATGCCTGGAAAAATTAATTGAATCAGCCATGATCACTGCTCATTTGCAAGAAGGCATCGACTACCTTGTCGTCGAAAAAGAACAAAACTCGTATGCCGCACCCATTCTTGATCACACCAAACGTCCTGATAAGGCGGTTAGTTTCAGTAATCACGTGCAGGGATTATTGCACACTAAGCTCAATCAACAAAACCCTGATGCACGCTTCCCTTTTAAAATTGAATCAGACAGTGAGGCGATCATCGTCATCAGTGCGGATAACTTCTTTCGTGATTACCGAAAACATGCAGGGCGCATCATTGGCTTTACGGGAACTGCAGGCTCCAATGTAGAGCTTCAGGAATTCTACCAACAACATGGTTTAATGGCATTGAGCTACCCAAGCTATCGTGAAAATCGATGCATTGATCGCGGCCTTACCACAGCCATTGGTAAAACCGCGCATCAAGACGCTATTTTTGCATGTATTAATCAAAACAAAACCCAAACGCCGGATCAACCAATTTTAGTCATCACCAGCTCACCTAAAGCAGCCCAGGATTTAAATGACTATTTAATCAACCGGGCACCTGACTGGAAAATCCAGCAATATGATGGCCATGAGCAACCCGGCATGCCTGAAGAAGGCGTCATTGCAAGAGCAGGCACAAATGCCTACATCACCATCGCGACGCAAAGCCTGGCCAGAGGCGCTGATTTTGAGCCGAACCATCCGCAAGGATTATTAGTTATTAATACCTGCGTGGACACAGCAAGTAAATTACGCCAAATTAAAGGACGTGCTGCCCGTAATGGCAAGCCAGGGCAATTTTGTTCTGTTATTGATATCGAAACGCTCGATCAACAGTCCTTCACCACGCCCGCTGAAAAAAACGCCGCTTTTATACAACACCAACAAGCAATCAGTGATTTAAAACAAAAACAACGCCAAAACAAACGATTATTAGAAGCAGTACGTCACCATATTGTTGAAAAATTTCTGGCGCTGCGAAAGCAGGCAGACAGCATTCTAAGCAGACAACATGGGCAAGGCAGTAGCTTGATACCAGCGCAAGAATTTATCCAGGCACTGGCTGATTTTAATCAGCGTGCAGAGGAGCATTACAATACCCTGCTGAAAGAACATACCACTATCGACCCAGATACTGCCAAACTATTTATCAACGCGCGAATAGAGGACTACCTACGGTATTTGAATACCTGGTTAAATGAGACTCAATGTAGCAATTTTACGGCGATAGAGCCATTGATTCCAATTGAGAATCTAAGCTCACTTACCTCACTTCATGCCGTGCCGCTGGAGCAAATTCTCCCACTCAGCGAGTTGTCTTCTAAAGGGTGGGCTCAACTTGGTCACAAAAACATGCAAGCCTTGTTTACACGCATTGAACAAGGGCTGGAAACATTTGAGCCTTACTTTAACCATGAGAGCAGCTTTCAATCAGCGCTTGCTGAATCGCTACTAGACCAGAAAATATACGCCATAGAAGATATTTTAAACATGGTTAAACGACTAGAATCGTATGTAAGCGACTTTCTGAATGTGGCCGTTCCCATGGCCGAATCCGTTCCAATTATTAACCGTTTCATTTCGAAAGATAGCATTCAACCCTTAATAACCGGCTATTTCACCACCACCCGTGAACAAATTGAACAAAAAAAATGGGATGATCTGGCATTACCAACGTTTGACCTGTCAGGAAAAACGGTCTGGCTTTCAAGGATTAGCAATGCCATGGGAATCCTGAAATTGGTGCAAGGCCCAATTCCTTATATCGTCAACCTGGTCGTCAGCCAGATTTTATTACCCACGATTAAAGCACTGCTCAAACAATTTCTCCGCACCTCTGAATCAAACCTGATACAAATTTTAATTGGCATAGATGAGCTATCTTCTCATCTCACTGATGCAGTGACAGCACTTGTCTCGATTTCAGATCCAAACGAACGCACGCTCCGGCATGTGGTCGATAAAATCAAGCCGTTAATTCAAAATAGAGCATTCATCAGCCTCATTACCAAGGTGCTTACCTATGGTGAACGAACTGATCTTATAAAATACGTGGAATCAATCCCGTCTTTGCTACAGATGCTGGAACCGCATCTTGATAAACCATTAAATGAGACGCTAAATGCTGCAACCTTGCTGCAACTATTACCCGCATTTTTCGAGATAGAGCCGGTAAAAAAGGCACTTGAAGGAACTGAATTTAAGTTTTTTCTAGAAAAAACCCTTATCTTAAAACCTGCCTTGTTAGCCGGCCTGCGCGATCTCACGTTAGCGCAATTAGTTGCGCTATTGCGCGTCATCGCTCACCCTAATTTTCTGGATTTTTTGAAAAAAATGCCGGGCGAAACAACCTTAGCCGGATTGATTGACTTACTTGGTCAAGACGATCTGCAATCCTTATCACCGGAAATCGCCGCAGCATTAACTGAACTGAGGCATTATCAAACCAATCACCAACGAATAGCCGCAGAATCTGAACGTGCATTTCGTGACTTAAAAAGAAAATTTCATCTTGGAGCTGATGATATACCAAACCCGGTTTTACCTCCTCTAGACCCATCTCGCATTGAGGCGCCAAAGCTTGAAACAAGGCAAATCTACTGTCCCACACAACCGGCTCAAACAACGTCGTGGCTCAAGTGCGCTATTATCATCCTCTGCATAACGCTGGTCATTACCTATACTGTTTTATTTTTCTCATTCACCACCTTACTGACCAGCCTTATCCTATCAGCATTTGCAGCACGTGAATTGCTCAAAAGCCAACCCCAGGCTTCTGCAGAAACACAAGCACAAAACAGGCGATGGGATCAGGCAATCGAGCCTGTTACGGTCTTAATTGCCGATGAAAATACGACAACGCTGGAACAACCTGATAGTCTGCCTGCAAACAATGATACCCCACAGCCCAAAACCACATCGCTGGCAGGCAATGTCCACACCTTATTCCATCGCAAATCTCATCCACCGCTGACACTTGCAGCAATTATTGAACCTGATGATAATGCAGATCCTCTGATAAGGCAGCACACGGCCTTACATACGTAAGGACGCCGTTATATAAGGTCCATCCACAGAAAAACTGTCGGTGGTTTTTAATAAACTTTGCAAGAAAACCGAACCACTGACTATCCCTAGTGAACCTGGAACAAAGGTTGAAGGAACGTAATTTTGCAAGGCATTGACGTAAACCGATGCCATATAACCGGCTTCTAGTGAAAATGATCTATCATTTGCAAAATCTTTTGCATATTTCAGGCCAAGTTTTGCATCCAGTGCAGGAACAACTTGAATATAGCTTTTATGGGAGATGGACTGATGATTCTCAGCAATCCCTGCCGCTGCCAGAATATCCCCTGTTCCTACCGTGTTGGTAGAAGGTTGCTGGCTGCCAATGTATACATTGCCTGCTAATAACCCGACAACATCGATATTGTATCTTGCTTGATACGCTCCCTCTAATCCCAAGCGAATGCCCGCTGCGTGGTACTTGGATGTGGTTGTGATGCCAAACGTGTAAAAGCCTACCACCGGATCGGTCCCAGAAAAATCAGCCCGTATCTGCTGCTGCAACCAAAGGCCACTGACGCCTGCAAAAAAACGGCTTTTAAGATTAGGTGCAAAATACACATGCTTACCGATCTCGGTATTAAATACGTCATAATCCGTTTTCAATTGGCCATTTGCAGCACTGGTTGGGCCATCATTTGGTCCAATATCCCAGAAAGGTCCTGTCATTTGCTGCTCCGGCGGAGTCGCTCTGTCAACGGGAAACGTTGCCTTGTCAGACGTGCGTAAATGTGCCCAGTAAAAATTAACATCACTGCCTGAATCAGCAAAAACATGGCGGAAATTAAGTGAAAACCCCGCGCTAAAATCAGGATCAATGCCTTTCACCTCCCAATCTGGCGATAAAATAGGCATGGCAACAGCGGGATTAAACGGACTCACTAATACCGCATAATCATTGCTACCACCCGGGCGTAAAAAAAGAGCGCTGGCAGAAAATTCATTGGATGAAGGTAAATCAGGCACATAGACCTCAAATCGTGATGTTTTAACAGGTCCCATATCCCCTGCTAAGACCTGATG
>Ga0209024_1000842_pt1 | contig 37304 bp, 32 predicted proteins | sample AutmiccommunBRH5_FD_187380 | JGI IMG/M metagenome (GOLD analysis project Ga0209024, IMG submission 187380) | Deep subsurface microbial communities from Mt. Terri, Switzerland - Autotrophic microbial communities BRH/5 (SPAdes) (version 2) | ecosystem: Environmental > Aquatic > Deep subsurface >...
CGCCCGCCGAGGGCGGGGCGGGCGCTGGCCGGGCCCTTTGGGGGCCCGTCCGGAGAGGTGAAATGTCACGGCGTGGCGAAGGCGATGGCCTTCGCCAATGAAGCCGTGAAGGTCAGGCCACCTTCTCCAGGCTCACCTCTGGCACGACCCCAAGCGCGTGGCACACGTCGCGGGTCAGTTGCGGGCGGTTCAGCGTGTAGAAATGCAGGTCCTCCACCCCCTCGCGCAGCAGCGTGTCGCAGAGCTCGGTGCAGATCGCGGTGGAGAGCAGCGCCTCGCGGCCGTCACGCTTTGCGGTGGTGAAGGCCTCGTCGAGCCATGCCGGCACTTGCGTGCCGCAGCGGGCGGCGAAGCGTTTGGTGCCCTCCCAGTTCTCGATCGGCAGGATGCCAGGGAGGATCGGGGCGGCGATGCCGGCCGCGGCGCAGGCATCGCGGAAGCGCAGGAAGGTCTCGGCCTCGAAGAAGAACTGGGTGATGGCGCTGCTGGCCCCCGCGTCGATCTTGCGCTTGAGCCAAGCGACATCGGCGGCGGTATTGGCAGCCTCGGGGTGCGGCTCGGGATAGGCGCCGACGCGCAGGGTGAAGCGGCCGGTCTCGGCGAGCGCCGCGATCAGTTCGACCGAATCGGCAAAGCCTTCGGGATGCGGGGTGAAGCGGGCCTGGCCCTTGGGCGCATCGCCGCGCAGGGCGACGATCTCGGTGACCCCAGCATCGGCATAGGATTGCGCGATCTCCAGCGTCTCCGCCCGGGTCGCGTCGACGCAGGTCAGGTGCGCGGCGACGTTCAGGCCATAGTTCTTGCCGATGGTGGTCACCGCCTCATGCGTCAGCTTGCGGGTGGTGCCGCCGGCGCCGTAGGTCACGGACACGAAAGACGGTTTCAGCGGCGCCAGCACCTGCACCGTCTCCCACAGCCGGAACGAGGCGTCGAGCGACTGCGGCGGGAAGAATTCGAACGAGATGCGCGGCGAGGTCATGATGCGGAGTCCTTTTGTTAGGCCCCTTGTGCCATGATCGGCAAAGTGAGACAAATTCATAATCCTAATGATGAACATGAGTTTGTTTGCAATATGCACCTTGAGCTTCGACACCTGCGCTCGCTGAAGGCGATCCATGACACCGGCGGGCTGGCCCGGGCGGCCGATACGCTGAACATCACCCAATCGGCGCTCAGCCATCAGGTGAAGGGCATCGAGGACCAGGCGGGGGTGGAGCTGTTCGTGCGCCGCTCCAAGCCGCTCAAGCTGTCGGCGGCGGGGCTGCGGATGCTGCGCGCCGCCGAACGCATCCTGCCCGAGATCGAGGCGCTGGAGGAAGAGTTCCGCGGGCTGCGCTCCGGCCGGGCCGGGCGGCTGCACATCGCCATCGAGTGCCACGCCTGTTTCGACTGGCTGTTTCCGGTGCTGGAACAGTTCCGCCGCGCCTGGCCCGAGGTGGATGTGGACATCCGCCCCGGCCTCGCCTTTGGCGCGCTGCCGGCGCTGATGCGCGAAGAGGTGGACCTGGTGATTTCGTCGGACCCCGAGGATCTGCCGGGGGCGGTGTTCCATCCGCTGTTCGACTATTCACCTACTTTCATAGCTTCGGCCCAGAACCCCTTGGCGGAGAAGCCTTTCGTCGTGGCCGAGGATTTCCGCGACCAGACGCTCATCACCTATCCCGTGGACCGCGGCCGGCTCGACGTCTTCGCGCAGCTGCTGACGCCGGCCAAGGTGGAGCCGCGGGCGGTGCGGCAGGTGGAGCTGACGGCGGTGATCCTGATGCTGGTCGCCTCGAGCCGCGGGGTGGCGGTGCTGCCCGACTGGGTGCTGCGCGAGGCGAAGTATCAGCCGGATTATGTGACGCGGCCGGTGACGGAGGCCGGGCTGACCAAGCGGCTGTATGCGGCGACGCGGGCGGTGGATGCGACGCAGCCCTTCATGGCGCATGTGCTGCGGCTGGCGCGGACGGAGCCGTTGAAGCTGCAGCGGGGGTGATCCGGCCGGTGCGCGTGCGGCCGGCGGCGGGGGGCCTTCTGCCCCCCGCACCCCCCGAGGATATTTTCAAAAGGCAAAGGAGAAGGCGCGCCGAGCGGGGCGTGGCTCGCTGTGACGGGTACAATTGCGCGGGTGACGGAGGCGAGGCGGAGGGCTAAGCCTTGCGGGCGCTGCGAACCGCGAGAGACCCCATGACTGTTGCCTCCCCCTCCATTCCCCCCTTGCCCAAACCCGGTGCGGCGGGGGCCACGGTGTTCCCGATCCTGCTGGCGATCAGCCTGTGCCACATGCTCAACGACATCATGCAGTCGTTGCTGGCGGCGCTCTATCCGATGCTGAAGGAAGACTTCGCGCTGGATTACTGGCAGATCGGGCTGCTGACGATGGCGTTTCAGGTGACCGCCTCGCTGCTGCAGCCGGCCATCGGCATCTATACCGACAAGCACCCGCAGCCCTGGTCGCTGCCGGTGGCGATGGCATCGACCTTCTGCGGGCTGTTGCTGCTGGCCTTCGCGCCCAGCTACCCGCTGCTGATCTGCGGGGCGGGGCTGATCGGCATCGGCTCGGCGATCTTCCACCCCGAATCCTCGCGCGTGGCGCGGATGGCCTCGGGCGGGCGGTTCGGGATGGCGCAATCGGTGTTTCAGGTGGGCGGCAATTTCGGCACCTCGCTGGGGCCGCTGCTGGCGGCGTTCATCGTGGTGCCGCTTGGCCGGCCGAGCGTGGCGCTGTTCTGTGTGCTGGCGGCCGCCGGGATGATCATCCTTGGCCGCGTCGGGCGCTGGTATGGCCGCACGCTGGCCGCCGCAAGCAAGCGGGCGGCGGACCGCACGCTGCCCTTGCCGCGCAAGACGGTGATCGTGGCGCTGGTGGTGCTGGCCTTCCTGACCTTCACCAAGAACATCTACATGGCCAGCATCTCGAGCTATTACACCTTCTACCTGATCGAGAGCTTCGGGCTGACGACCCAGCAATCGCAGCTGATGCTGTTCCTGTTCCTCGGTGCCGCGGCGGCGGGCACCATCCTCGGCGGACCGGCCGCCGACCGCTTCGGACCGATGCCGGTGATCTGGGTGTCGATCCTCGGTGTGCTGCCGTTCACGCTGGCGCTGCCGCATGTGGGGCTGGTCGGCAGCGGCGTGCTGTCGGTGTTCATCGGGCTGATCCTCGCCTCGGCCTTCTCGGCCATCGTGGTGTTCGCGCAGGAGCTGGTGCCGGGCCGGGTGGGGATGGTCGCAGGCATCTTCTTCGGCTTCGCCTTCGGCATGGGCGGCATTGCCGCCGCGGTGCTGGGGGTGCTGGCCGACAGCCATGGCATCCGCTTCGTCTACCTGATCTGCTCGGGGCTGCCGGCGCTTGGGGTGATGACCATCCTTCTGCCGCGGCGGAGTGCCTTTGTCCGCGCCGGATAGGGACAGAGGCCCTTTCCTTTCGGCCCGCCGGCTTGTATAGGACCGCGCTTGAACAAAGGAGCCTTCCGGCATGCAGGGCAGCGCAAATCTCAACCTGATGATCAAGGCCGCCCGCAAGGCCGGCCGCAGCCTGGTGAAGGACTTCCGCGAGGTCGAGAACCTGCAGGTCTCGGCCAAGGGCCCCGGTGACTTCGTTACCAAGGCCGACCGCGAGGCGGAACGGATCATCAAGGAAGAGCTGCGCGGCGCGCGTCCCTCCTATGGCTGGGTGGGCGAGGAGACGGGCGAGGAGGCGGGCGAGGATCCGACCCGGCGCTGGCTGGTCGATCCCTTGGACGGCACCACCAACTTCCTGCACGGCCTGCCGCATTGGTGCGTGTCGATCGCGCTGGAGCACAAGGGCGAGATCGTGTCTGCCGTGGTCTTCGATCCGGCCAAGGACGAGATGTACCGCGCCGAAAAGGGCCAGGGCGCCTGGATGAACGAAAGCCGGATCCGGGTTTCGGGGCGCCGGCACATGATCGAGGCGATCTTTGCCACCGGCGTGCCGTTTGGCGGCCGCGCGACGCTGCCGGCGACCTTGCAGGACCTGGCCCGGCTGATGCCGGTCTGCGCCGGGGTGCGCCGCTGGGGCGCGGCCGCGCTGGACCTCGCCTATGTGGCGGCGGGCCGCTATGACGGCTACTGGGAGCGCGGGCTGAATTCCTGGGACATGGCGGCGGGTCTGCTGCTGGTCAAGGAAGCCGGCGGCTTTGTCGGCCCGGTGCGCGAGGGGCGCGACATGCTCGAATCCGGCTCGATCATCGCCGGCAATGGCGAGCTTTACGAGCCGCTGTGCAAGATCCTGCGCGAGCCTGCCTGAGGCTCACGCATCCGACGGGTGGTTGACCCCGTCGCTCCACTTCACATTGCCCAGATCGCGCGGGTTCAGGCCCTCGAGGCAGGCCACGTTCACCCCCAGCTCGTTCGGGTTCGACCGGCGGCGGTGGTAGATGTAGATCCCGCAGACCGCGCAGAAATGGTGCTGCGCCGTGTTGGTGCCGAACTGGTAGAGCGTCAGTTTGTCCTGCCCTGTCAATATCTTCACCCCGTCCAGCGGCGCGGTCACGGCGATGGCGCCGCGGCGGCGGCAGAAGGAGCAATCGCAGCGGCGGGCGGTTGCCAGCCCCTCGGGCACCAGCGTCACCGTGAACTGGACGGCGCCGCAATGGCAGCTGGCGGGGTGGTTCGGGCGGATCTGGGGAAGGGTCATCTGCGGCGCCTGACGGTTGGGATGCGGGTGGGGGCGTAGGTGGTGCCGGGATGCGGCGGCAGGCCCCGGTGGCGCGACCAGAAGCCGGGGCCGCCGCGGCGCAGCCAGAGCGGCAGGGCCAGCGCGAGGCCGGCGAGGAAACCCCCGGCATGGGCCCAGTAGGCGACGCCGCCGGTGGCGGGGTCGGTGACGGAGCCGTTGAAGAGTTGCAGGACGAACCAGAGGCCGAGCATCATCCAGGCGGGGACCGGGAAGACCCTGAAGAATATGATGAAGATCACCAGCACGTCGATGCGGGCGCGGGGGAACATCAGGAGGTACCCGCCCATCACGCCGGCAATGGCTCCGGACGCGCCGACGGTGGGAATGTAGCTGTAGGGATCGGCCAGCAGATGCGCCAGCCCGGCCGCGATGCCGCAGGCGAGGTAGAAGCCGAGGAAGCGGGCATGGCCCATCTCGTCTTCAAGGTTGTCGCCAAATATCCATAGAAACAGCATGTTACCGGCCAGATGCATCAGCCCGCCATGCAGGAACATCGAGGTCACGAGGCCGGACCAGCCATAGCCCTCGGCGATGAATCCGGGGACCAGCGCCCAGTCGGACCAATAGGCCAGCAGCGCCGCCTCGTCGGAAAACAGCGGCCAGGATTGCAGGAACACCGCCACATTCACCGCGATCAGCGCCCAGGTGACGTAAGCCGGATGGCGCGAGGGGTTGTGGTCTCGGATCGGGAACATGGGGGGAGCGTGGCGAGTCCGGAGGGCCGCGTCAAGGTCGGGGAGGGGGGGCTGGAAAGCGTATGGAAAGGATATGGGAGGCGTATGGGTGGGAGATGTGGGTCAAAGGTCTTGGCGCATATCCTCCTCGCCTTGCAGAAGGGCCCGGAAGGTCCGCCAAAACGCAGCAGACTGCGAAGATCGGAGGTTGCACTCTGGCCCGCTTTGGCCTTCTTTACCGGGGCCGCCACAGATACGGAGTTCGGTCGGATGTTACCCATCAGGAACCGCCCGGTGGCCCGGGGCTCTTCGCGCCGCTTTGGCCGGAGATTCCGGTCTTGAGCCGGGTGGTGGGCGGGGTGACGTTGGCGGCCTTGCTGCTGGCTGCGGCGGTGGTTCTTGTCTTTGCGCGGCCGACCTTGCCGATGGATGACGCCTATATCACCCTGCACAACGCACGGGCATTACTGGCGGGGGGGTGGGACACAAGTTATGATACCGCGGCCGTGACCGGCGCGACGAGTGCCGTACACCTGCTGCTGATTGCCGTCCTTGGCCTGGTTCTTCCGCTTGAGGCCGCATCGCATTGCGTGACCTTCGTGGCCCTTGCCGCCTATCTGGCCGCTTTGAGCCGGATGGCCGCACAGGCGGGCGCGGACAGGGCCGTTATCCTGATCTTGGGCAGTCTGTCGGCCTATCTGCCTTTCCATGTGCTGAACGGGCTGGAAACCGGGCTTGCGATGGCGGCTGTGGCATGGGCGCTGGTTCTGGCCAACCACCGCCATCTACCTATCTTGCTGGGGATCTTGCCCTTCGTGCGGCCGGAACTGGCGGTGCTGGCGACTTTGCTGATGGCGCGGCGCTGCTGGCAGCAGCGGGGCGATCCGCGGCGGGTGTTACAGGACATCGCCATCGCCTGTCTTGTCGCGCTTCCCTGGTTTTTGCTCTACTGGCTGCTGACCGGGAGTCCGGTGCCGCAGACGGGGTCGGCCAAGGCCGCCTTCTTTGCCGAGGAGCGGTTCGATACCATCACCAATCTCGGGACGGGGCTGCAGGCCGTGTTGGCGAGCCTGCTGGCACCGCTGCTTGTCGGCGTGCTGGGGTTCCGGAAGGCACCGGCCGGCGGCGTCGCGGCGTTGTTTCTGGTCCTCTGGCTGCTGATCGCCATGGACACATTGCCAAGTGGGCTGTTCCACAACAAGTCGCGCTATCTGGCCCTGATGGTGCCGGTCCTGCTCTACGGGATTTGCAGCCTGCTTCCGGCCACGCGTTGGCGGCGGCCGTTGTCGGTGGCGCTGCTGGTCTGCGCGCTGGTCACTGCCCCCCTCGGTCTGCGGATGACAAGGGAGGCAGGGCAGGCAGAGATGTTCGTTGCCTTCCAACAGGATATTGCGCCGAATATCCCCGAGGGAGCCTCGGTTCTGGTGCATGATGCCGGCTATCTGCCCTGGCTGCGCCCGGACCTTCACCTGACGGACGCGGTCGGGCTCAAGACCGCCAGCAGCGCCGCGCTTCATGCAGAACTGACCGCACCTACCGGCGACCGCGGCCCCGCCTTCGCCCGGATCGCGCAGCAATCGGACGCTGACTATCTGGTGGTGCTGACCGGCGATGCCTTTTGGTCGAAGATCGCCACGAGCCTGTCGGCGCAGGGCTGGACGCTGGACCCGGTGGCGCTGTCGGAGACGGGGTACTCGCTGTTCCGGATTGCCGCGCCGGGGGAGTGAGGGGACCGCCCCCTCACCCCGCCTGCACCAGCAACTCCGCATTCCCCCCCGAGGCCGTCGTGTCGATGCACACATGCCGCTCCAGCAGCGCATGGGCCCGGTCGGGGGCGCTGGTAATCAGCGGCAGGATCGGGCCGGGGCGGGTGGCGAGGGCTTCCGTCATCGCGCGGGCCTGCGCGTCCGGGCCCCAGTAGAGCACGCCGGAGAAGCCTTGCAGCCGGGTCAGGGCTTCGGGAGGGATGCCGGGGGCCTCGACCGCCGTGCCGCCGAGGGCGCGGATGGCGGCGGCTTGCGCGGCGGCGGCCTCGGGCCCCGGGCCGGCGCAGAGCAGGGGGGCGCGGGGGTGGAGCGAGAGGCGGTTGGACTCGCCGGTGGGGCCGGGGAGGGCGTGGGTCTCGACCGCGGTGCCCGGGGCGGCGGCGGCGGTCAGGCGGGCCTGCAGGGCAGGCTCGGCTTCGGGGGCGGCGGGCTCGGCGGCGACCTCGATCCGGGGCGCGGCGGTGAAGCGGGGCAGGTAGTCCGGCCCGCCGGCCTTGGGCCCGGTGCCCGACAGCCCCTCGCCGCCAAAGGGCTGGCTGCCGACCACGGCGCCGATCTGGTTGCGGTTGACATAGAGGTTGCCGACCTGCAGCGCCGCCGTCACCTCCTGCACGCGCCCGTCGATGCGGCTGTGGATGCCGAAGGTGAGGCCGTAGCCGCTGGCATTGATGGCGGCGACGACCTTCGGCAGGTCGGTGGCGCGGAAGGTGGCGACGTGGAGGATGGGGCCGAAGATCTCCTCCTTGAGGTCCGCGATGCCGGTGATGCGCAGGATCGCGGGGGCGGCGAAGGTGCCGGTGGCGGGGGTGGCGAGTTCCTTGATGAGGCGGCCTTCGCTGCGGGCGCGTGCGACATGGGCGCGGATCTTGTCCAGCGCATCGGTGTCGATGACCGGGCCGATATCGGTGGCGAGGTGCCAAGGGTCGCCGAGGACCAGCTCATCCATTGCTCCGGCGAGCATGTGGAGGAGCGGGGCGGCGATGTCTTCCTGCACATAGAGGATGCGCAGGGCCGAGCATCGCTGGCCTGCCGACTGGAAGGCGGAGGCGACGATGTCGCGCACCGCCTGTTCGGGCAGGGCGGTGGAATCGACGATCATGGCATTGATGCCGCCGGTTTCGGCAATGAGGGGCGTGCCGGGGGCGGTGGCGCCCGCCATGGCGGAGCGGATGGCCTGCGCGGTGGCGGTGGAGCCGGTGAAGACGGTGCCATTGATGCGGGGGTCGGCGGTGAGGGCGGCGCCGATGCTGCGGCCGGAGCCGGGGAGGAGTTGCAGGGCGGTGCGGGGCACTCCGGCCTGGTGCAGCAGGCGGGTGGCGAGATGGGCGATCAGCGGCGTCTGCTCGGCGGGTTTTGCCAGCACCGCGTTGCCGGCGGCGAGGGCGGCGGCGATCTGGCCGGTGAAGATGGCGAGCGGGAAGTTCCAGGGGGAGATGCAGGTGATGGTGCCGCGGGCGGGGGCGGTGAGGGTTGCGCCTTGCGCGGCGTAGTAGCGCAGGAAGTCCACCGCCTCGCGCAGTTCGGCGACGGCGTCGGGCAGGGTCTTGCCGGCCTCGCGGGCGAGGAGGGCGAAGATTTCGCCGAAATTCTGTTCGTAGAGGTCGGCGGCGCGGGTCAGGATTTCGGCGCGTTCATGGGCGGGGGCGTCCCATGAGGTCGCGGCGGCGAGGGCGGTTTCGGCATCGGCCTTGGTGGCGAGGGCGGCATGGCCGATGAGGGCGCCGGTGGACGGGCTGTGGAGCGGGGCGGCCTGCGTGTCGGCGAGGGGGCCGGCGATCAGCGGGGCGGCGGTTGGGGTGGCCAAGAGGAAGGGCGCGCGGGCGGCCTCGATCTGGGCGAGGGTGCCAGCGTCGGTCAGATCGAACCCGCGGCTGTTGGCGCGGTCCGGGAACAGGGCCGGGCCGGGGCGGATCGCCGGGTTGGCGGCGTCGGGCAGCAGCGCCTCTACCGCGGCGAAGGGGCAGGCGGCGACGGTTTCGGGCGGCACCTCGGCATCGACGATCTGGTGGACGAAGGAGGAGTTCGCGCCGTTTTCCAGCAGCCGCCGCACGAGGTAGGCCAGCAGGTCGCGGTGGGCGCCGACGGGGGCGTAGATCCGGCAGCGGGTGCCCTCAGCACGGTGGACGATGTCGTGCAGACGCTCGCCCATGCCATGCAGGCGCTGGAATTCATAGGCGGCGGGATCGGTGGCCATCTCGAGGATCGCGGCGACGGTATGGGCGTTGTGGGTGGCGAATTGCGGATAGATCCGGTCCGTCATCGCCAGCAGCTTGGCGGCGTTCGAGATATAGCTGACATCGGTGGCGGATTTGCGGGTGAAGACCGGGAAATCGGTCAGGCCCAGAACCTGCGCGCGCTTCACCTCGGCGTCCCAATAGGCGCCCTTGACCAGCCGGACCATGATGCGGCGGTCGTATTTCTCGGCCAGCGCGTGCAGCCAGTCCAGCGTGGCCCCGGCGCGACGGCCGTAGGCCTGCACCACGACGCCGAACCCGTCCCAGCCCGCCAGTTCGGGATCGGCCAGCACCGCCTCGATCACCTTCAGCGACAGGGTCAGGCGGTCGGCTTCCTCGGCGTCGATGTTGAATCCCATGCCGGCGCGGGCGGCGTCGCGGGCCAGCGCCTGCACCACGGGCACGAGTTCGGCCATGACGCGGTGTTCCTGCGCAACCTCGTAGCGCGGATGCAGGGCTGACAGCTTGACCGAGATGCCGGGATTGGCGCGCACGTCGCCAGTGGTGCAGGCGCCCGCGATGGCGGCGATGGCGGCGGCGTAGCTTTTGGCATAGCGCGCGGCATCCTCGCCGGTCTTCGCGGCCTCGCCGAGCATGTCGTAGCTGTAGGTGTAGCCCTGCGCCTCCAGCTTTTCGGCGCGGGTCATGGCCGATTTGATGCTCTCCCCCAGCACGAATTGCCGCCCCATTTCCTTCATCGCGCGGGCGACGGCGGCGCGGATCACCGGCTCTCCCAGACGGCGGATCGCGGCGCGCAGATGGCCGGTGACGCCGGGCTCGCGCTCGTCCAGCACCCGGCCGGTCAGCATCAGCGCCCATGTCGAGGCGTTGACGAGGGTGGAGGCGGAGCCGCCAAGGTGGCGCGACCAGTCGGATGGCGCAATCTTGTCCTCGATCAGCGCGTCCATCGTGTCGGCATCGGGCACCCGCAGCAGCGCCTCGGCCAGGCACATCAGGGCGATGCCCTCGTCGGTGGAGAGGCCATATTCGGCCAGGAACACCTCCATCAGCCCCGGCCGTGCATCGGCGCGGATGGCGCGGACCAGATCCGCGCCACGGCCAGCGATGCGGGCGCGGGTGGCATCGTCCAGCCCGGCGCTGGCGATCAGCCCCGCCAGCAGCGGCCCCTCGGCTGCGAGGGTGCCAGAGTCGAGGCGGTGCCAGATGTCCTGCATGGGGGATCCTGTGAGCCAGAGGGGAGCAATGGGGAGGGGAGGGGCAGGCTTGCAATCCCCTCACTCTACCGGCAAATCTGAAGGCGGTTCGCCTGTAGAGAGCTGTATGGCGGGCGATCCGCCTGATTTATGAGAGTGAGACATGGCCAATGACCTTCCCGCACTCGACCGTTTCGACGCCGCGATTCTGCGCGAGCTGGCAGCGGACGGGCGCATCGCCCATGCAGAGCTGGCGCGGCGGGTCGGGCTGACGAAATCCCCCGTGCAGGCGCGGGTGAAACGGCTGGAGCAGGCGGGCTATATCGCGGGATACCGGGCGCTGCTGAACCCGATCCGCATGGGCCTTGCGCATGTCGCCTTTGTCGAGGTGCGGCTGTCGGACACCCGCGAGGCGGCCTTGCAGGGCTTCAACCGCGCGGTGCGGGGGGTGCCGGAGATCGAGGAGTGCCACATGATCGCCGGCGGCTTCGATTACCTGCTGAAGGTGCGGACCGGGGATATCTCCGACTATCGCCGGGTGATGGCGGAACGCATCTCGACGCTGCCGCATGTCGCCTCCACCTCGACCTATGTGGCGATGGAGACGGTGAAAGAGGTCGGGCTGGGTTAGAAACGCCCTTAGAGTCTGGCCGTCAGCAGCACCCGGTCGCCGCCGATCAGCTGCAGCGCGCCGTCCTCGGTGAAATCGAAGCGGTCGGTTTCCTGCAGGGCCGACAGGAAATCCGCCTCCATCCGCGTCAGCGCCGGCGGGCAGGCCATCTTGGTCAGTGTGGCGGGGCCGAAGCGCAGGCCCTCGGCTGACAGCTCGGCGCTGCTGGTGAAGCTGTTGCAGCCGGTGCGGCCCGCGACCCGGCCAAGCGGCAGGAAGGTCAGGGAGGCGGCGGCGGTGTCGGGGATGCCGCGGCCGCCGATATCCTCGATGTGCCAGGTGACACCGGCGAGCAGCGCGAGGGGATCGCCGCCGCAGCCGGGAAGCTGGGCATCGCCCGTCTCTACGGTCACGGTGGCGGGGTAGGGCATCCCGGTGGCGGCGTCGCGGCAGAGCTGGCCCGAGACGGTGAAGGCGAGGCCCTCCAGCGCGTAGCGGCGGGCGGGGCCGGTACTGGCGTCGGGGGCGGGGAGGTCGCCGGCCAGCGTGGTGGCGCCGTAATCGCCGGTATAGCTGACGATGCCCGCCTCGATCACGAGGCTCCAGCCCGGTTCGTTGCCGGTGGCGCGGAAGGGGGCGAGGCCCGGAAGCTCCGGGTGGCAGGCCGGCAACGGGGTGCCGCGCAGGCTGACGGTGAGGGTGTTGCCGTGGACGCTGGCGAAGGTGCCGGGATCGGCGGGTGCGGTGAAGGTGCCGGGTCCAGTCGGTGCAAGGTCGAACCAGGTGGCACCGATGCGCAGGCGGGCGCCCTCGGCGGTATAGCCAAGCTCCAGCCCCGCCTCGCCGCAGCGGAAGCGGGTGGCAAAGCCCACCGGCTGGTGCGGGCGCAGGCGCAGGGCGCCAAGGTCTGCCGCGCCGGTGCCGGCGGGAATGGCCAGCGGCTCGCTGACCCAGAGCGGGGCGCCGCCCGCGAGCACTGCGGCCTGCAGGGTCAGGGCATCGCCCGGGGCAGTGAGGCTGAAGGGCAGCGGCACCTGCGCGCCCGCCAGCGGCTGGCGCAGCTCGGCGACGATGGCGCCCGAGGCATCGGTCAGGTCCAGCGCCAGCTCTGCGCCTTCGGGCAGGGCGATACGCTGCGGGTAGCTGGCGCTGCCGGTCAGGACGCGCTCGGCGAGGGCCGGGGTGGCGGCCAGCAGGGCGGCGAGGGCGAGGGCAAGGCGCATGGGTGGGCTCTTGGGTGCGAGGCGGGTTGCCGCAGGCATAACGCGGGTTGGGGGCGGAGGCCAGCGGGGGACGGGCGTGCCGAGCGATGGTCCGTCCGCTCACAGGCCACTTGGGGACTCGCACCCGCCCGCGCGGGACCGTTCCACCAGAGCCAGTGGCGTCAGGAAACCGGGTAGGCCAGCGCCCGACCTGGCGGGCGAGAAGCTCCCACGTCCCGCTCGGCACGTCCAACCCATCCCGCACCTCGTTCCCCCATCTTCCCTTCGCTCCTCCCCGCCGCTATGGTCCGCGCCAGAGCCGGGCCTACTGCCGGTTCGCGCGGCCCGCGTGGTGGAATGGTAGACACAGGGGACTTAAAATCCCTCGGCCCTGGCCTTGCCGGTTCGAGTCCGGCCGCGGGCACCAGTCGCCCTGATCCAAGTCCCGAAAGCCGTGCCCACACTGGCCGCAGCGGTCCAGCGGCGCCTTGGTGCCCATTCTGAAATCAGTTGCTTTTGGGCCGGTTCGGGACCATATTGGGGCGGCTACGTTATCTCTATCGATCCCTGTCTCGCTTCATCGGCTGCAGTCCTATCGATTTTGAACTGACAGAGCCGGGCCGTCGCAATGGTGCGGGCGGCATATGTGAAGGAGACATCACGATGGCCACCGGCAGCGTGAAATGGTTCAACACCACCAAGGGTTTCGGCTTCATCGCCCCGGACGGCGGGAAAAAGGACATTTTCGTCCATATCTCGGCGGTCGAGCGTGCGGGCATCCGTCAGCTCAATGACGGTCAGAAAGTGACCTTCGACATCGAAACCGGCCGTGACGGCCGCGAATCCGCGACCAACCTCGCGCTGGCATAATCGCCACGCAGGCAGCGGCAGGGCTTCGACCCGCGATGTGTGCAGATCTGAACGGGGAGGGCGCCAGCCCTCCCCGTTTGCATATCCGGCAGGCGGCAGTGCGCCGCCAGGGGCGATGCGCGGTTGCCATGCGGCAGTGCAGCATGGCAATGTGCGCGCAACGGCGGACCGGCGCCGCCAAGGATCAGGACGGGCAGGACCATGAGCAGCCAGGACCATTTCCAGGACACCGCAACCTCGTTCAGCGCATCGCTGCGCGCGACGATTGACGGGATCGGCGGCGAGACCATCACCCTGCGCCGACTGATCGAGGCCATTGGCGAGCAGGGGCTGCTGCTTTTGTGCGGCATCGCCTCGCTGCCCTTCCTGCTGCCGGTGTCGATCCCGGGCGTCAGCACGGTGTTCGGCGCGGCCATCGTGCTGGCGGCGCTGGCGATCACGCTGAACCGGCTGCCCTGGCTGCCGCGGCGGGTGCTGGACAGGGAAATGCCGTCGGAAAAGCTGCGCGCGGCGCTGCGGCGCGGGCTGGATCTGGTCGGCAAGGTCGAGCGTTTCGTGCGGCCGCGGCTGACCGGGCTGACCCGGGCGGGCATGGTGTCGCGCTTCAACGGGCTGATGCTGATGCTGGCGGGAATCCTGCTGATGGCGCCGCTGGGGCTGGTGCCCTTCTCCAACACGCTGCCGGCGGTGGCGGTGCTGCTGCTGTCGATGGGGATGATGCAGCGCGACGGGGTGATGGTGCTGGCCGGCTATGGCTTCATCGTGCTGACCATCGGGTATTTCGTCGTGCTGGCGCTGCTGGCGGTGCGGGCAGGGCAGGGGCTGGGGGCCGTCCTTGGGGGATGAACCCTTTCACGCGTGTGTGACGCCCGGCCGGTATCTGGCGGCGGCGATCTGCGCTAGAATGGCGGCATGACCCAGACTGCCCCGAACGCCCTGCCCGCCGAACGCCCGCGCTTCGTGCGCCACGGTTACAGCCGTGCCGAGCGGCTGAGCGATGCCGTGATGCATATTTCGGGCCTGACCGCCTCGCTGCTGGCAGTGCCGGTGCTGGTGACGCTGACCGTGGTGCTGCGCGGCGATGCCACGGCGGTTGTCGCCACCTCGATCTACGGGGCGACGCTGGTGGCGATGATCCTGTGCTCGGCGCTCTACCACATGGTGCCGGAGGGCAGCTGGACGCGGATCCTGCGCCGGCTGGACCATGCCGCGATCTACCTGAAGATCGCAGGCACCTATACGCCCTTCACCATGCTGGCGGGCGGGCAGGGTTATCTGCTGGCCGGGCTCTGGGGCGCGGCGGCGGCCGGGACCGGCTTGAAGATGGTCTCGCCCGAGCGGTTCCGCTGGCTGGCGCTGTCGCTCTATCTGGGCATGGGCTGGGTGGGGGCCATCGCCGGTTGGGGCGTGTTTTCAACGGTTTCGACTCCGGTGCTCATGTTGATCGTGACCGGAGGGCTGACCTACACCGTGGGCGTGTTCTTCTTCCTGTTCGAACGGCTGCCGTTCCACAACACGATCTGGCACGGCTTCGTGCTGGTGGCGAGCATGGTGTTCTACGCCGCCGTCACGCTGCATGTGCTTGCGCCGGCGGCCTGAGCCGCCGGCCCTGCGGCTTTAGCTGCGCACGCCGGAGAAGCGCTTTTCCCAGTCCTCGCGCTCTTCATCGGTGATCTTGCGGAACAGGTTCTCCGGCGTGGTGAAGGCATGGCCGGCGGGCAGAGCCTCCAGCGCCGTGGCGACGTCGCCCGGCCAGCTACGGTCGGTGGTGCCCATGGCTTCCAGCATCACCGCGGCGGCGTCGGGGATGAAGGGCTCGGACAGCACCGCATAAAGCCGCACGAGGTTCAGCGACAGCCGCACCATCGCCGCTGCGCGCTCGGGTTCGGTCTTCACCACGGTCCAGGGGGCGGCGGATTGCAGGTATTCGTTGCCGGCGGCCCAGATCGCGCGCAGCTCGGCCGCGGCCTTGCGCACCTCCATCGCCTCCATGTGCGATTCATAGGCACGCACGCGGGTTTCCAGCTCGACAACCAATGCCGCGGCACGCTCGCCGATCTCGCCGCCCTCGGGAACCACCTCGCCGTATTTGGACCGGCAGAACTTGGTGATGCGGCTGACGAAATTGCCCAGGACGTCGGCGAGGTCCTTGTTCACCGAGGCCTGGAAATTCTCCCAGGTGAACTCACTGTCCGAGCTTTCGGGGGCATGGCTCAGCAGCCACCAGCGCCAATAGTCCGGCGGCAGGATCGACAGCGCCTGGTCCATGAACACGCCGCGGCCCTGGCTGGTGGAGAACTGGCCGCCATCGTAGTTCAGGTAGTTGAAGGACTTGATGTAATCCACCAGCTTCCACGGCTCGCGCGATCCCATGATCGTGGCGGGGAAGCTGAGGGTGTGGAAGGGCACATTGTCCTTGCCCATGAATTGCACATAACGAACATCTTCCGCGCCTTTATCCGTGCGCCACCAGCGTTCCCAGTCTTTATCCGACTTTCCGGTGGCATCGGCCCATTCGGCAGTCGCGCCGATATATTCGATGGGCGCGTCGAACCAGACATAGAAGACCTTGCCCTCCATCCCCGGCCAGTCGGCATCGCCCTTCTTGACCGGGACGCCCCAGAACAGATCCCGGGTGATGCCGCGGTCCTGCAGCCCGTCGCCGTCATGCAGCCATTTCTTGGCGATCGAGGTGGTCAGCAGCGGCCAGTCTTTCTGCCGGTCGATCCAAGCGTCGATCTCATCCTTCAGCAAGGATTGGCGCAGGTAGAGGTGCTTGGTCTCGCGCACTTCCAGATCGGTGGAGCCGGAGATGGCCGAGCGCGGGTTGATCAGGTCGGTCGGGTCCAGCTGCTTGGTGCAGTTCTCGCACTGATCGCCGCGGGCGCGGTCATAGCCGCAGTTCGGGCAGGTGCCCTCGATATAGCGGTCGGGCAGGAAGCGGCCATCGGCGATGGAATAGACCTGCTTCTCCGAATGCTCCTCGATGAAGCCGTTCTCGGCCAGCTTGCCGGCGAAATGCTGGGTCAGCGCGCGGTTGCGGGCGCTGGAGGAGCGGCCGTAATGGTCGAAGGACAGCCGGAAGCCGCGGGCCAGGTCGGCCTGCACCTCATGCATCCGGGCGCAATAGGCATCCACCGCCTCGCCGGTCTTGGCGGCGGCAAGCTCGGCCGGGGTGCCATGCTCGTCGGTGGCGCAGATGAACATCACCTCATGCCCGCGGGCGCGCATGTAGCGGGCATAGAGGTCGGCCGGCAGCTGGCTGCCGACGAGGTTGCCGAGGTGCTTGATGCCGTTGATGTAGGGCAGTGCCGAGGTGATGAGAATCCGTGCCATTGCCGCGCCTATCCTTTGGTGTCGCTGCGCGATTTACAGGCGTTGCGCGGGAAGGGCCAGAGGGTTGCTTGCAGGCAGAGGGCGGCGCCCGGCCGCCGGGTGGGCGAGCAACAGCGGTTCTAGGCGCTTTATGGTGCGGCATCTCCCACAGTCGTTCTAGGCGCTGGCGTTGAGGAGCGCCCGCCCGAGGGGGCGGACGGGCGCTGCCCGGCGGCGCTAAAGCGCCTTGATTCCGGGCAAAGGGAAAGCACCCAGCCATGGCAGTCTTGCGCCGAGGCTGCATTGCGACATGCGGGTGTCGCCGCCGGACGGGGAATTTCTCGTGCCCCGTTGATAACTCCGCCACAACCGGGTTCACTGAGCCGTAAGCAATGGGGGCAGACATGCGCTATTCCGGGCTGAGGGTGATCGCCGAGGGGCTGCGGGGCAACCGCGGCTGGAAGCCGGTCTGGCGCGAGCCCGATCCGAAGCCCGAGTATGACATGCTGATCATCGGCGGCGGCGGGCATGGCCTGTCCACGGCCTATTACCTGGCCAAGAACCACGGCATCCGGAATATCGCGGTGCTGGAGAAGGGCTATCTCGGCGGCGGCAACATTGGCCGCAACACCACCATCGTGCGCGCCAACTACTTCCTGCCCGGCAACCAGGAGTTCTACAGCCACTCGCTGAAGCTGTGGGAGGGGCTGGAGGCCGAGCTGAACTACAACGTCATGCACAGCCAAAGGGGCCTCATCAACCTGTTCCACTCCGACGGGCAGCGCGACGCCTTCGCCCGGCGCGGCAATGCGATGATCACCCAAGGCGACGATGCCGAACTGCTGGACCGCGACGGGGTGCGGGCGCTGCTGCCCTATCTGGATTTCGACAACACCCGCTTCCCGATCTATGGCGGCCTTCTGCACCGGCGCGGCGGCACCGCCCGGCATGATGCCGTCGCCTGGGGCTACGCGCGCGGCGCGGACCGGCGCGGGGTGGACCTGATCCAGAACTGCGAGGTGACGGGCATCGACATCTCTGCCGGCCGCGTGACGGGCGTGCAGACGACGCGGGGGACGATTCGGGCCAAGAAGGTCGGGATCGTGGTGGCGGGGCGGTCCTCTCAGGTCGCGGCGATGGCGGGGCTGCGGCTGCCGATCGAAAGCCATATCCTGCAGGCCTTTGTCACCGAGGGGCTGAAGCCGGTGATCGACCATGTCATCAGCTTCGGCATGGGGCATTTCTACATCAGCCAGTCCGACAAGGGCGGGCTGGTCTTTGGCGGCGATCTCGACTTCTACGCAAGCTATGCCGCGCGGGGCAACCTGCCGATGGTGGAGCATGTGATGGAAGCGGGGATGACCCTGATGCCGATGATCGGCCGCGCCAAGGTTCTGCGCAGCTGGGGCGGGATCATGGACATGACCCCCGATGGCAGCCCGATCATCGACCGCACGCCGGTCGAGGGCCTCTATATCGATTGCGGCTGGAACTATGGCGGGTTCAAGGCCGTGCCGGCCTCGGGCTGGTGCATGGCGCATCTGATGGCGACCGACCACCCGCATGAGGTGGCGCGGCGCTTCCGGCTCGACCGCTTTGCCACCGGGCACCTGCTGGACGAAGAAGGCACCGGCAGCCAGCACAACCTGCATTGAGGGACTGACGAGATGCGCATCACCTGCCCCCTCTGCGGCGACCGCGACCGGCGGGAGTTCACCTATTACGGTGCCGCCGACTATCTGGACCGTCCCGGCATGGAGGCTCCGGCCGAGGCTTGGGACGCCTACCTGCACCTGCGCGACAACCCCGCCGGGGCGGCGCGCGACCTGTGGTATCACGAGATGGGCTGCGGGGCCTGGCTGGTGCTGAACCGCGACACGATCAGCCATGAGGTGCTGTCGGTACGGCTGGTGACGGATGCGCAGGCTGAGGGGGGCACGGCATGAGGATCGACGGCAAGGGCCTCATCGACCGTTCCACCCCGCTGGGGTTCCGCTTCGATGGGCGTGACTATGTGGGGTTCGAGGGCGATACGCTCGCCTCGGCGCTGATGGCCTCGGGCGTGCGGATGGTCGGGCGCAGCTTCAAGTATCACCGGCCGCGCGGCATCTGGGCCTCGGGCAGCGAGGAGCCGAATGCGCTGGTGACGGTGGGGCAGGGCGCGGACCGCACGCCCAACACGCGGGCCACGGTGCAGGAGGTGTTTGCTGGGCTGGAGGCCGTCAGCCAGAACCGCTGGCCGAGCCTGAATTTCGACATGCTGGCGGTGAATGACCTGTTTGCGCCCTTCCTGGGGGCGGGGTTCTACTACAAGACCTTCATGTGGCCGCGGGCCTTCTGGGAGCGGCTCTATGAGCCGGCGATCCGCCGGGCCGCGGGGCTGGGGGCGCTGTCCGAGCAACATGACACGGCGCATTCCGAAAAAGCCTTCGCGTTTTGCGACGTGCTGGTGATCGGCGCCGGGCCTGCGGGGCTGATGGCGGCGCTGGCGGCGGCACGGGCCGGGGCCGATGTGATCCTGGCCGACGAGGATGCGCGGATGGGCGGGCGGCTGCTGGCCGAGACGCAGGAGGTTGACGGCAAGCCCGGCGCGGTCTGGGGGACCGAGGTGCTGGCGGAACTTGCCGCGCTGAAGGTGCGGCTGATGCCGCGCACCACCGTGACGGGGGCCTATGACGGCGGCACCTTCGGCGCGCTGGAGCGGGTGGGGCTACATCTGGCGCACCGGCCCGAAGCCTTGCCGCGCGAGTGCTTCTGGCGGATCGTGGCGAAGCGCTCGATCCTGGCCACCGGCGCGCTGGAGCGGGGCATTGCCTTTCCGGCCAATGACCGGCCGGGGATCATGGCGGCGGGGGCGGTGCGGGCCTACGTCAACCGCTGGGGCGTGGCGCCGGGGCGGCGGGTCGCGGTGTTCGGCAACAATGACAACGCCCACCAGACCGCGCGCGACCTGGTCGCGGCGGGGGTGGAGGTCGCGGCGCTGATCGACGTGCGCCCGGGCCTGCGGGTGGCGGGCGACTTCCCGGTGCTGGCCGGGGCGCGGGTCATCGGCACAAGGGGGCGGCGCGGCCTGCGCGAGATCACGGTGCAGACCGAGACTGGGCCAGAGCGGATTGCGGCGGATTGCCTTGCCGTCTCGGGCGGCTGGAACCCGGCGCTGCACCTGACCTGCCACATGGGCGGGCGGCCGACCTGGCGCGAGGACATTGCCGCCTTCGTGCCGCCGATCCCGGGCAAGCCCGGCTCGGTGCCGGGGATGGTGGCCTGCGGCGCGGCGGCGGGGGAGTTTTCGACCGCTGCCGCCTTGGCGGGCGGCGCTGCTGCGGCGCGGGAGGTGGTGGAGGATCTGGGGCTGACGCCGGCCGATCACCCACTGCCGGTGGCCGAGGATGGCGGCTACGCCATCCGCGCCTATTGGGAGGTGCCGGGAGAGCGCAGCCGCGCCTGGCTCGACCTTGCCAACGATGTGACGACCAAAGACGTGCGGCTGGCGGCCAAGGAGGGCTTTGCCAGCGTCGAGCATATGAAGCGCTACACCACGCAAGGAATGGCCCCCGATCAGGGCAAGACCTCCAGCACCGCCGCGCTGGCGGTGCTGGCCGATGCGACAGGGCGCAGCATTCCGGGCACCGGCACCACCACCTTCCGCCCGCCCTATACGCCGGTGTCGATCGCCGCGATGGGCGCGGGCGGGCGGGCCGAGGGCTTTGCGCCGCAGCGCCTGACCACATCGGACAAGGCCAGCCGCGACCGCGGCGCGCCGATGATCGAGGCCGGGCTGTGGTACCGCCCCAGCTACTTCCCGCGCCCCGGCGAGGCGACCTGGCGCGAGTCCTGCGACCGCGAGGTGCTGGCGGTGCGGGCCAAGGTGGGCGTCTGCGACGTGTCGACCCTCGGCAAGATCGACGTGCAAGGCGCTGATGCGGCGCGGTTTCTGGATTTCGTCTATACCAATACCATGTCCACGCTGGCGGTGGGCCGCGCCCGCTATGGGCTGATGCTGCGCGAGGATGGGATGGTGCTGGACGATGGCACCTGCGCGCGGCTGGCCCCGCAGCATTTCGTGGTGACGACCACCACTGCCGCGGCGGGGCTGGTGATGCGGCACATGGAGTTCGTGGCGCAGGCCTTCTGCGGCGATTGGGATGTGCGGCTGATCTCGGTCACCGAAAGCTGGGCGCAGTTCGCGGTGGCGGGGCCTTTGTCGCGGCGGCTGCTGGACGGCATCCTGGCCGGGCCGCTGGACGATGCCAGCTTCCCGTTCATGGGCTGCGGGCCGGTGACCGTGCACGGGGTGGCGGGCCGCCTGTTCCGCATCAGCTTTTCGGGTGAACATGCGTACGAGATCGCGGTGCCCGCGCGCTATGGAGATGCGCTGTGGCGTGATCTTGTGGCGCGGGCCGAGGCGATGGGCGGCTGCGCTTACGGCATGGAGGCGCTGAATGTGCTGCGGATCGAGAAGGGCTTCCTCACCCATGCCGAGATCCACGGCCGCATCACCGCCTTCGATGTCGGGCTGCAGGGGATGCTGAGCACGAAGAAGGACTTCATCGGCCGCGCCGCCGCGATGCGCCCCGGCCTGACCGGCCCCGCGCGCGAGCAGCTGGTGGGCCTGCGCCCGGTCGAGCCGGGGCGGATGCTGACGGCGGGGGCGCATCTGTTCCCGCCGGGGGCGGAGCTGGTGCCCGCGAACGATCAGGGCTATGTCACCTCGGCCTGCTGGTCGCCGGTGCTGAAGGGCGCGCTTGGCCTCGGCTTCCTGCAGGACGGCCGGGCGCGGGTGGGCGAGATGGTGCGGCTGGTCGATCATCTGCGCGATATCGACCTGCTGTGCGAAGTGGCGCATCCGGTGTTCCTTGATCCCGAAGGAGGGCGCGCGCGTGGCTAGCCTTATCGACAAATCCCCCTGCGAGGATCTGCTGCCGATCATCACCCAAGGCGCGCAGCTGACCGAGGCGCAGCCCGGCCCGGTCACATCGGTCGCGCCGTTCAAAGGGCGGCAGGCGGCGGTGGCGCGGGCCCTGGCGGCGGACGGGCTTGGCTGGCCCGAGGTTGGCCGCGCGGTCGTGGCCCCGGCGGGGCGCTGCCTCTGGGCGGGGCGCGGCGTGGCCTTCGTCACCGGGCTCGTGCCGAGGGGCCTTGAGGAGTTGGCCGCCGTCACCGACCAGTCCGATGGCTGGGCGGTGCTGCGGTTGGAGGGGGCGCAGGCGGCGGCCGTGCTGGCGCGGCTCTGCCCGCTGGACCTGCGGGCGGGCGGGTTCGCGCCGGGGCATGTGGCGCGCGCCCCGCTGGGGCACATGATGGCGATCCTGCACCGCATCGGGGCAGAAGCCTTTGAAATCTGGGTGTTCCGGTCCATGGCCGGCACCGCGGTGCATGAGATGGCGGTGGCGATGCAGGCGGTGGCGGCGCGGGGCTGACCCTCACCCATCTGGACTCGGGACCATGCCGGCCCGATATAGGAAGGCATGAGTCTTCCCCCTGGTTTCCTTGATGAGCTGCGCACCCGCACGACGCTGTCCCGCGTCGTCGGCCGCAAGGTCATGTGGGACAACCGCAAGTCCAACCAAGCCAAGGGCGACTGGTGGGCGCCGTGCCCCTTCCATCAGGAAAAGTCGGCCAGTTTTCATGTCGATGACCGCAAGGGCTATTACTATTGCTTCGGCTGCCACGCGAAGGGCGACGCGCTGAGCTTCCTGCGCGAGACCGAGAACATGGGCTTCCTGGAGGCGGTGGAGGCGCTGGCGCGCGAGGCGGGGATGACCATGCCGGCGCGCGACCCGCAAGCCGCGCAGCGCGCCGACCGGCGGACCCAGCTGGCCGAGGTGATGGACGAGGCGGTGAAGTGGTACCGCCTGCAACTGCGCACCGGGGCCGCGGCGGCGGCGCGCGACTATCTGGCCAAGCGCAAGCTGGGCGAAGCGGGGCAGGAGCGGTTCGGGATCGGCTTTGCCCCCGACACGCGGCAAGGCCTGTTCCAGGCGCTGACGGCCAAGGGCATCGCGCCCGACCTGCTGGTCGATGCCGGCCTCTGCGCCAGGCCCGACGATGGCGGCGCGCCCTATGACCGGTTCCGCGGCCGCATCATCTTTCCGATCCGCGATGCTCGGGGCCGGGCGATCAGCCTAGGCGGGCGGGCGATGGACCCCAATGCCCGGGCCAAATACCTGAACGGGCCCGAGACGGAGCTGTTCGACAAGGGCCGCAACCTCTACAACCTCGGCCCGGCGCGGGAAGCGGTGGCTAAGGGCGCGCCGCTGTTGGTGGCCGAGGGTTACATGGACGTGATCGCGCTGGCCGGGGCGGGTTTTGGCGGGGCGGTGGCGCCGCTGGGGACCGCGATCACCGAAACGCAGCTGCAGATGCTGTGGCGCGTGTCGCCCGAGCCCATCGTGGCGCTGGACGGCGACAAGGCCGGCATCCGCGCCGCGCAGCGGGTGATGGACCTCGCGCTGCCGCTGCTGGAGGCGGGGCAGGGGCTGCGCTTCGTGATCTTGCCGGAAGGGCAGGACCCCGATGACCTGATCCGCGCCCAGGGCGCCGGCGCGATGCAGAAGCTGCTGGAGGGCGCGCGCCCGATGGTGGACCTGCTCTGGCAGCGCGAGACCGAAGGGCGCAGCTTCGACAGCCCCGAACGGCGCGCGGCGCTGGAGAAGACCTTCCACGAGGTGACGCACAAGATCCGAGACGGCTCGATCCGCTCGCATTACGAGCAGGAGTTGAAGCGCCTGCAGCGGGATCTGTTCGGCACCGCCTGGCAGCGCCCGCAAAAGGCCTGGAAGCCCCGGCCCGGCGCTGGCGGGCAGGCTCGGTTCGGCGGCAAGTTCGTGCCCTTCGAGGTCGGTGCCTATTCGGTGACGCGGGCGACGGTGCTTGCCTCGGCCGGTCCGTCCGACCCTGAGGATCTGCTGCGCGAGGCGATGATCCTGGCGATCTGCGCCACCCATCCCGCCTGCATCACCCGCTTTGAAAGCCAGCTGGAAACCGTGCAGTTCACCGGCGAGGGGCATGATGCGCTGCGCCTGCTGCTGCTGCATCTGGGCCATGACGCGGGCCCCGATTTCCGTGAACGACTTCTGACGGAAGCGGGCGATGCGGTTGAAAAGCTGCTGTCGCTGCCCCATGTGTCGATCGCCCCGCCCGTTCGCAATGCAGAGGACCCCGACCTCGCCCTGATGTGCCTGGCCGAGGAGCTGGCGAAACTGGAAGCACGGCGCGGGGCGCGTGCCGAGATCGAGGATGCGATGGAGGATCTGGCCGGGCTTGCCGATGAGGGCGTGACCTGGCGGCTGACCCAGGCGGCCAGCGCCCGCCACCGCGCCGAGAGATCGAACCTGGACGATGCGAAGGACATGGGCGAGGACCGGGCGGCGCTGTCGGCGCATCTGCAAAGCCTGATCGACAAGGAGATCTGGCGAAAGAACCGCAACTGACCGCATCGCCGCATATGTGACTGCCCCTGTGACTCGCCCGCTTGATTCGCTAAGAGAGTCGGACATGATTCGTGGATCGCGCCGCGAATCGCCAGTTTTGCTGATGTCCGCCGTGACGATGCCCCGCGCCGACGCCTATGAGGAGCCCCCATGGCCGCAAAAGACACCGACGACGTGAAGCCCGACGAGCAGGACGGCGATCATTCGCTCGACATGAGCCAGGCTGCCGTCAAACGGATGATCGCGGACGCGCGAGAGCGCGGCTACATCACCTATGACCAGCTGAACGCGGTGCTGCCGCCGGAACAGGCGTCCTCGGAGCAGATCGAGGACGTCATGTCGATGCTGTCCGAGATGGGCATCAACGTCATCGAGAATGACGAGGCTGAAGAGGGCGAGACCGGCGGCGCGGTTGTCGATGCCTCCTCGGGCTCGCGCGAGCTTGCCGTTTCCACCACCAATGCCGAAGCGCTGGACCGTACCGATGACCCGGTGCGCATGTATCTGCGCGAGATGGGGTCGGTCGAACTCCTCAGCCGCGAGGGCGAGATCGCCATCGCCAAGCGCATCGAGGCCGGCCGCAACACGATGATCGCGGGCCTGTGCGAAAGCCCGCTGACCTTCCAGGCCATCACCATCTGGCGTGACGAGCTTCTGTCGGAAGACATCCTGCTGCGCGACGTGATCGACCTCGAGGCGACCTTCGGCCGCTCGCTCGACGGCGAGGAAGACCTGGACGAGCCGGTGGTGGGCGAGGTCGATGTGGCCGCCGCCCCGAAGAAGCCCGCCAGCGACGAGCCCGAGCTCGATGCCGACGGCAACCCGATCCTGCAGGCCGAGGATGACGACGAGGACGAGGAAGCCTCGGCGATGTCGCTGGCCGCGATGGAAGCGGCGCTGAAGCCCAAGGTTCTGGAAACGCTGGAAGTCATCGCGCGCGACTACACCACGCTGGCCGAGATGCAGGACCTGCGGATGTCGGCCACGCTGAACGAGGACGGCACCTTCTCGGCCGCCGAGGAAGCCGCCTATCAGAAGCTGCGGTCGGAAATCGTGCTGCTGGTCAATGCGCTGCACCTGCACAACAACCGGATCGAAGCGCTGATCGACCAGCTTTACGGCATCAACCGCAAGATCATGTCCATCGACTCCAGCATGGTGAAGCTGGCCGATGCCGCGCGGATCAACCGCCGCGAGTTCATCGACGAGTATCGCGGATACGAGCTGGACCCGGTCTGGCTCGACCGGATGGCGGCGAAGGCCGGCCGCGGCTGGCAATCGCTGATCGAGAAGAGCCGCGACAAGGTCGAGGATCTGCGCGCCGACATGGCCCAGGTCGGCCAATACGTCGGCGTCGACATCACCGAATTCCGCCGGATCGTGAACCAGGTCCAGAAGGGCGAGAAAGAGGCGCGGCAGGCCAAGAAGGAAATGGTCGAGGCCAACCTGCGGCTGGTGATCTCCATCGCCAAGAAATACACGAACCGCGGGCTGCAATTCCTTGATCTTATTCAGGAAGGCAATATCGGCCTGATGAAGGCCGTCGACAAGTTCGAGTATCGCCGCGGCTACAAGTTCTCGACCTACGCCACCTGGTGGATCCGTCAGGCGATCACCCGGTCCATCGCCGATCAGGCCCGCACCATCCGGATTCCGGTGCACATGATCGAGACGATCAACAAGCTGGTGCGGACGGGGCGCCAGATGCTGCACGAGATCGGCCGCGAACCGACGCCCGAAGAGCTGGCCGAAAAGCTGCAGATGCCGCTGGAAAAGGTCCGCAAGGTGATGAAGATCGCCAAGGAACCGATTTCGCTGGAAACGCCGATCGGCGACGAGGAAGACAGCCAGCTTGGCGACTTCATCGAGGACAAGAACGCGATCCTGCCGCTGGATTCCGCCATTCAGGAGAACCTGAAGGAAACCACGACGCGGGTTCTGGCCTCGCTCACCCCACGTGAGGAACGGGTCCTGCGGATGCGCTTTGGCATCGGCATGAACACCGACCACACGCTGGAAGAGGTCGGCCAGCAGTTCAGCGTGACCCGCGAACGGATCCGCCAGATCGAGGCGAAGGCGCTGCGCAAGCTCAAGCACCCGAGCCGGAGCCGGAAGCTGCGGAGCTTCCTGGATCAGTGAGATCAAGGCGCCCTCCGGGGCGCCTTTTTTCTGTCCTGCGACCCTCGTTCGATGGGGCGGATATGTCGGATAGCCCGTGGCTGCAGCTTGCCGCGGACTGCCGCCGCGCCTACATCAAGCGCAGACACATGCCCCGGAGGCTCTCATGGCCCGCAAATCCCTTTCAGCGCTCGTCCTCGCCCTGCCTCTCGCCCTCTCCGCCGCGTTCCCCGCCGCGGCGCATCTGTCGCCCAAGGGCCAGATCGTGCGCGGCGATGCCACCGAGTTCACCGTGCGCTACAAGCCCGGGCTGCGCCTGTCCGACTACTGGTGCGCGGCCGGCGACTTCGTGCTGCGCGACCTGCACGCCCTGCCCAACGCCCCGATCTGGCGGGTGTCGGCGGACCGGCCCCGGCCGGGAGGCGGCATGACCTTCTCGCTCTCGCCCGAGCGGGCGGTCGGCTATACCGGCCTCGCCGTGATCGGCAACGAAGGCGGCGCCCTCAGCGCGGGGCTTGCCGACCAGATGTGCGAAGTCCGGCGCCGCTCGCGCTGACCCAAGTGCAGACGCGGTTCATCATCGCCACCTCTGGCCCCGGCCTGTATGAGTTCACGCGCGATGTCCTGCGCTGGACGGCGGGGCAGGGCGACGGGCTGCTGACGCTGTTCGTGCGCCACACCTCCTGCTCGCTGCTGATCCAGGAGAATGCCGATCCGGCGGTGCAGGCCGATCTGCAGGCGTACTTTCACCGGCTGGTGCCACCGGCCGATGATCCCGCGATGGCCTACCTGACCCATGTTCAGGAGGGGCCGGACGACATGCCCGCGCATGTCAAGGCGGCGATGCTGCCGGTCAGCTTGTCCATTCCCGTGATTTCGGGGCGGCCAGTGCTGGGAACATGGCAGGGAATCTACCTTTTCGAACATCGGCATCAGCCACACCGGCGCGAGGTTGCGGCGCATCTGCTGCGGGACGCCGTTTGAGTCTTCGCGGCCACACCCTGCCCCCTGCATCTTGTGGCCACCGAAACCCTCTACCCAACGAATCGCGTCCCCCCTATAGTGCTGGAAACAATATCGTCAGCACGACGAGGGAGAGATGCCATGCGCTGCCCGTTTTGCGGCAATGTCGATACCCAGGTGAAGGACAGCCGCCCGGCCGAGGACCATGTCGCCATCCGGCGGCGGCGGTTCTGCCCGGCTTGCGGGGGCCGCTTCACCACCTATGAACGGGTCCAGCTGCGCGACCTCGTGGTCATCAAGACCAGCGGCAAGCGCGAGGAGTTTGACCGGACCAAGCTGGAACGCTCGATCCGCATCGCCATGCAGAAGCGCCCGATCGACCCCGAGCGGATCGACCAGATGATCTCCGGCATCGTGCGGCGGCTGGAAAGCCTGGGCGAGACCGACATCCCCTCCAAGGCCATCGGCGAGATCGTGATGGAGACGCTGGCGCGGATCGACACCGTCGCCTATGTGCGCTTTGCCAGCGTTTACAAGAACTTCCAGGCGGCGGACGATTTCGACAAGTTCGTTTCCGAACTGCGCCCCACCGGCGCCGCGGAAGAGTGACAGCCGAAGACGACCGCCGCTTCATGGCGCTGGCGATCCAGTTGGGCGCGCGGGGCCTCGGGCGGGTCTGGCCGAATCCCGCGGTCGGCTGCGTGATCGCCCAGGGCGGCCGCATCGTGGGGCGCGGCTGGACGCAAGACGGCGGGCGCCCCCATGCCGAACCCGTGGCGCTGGCGCAGGCCGGCGCGGCGGCTTGCGGTGCCACCGCCTATGTCAGCCTCGAACCCTGTTCCCACCACGGCAAGACCCCGCCCTGCGCCGAGGCGCTGGTGGCGGCGGGCATCGCCCGCGTGGTGACGGCGCTGGAAGATCCCGACCCGCGCGTGTCGGGCCGCGGCCATTCCCTTTTGCAGGCGGCTGGGATCGAGGTGGTGACAGGCGTGCTGGCGGCCGAGGCGGCTGCGGTGCAGGCCGGGTTCCTCAGCCGCATCCGCCTCGGGCGGCCGATGGTCACGCTGAAGCTCGCCACAAGTTTCGATGGCCGCATCGCCACCGCCTCGGGCGAGAGCCGCTGGATCACCGGGGAGGGGGCGCGGCATCTGGTCCACGCGATGCGCGCCCGGCACGATGCGGTTCTGGTCGGGGGCGGCACTTTGCGCACCGACGATCCCTTGCTGACGGTGCGGGGGATGGGCGCGCTGCGCCAGCCGGTGCGCATCGTTGCCTCGGCCGGGCTGAACCTGCCGCTGGGGCGGCTGGCGGGTTCGGTGCCGGAGGGGCCGGTCTGGCTGCTGCATGGTGGTGGCGCGCCCGTGGCCGCGCGTGCGGCGTGGGAAGCGGCCGGCGCGCGGCTGCTGCCGGTGGCGCTTGGCGGCGGAGGCCTTGATCCGGCGGCGATGCTGCTGGCCTTGGGGCAGGCGGGGCTGACGCGGGTGTTCTGCGAAGGCGGCGGCCAGCTTGCCGCCGCGCTGCTGGCGGCGGGGCTGGTGGATGAGGTGATCGGCTTTACGGCCGGTCTGGCGCTCGGGGCAGGGGGGCTGCCGTCGCTCGGCGCGCTGCCGGAGGGCGCGCTGGCCGAGGCGCCGCGGTTCACGCTGGCGGAGACGGGCGCGGTCGGCGGCGACGTGCTGCACCGCTGGCGGCGGATCTAGCGCCAGAGCCTTGCGCGCGAGGCAAACAGCCCCTGCAGCTTCGCCAGCGCCCGGTTTGCGGCGCCCGGATGCGGCACCGTGCCGCTCGCCAGCCGCTCGGCCACCACCTCGGGCGGGCAGGGCAGGCCGGTCACCGGGTCGGTGTAGCGCGGATAGGCGATCAGCGCGGCATGGGCGAGCTGCAGGAGCGGCACTTTCGCATTGCGCCGTGCCGGGACCGGGCCGAGATCGGTCGTCAGCCCCCAGCCAGCGTAGAAGGGCGCGCCGAGGCAGGTGACCGGCACCCCGCGCAGCAGCGCCTCGAACCCCAGCAGCGAGGTCATTGTCCAGACCTCCTGCACCTCGGCCAGCAGCGCGGCCGGATCGCCGTGGCGGACCACGGCGTCGGCGCGGCCCTGCAGGTCCGCGATGGCGCCGGGGCGCAGACCGGCCTCCACATCGGGATGTGGCTTGAAAATGACCACCGCGCCCGGGTTCTTGGTCCGCACAAGTTGCAAAAGGTCAAGGTTGCGCCGCACCTCGCCAGCCCCCAGCCGGATCGAGGCGTCATCCTCCACCTGCCCTGGCACCAGAATGCGGTGCCCGTCGGGCAAGGCGGGCAGCGCGCCGCCGAGGTTGTATTTGGTCACCCCCGCCCGGATCAGCCCCGCCACCAGATCCTCGGCCCGGCGCAGCCCGCCGGGGGGCGGCGGCGCGGCGATCAGGCGTTCCAGCAGGCTCTCGCGGCTGGGGTCGTAGTAGATCCCCAGCGTGTCGGTCACCAGCGACAGCGGCGGCACCAGTTCCGCGCCGAGGCCCCGGGACCGCAGGAAGCCATCCTCGACGCGGGCGAGGCGCAGGCCCTCGGCGGCCACCGTCAACTCCGGCGTCTCCTTGCCGGCCCAGACCAGCAACCCGCGGCCCGCCTGCCGGGCCTTGGCGGCGGCGCGGACGGGATCGTTCTCGAACACCAGCCGCGCCTCGCGCCCGAACACCTTCTGCAGCGGGCTGCGTTTCCACAGCCGCATGCCCAGGGCGACATGGCCGTGCCGGTCCTCGCGGAAGGCGCGCGCCTCGGCCTCCAGCTGATCCACCGCCTGCTCGAAGCTGCAAAGCTTGCCCCGGCAGGGATCATACCAGACCGGCGCGAGGATCATCGCCGCCGCGAACAGCTGCGCCTTGGTCAGCTTGCGCCGGCGGCGGGGGACGGGGTTCTCGTCCTCGGTCAGCCCCCAACCGGCATAGAAGGGCTGCCCGAAGACGCGCGGCCGGTGCCCGGCCAGGATTGCCTCGAACCCCAGCTGCGAGGAGACGGTATAGACCGCCACCGCCCCCTCCAGCAGCGCCCAGGGCGAGACTGGATCCGTCAGCAGGGTGATGCGGCCGCTGGCATCCTCCGGCCCGTAATGCCCGGCGCGGTGGCCGGCTTGGGTCTCGGGGTGGGTCTTGAGGACGATGCGCGCGCCGGGATGCTCCTCCTGCGCGAAGACCAGCATCTCGCGGAAGATGGACTCCCGCACGCCGCCAAGGCGAAGGGAGGCGTCGCCGCGGGTCTGGTCAATCACCAGCACATAGCCGGGTTCGGGTGCGGGCAGCGCAACATCGAAATTGTTGTATTTGGACAAGTTCAGGGCCTTCAAAAGCCCGATCCCATCGCGTGCACGTTGCAAAAGATGCGCATCGTCCAGCGGATGCCGCGCCAGCAGCGCCTCCAATGCCGACGGCGCGGCGCTGGCATAATGCGCGCCCCCCGTTTGGTCGATCAGCAGCCCCAAGGGCGGCTCGCCCCGGCTGCGCCCGGGATGGATGGACCGCAGGAAGGCGTCCTCGATCCGCACCAGCCCCGCGCCGCGCCGGGCTGCCACGGCCTCGCCCCGCCCCGCCGTGGGGCTGTGGCCCCAGACCGCAACCGCATCGCCCGGGCCGGGCAGCCCCAGCGACAGCTTCCAGCCGGCCAAGGCCAGCATCTGCCGCAGCTGCCGCTGCACCAGAAAGCCGCCATTGTAGAAGAAAAGCCGCCGGGGATCGGTCCCGGCGGCCTGTGGTGCAATCTCCGTCATCCCGGTGTCAGCCGCCGCTGCCGCCCGCCAGTGCCGCGACCGAATTGGCCGAGTTGGCAGTGCCGGTCAGCGCGCCAAGGGTCTTGGTCCATTGCACGAAGGGCGCTTCGGTCACATAGACGGTGTCCTGGTCGCGGATCACGAAGTCCCGCGCCTCGAACATGCCGGTGGGGGCGGTCAGGTCCAGCACATAGACCATCCGCTGGTCGCCGCGCAGGTCGCTGCGGCCGAGCACCACATTGGCAATCTCGGCCTTTTCGTTGCGGAACACGAAGACGCCGGTCGGATCGGCAAGCCCGGTGTTCAACCCGCCCACCTGCGCGATCGCCTCGATGGCGGAAATGGTCTGGGTGTCGAACTTGACCCGGCTCTGCCCGCCGGTTGCGCCAAGCGCGGTGAAGGAGCGGTCGTCCTGCTCCACCACGATGGTGTCGCCGGGGCGCAGGGCGATATCCAGCTGGGGGTTCTCCCACAGGTCGGTCAGCCAGACGGTGCCGGTCTGCTTGCCGCGGGTCACGGTGACCTTGGCGGTCTCGGGCTCGATGGCGACGCCGCCCGCGCGGGCCAGCATCGCCGACAGCGTCCGCGTCGGGCGCTCGATCGGGTAGACGCCCTGGGCGCCAATGGCGCCCATCAGGGTGATGGTCGAGCCATCCCCCGCGATGCGGGTGACCGAGACCTGCGGGTCGGGCGTCTGCGCGTCCAGCTTTTCGGTGATGATCCGGCGCAGCGCCTCGGGCGTGTTGCCGGCGGCCTTGATGCGGCCGGCATAGGGCACGAAGATGAACCCCGCGCCATCGACCTGAACCTCGCTCAGCTGCGTCGCGGGCGCGCCGGCCACGGCCAGAAGCCCGTCATCGACGTTCTCCCAGATGGTCAGCCCCAGCACGTCGCCCGCGCGGACATCGTCGGAGCCGACGACGCCGGCGTTCAGGAAGGCCGAGGAGAAGCCAAGCGCCGGCACCACCGCCGTGGCGCGCGTGACCCGGTCATTGACCGAAACGATGAAGGCATTGCCCTGCCGTTCCACCGATCCTGCATAGATTTCGCGTTTGTTCGGGCCGGTGCGCGGCAGGCCGCAGCCCGCTACGGTCGCCGCGATGACGAACAGGGCCAGCACTCTGGCCCCGCGGCTTGCCTTCAATGTCACTGCTCTCGCTCCTTATGACGGAACTTGCCTCATCTTTTTCCGGCAACCTTACGGAAAAGCGTCCGAAAAAGCCAGCAACCTTATTGCACGACCCGCAATTGTTGCCGGGGAGACGCGGCGCCGGAAATCAGCGCGTCATAGGGGTCTTCGGGGATCAGCATCATGTCGACCACCTGCCGCAGGGCATGACGGCGCCCGCGGGATGAGTAGAAGCCGCCGGGCACCTGAGAGGTTTCCAGCAGGTAGTGCCGATAGTCGCGATAGGCGCGCCCGTCGGGGCGGCGGGGCCGGGCGAAGAACTCGGGCAGCGGCTGGGTGGAGACGAACTCGGGCTTGGAATAGACCGCCGCCCCGAACACCTTCAGCGGCAACCCGCGCCAGAGCACCTGCTGCGCGGCGGTGGAGTTGACCGTGACGGCCGAGCGCGCCTGATTGAGCAGGCCCGCGAGCTTGCCGCCGCGCACGAAATGCACCCGGCCCGTCACACCATACAGCGCCGCCAGCCGCCGGATGTCGGCGACCATGCTGGAGCGGCCATCCTCCAGCGGATGCGCCTTGAACACCAGATGATGGTGCCGCGGCGCGCCCTTGGCGAAGCCTTGAAGGCAGGTGTCAATGAATTCGGTCATGGTGGCGAAGGGGCCGTGCATCCTGAAGCTGGCGTCATGCTCCAGCTGCATCAGCACCAGATGATAGGGAAAGCCGCCCAGCCGGATGCGCTGGCTGGCGGCGAAGCGTTCCAGCCCGTGCAGCGGCATCAGCACCAGCCGCTTGAGGTGCAGCGCGAACTCCCGCGCGACGCCGATGCCGCGATGCGGGCGGAAGCCGGCATAGCGATGGTTCAGGAACATCACGTAGAAATGGTAGAGCGCGCCGTAGAACACATGGTGGCGCATGTCGCCCCAGCGGGCAGGGGCGTCGGGCATCTCCATCTCCGACTGCTCCAGCGCCTTGCGCATGGCGGCAATCGGCATCTCCATCAGCCGGGAATGGCCGTTCGAGCCGCCGCGCTCATAGGTGATCCAGTAGGGGCGCAGGTAGCCCTCCTCGAACACATGCACGGTGATGCCAAGGCTGCGCGCGATCTGCACCGCCTCGGCATGGATCGGGCGGGTGTCGCCATAGAGCACGAGGTCTGTGATGCCCTTGTCCGCCAGAATGCCGCGCAGGGCGGCGGGCCAGTCCTCGGCGCGGCCGGGATAGGGCAGCAGGGTGCCGCGGTCGCGCCAGAACCGCTCATCCCCGCGGTTGAAGGAGACGCGCCAGGTGGCGGCGCCGGCGGCGCGCAGCATCGCGCCCAGACGGTCGAAGAACGGGCCATGCGGGCCCTGCAGGAACAGGAAGCTGCGGGAGGCGGCGGCGGTCATGCGTGTCCTTCGGGGTTCGTGAGCACTCCGGATCCGATCATGACGGGCACCTCAAACAAGGGACGGCGCAGGCTTGCCGCCCCGCGAGCCCGTGAAAGCATAGCGCGCCCGCAAAGTCGAGCGTGGGGCGTTGAGGCTATCTGCGCGGCAAAGCGGGCGATTTGGGGGCGGGATCGGGCCGTTTTCGGGCGCGATCCCTTTCATCCGTACCTTCCCTTTGCCCGGAGCAAGGCGCTTTGGCGCCGCCGGGCAGCGCCCGTCCGCCCCCTCGGGCGGGCGCTCCGCGACCGTTCCGCCTAGAAATTCGGGGGAAGAAGTTGAACCATAAAGTGCCTAGAACAGCCGTTGCTGCGCCCACCCGGCGGACGGGCGCTGCCCTCTGACATTGCTCACCATCCCCCCTTCACCCTTGCCCGATCCCCGCAGCAGGTTTACTTCCAAAGCCGCAAGCAAAGGACTCCCAGCATGTTCACCGGCATCATCACCGACATCGGCGAAATCCTCGATCTGCGGCAGGAGGGCGACCTGCGGGCCCGGATCGGCACCAGCTATGACCCGGCGGGGATCGACATCGGCGCCTCGATCGCCTGCGACGGGGTCTGCCTGACGGTGATCGCCACGGGCACCACCCCGACGAACTGGTTCGAGGTGCAGATCTCGGCCGAGACGGTGGACAAGACCAACCTTGGCCGCAATGTCTGGCGTCCGGGGCGGCGCATCAACCTGGAACGGGCGCTGAAGGTGGGCGATGAGTTGGGTGGCCATATCGTCTCGGGCCATGTCGATGGCGTGGCCGAGATCACCGCCATGCGCGACGAGGGCGACAGCACGCGGCTGACCTTCCGCGTGCCCGCCGCGCTGGCGGGCTTCATCGCGCCCAAGGGCTCTGTCGCGCTGAATGGCACCTCCCTGACGGTGAACGAGGTGGAGGGCGACAGCTTCGGCGTGAACCTGATCCCGCATACCAAGACCGCCACCACCTGGGGCGATGCGCAGGTCGGCGATGCGGTCAACCTCGAGATCGATACGCTGGCCCGCTATGTGGCCCGGATGACCGAGTGGTCGGCGAGCTTGAAGGGATGAGCGGCCTTGGCCATAACCGCGGCCCGGCGCTGACCGGGGGCAAGGGCTGGCAGCTGCATTGCTGGCGCAAGGCCCGGGCAGACCTTCTGCCGCAACTGCCGCTGGAGGTGATCAGGCTGCGGGTGCGGCGGGCCAAGGAGATCGGGCTCGACTACACCAGCTACGCCACCGTCCGCGCGACGACGGGGCATGACATCGTGGCCTTCCTCTACTCCTCGAACGCGCTGCACCTGTTCCGCGAGCGTCAGGCATTGGCGGCAGACCGCGCGGCGAAGCTCGCCGCGCAGTCCGGCGTCCAGCGCCAGCTTGCCGCGCAGCCACCCCTCGACCCCGCCGCCACCCTCGCCGGCCTCGCCGCCCAAGGCCTGCGCTTCGACGGTGCCGGCCGCGCCCCCGGCCTGCTGACCTTCCCGGCGCTGCGCGAGGCGGTGCGCGGCCTTCTGGGCGGCGTGCCAGGCGACCGGGTGCTGCTGGTCGGCGACACCGCGGTGGAGCGGGACTGGTGCGCGGCCGGGCGGCTGGCCGGCTACATGCCGGCGGACCGCTTCTTCGCCTGACGCCAGATCACCGCCGCGGCTGCGCAATGCCGCACAGGCCCCATGCGCTGGCCCCCCGCACCCTTGCGCTGGCAAAGCCGCGCGCCCTGCGCTATCAGGCGATTGCCCGGGGAGTGCTGCCATGACCGATACCAAGACCGACTACAGCGATGCCGTCTCGTCCATCGAAGAGATCATCGAGGAAGCCCGCAACGGGCGCATGTTCATCCTCGTCGATCACGAGGACCGCGAGAATGAGGGGGATCTGGTGATTCCCGCCCAGATGGCCACGCCCGAGGCGATCAACTTCATGGCGACGCATGGCCGCGGGCTGATCTGCCTGTCGCTGCCGGGGTCGCGGATCGACGCGCTCGGCCTGCCGCTGATGAGCCCCAAGAATTCCAGCCGCCACGAGACCGCCTTCACCATGTCGATCGAGGCGCGCGAGGGCGTGACCACCGGCATTTCCGCGCATGACCGCGCCCGCACTGTCGCCGTCGCCATCGACCCGACCCGCGGCGCCGCCGATATCGCCACGCCGGGCCATGTCTTCCCGCTGCGCGCCCGCGATGGCGGCGTGCTGGTGCGGGCGGGGCATACCGAGGCGGCGGTGGATGTCAGCCGGCTTGCCGGGCTCAACCCCTCGGGCGTGATCTGCGAGATCATGAACGACGATGGCACCATGGCGCGGCTGCCCGATCTGGTGGCCTTTGCGCAAAGGCACAACCTGAAGATCGGCACGATTTCCGACCTGATCGCCTATCGCCGCCGCCATGACAATCTGGTGACGGAACGCGCGGTCAAGCCGGTGACCTCGGTGCATGGCGGCGACTGGCTGATGCGGATCTTCACCGATGAGACGCAGGGCGCCGAGCATGTCGTGCTGTCCAAGGGCGATCTGTCGGGCGATGCGCCGGTGCTGGCCCGCGTCCATGCGCTGAACCCGCTGGAGGATGTGCTTGGCATCGGCGGCGGCCATTCGGGTGAGCTGCAGGGCGCCATGCGCGTGATTGCTGCCGAGGGCCGCGGCGTCGTCGTGATGCTGCGCGACACCACGATGAAGCTGGTAATGGAGGGCGAGGCCTCGCCGCAGACCCTGCGCCAGTATGGGCTGGGGGCGCAGATCCTGTCCTCGCTGGGGCTGTCGAAGCTGATCCTCGTCACCAACTCCAAGGCGCCGAAGGTGGTGGGGCTGGAGGCCTACGGGCTTGAAATCGCGGGCACCCGCCCGATCACGGAGTAACGCCGATGGCCGGTACTGAGACACACTACACCCTGCCGCTGCCGGTCTTCGACCGCGCGGTGAAGCTGCTGGTGGTGGTCGCGCCCTATTACAAGGACATCGCCGATGACCTGGTAGCCGGGGCCTGCGCCGTGGCGCATGATGCCGGCGCCGATGTCGACGTGATCGAGGTGCCGGGCGCGCTGGAAATCCCCTCGGCCATCGCCATGGCGGGGCGGATGACCGATTATGACGGGTTCGTGGCCCTTGGCTGCGTGATCCGCGGCGAGACGACGCATTACGACACCGTCTGCAATGACAGCTCGCGCGGGCTGATGATGCTGGGGCTGCAGGGCGCCTGCGTCGGCAATGGCATCCTGACGGTGGAGACCCGCGAGCAGGCCGTGGTCCGCGCCGATCCCGCCGGGCAGAACAAGGGCGGCGGCGCCGCAGCGGCGGCCTTGCATCTTGTCGCGCTTTCCCGCAAATGGGCCCGCCAGACGAAGGGCATGGGCTTTCGCCCCGCCGCTTCGGATCCGTCCTGACCCATAGGCCCCCAGATGACCGAAGAGACCCCGCGCAAGCGCAGTGCAGATGAAAAGCGGCAGATGAAATCCGCCGCGCGGCTGTTTGCCGTTCAGGCGCTGTTCCAGATGGAAGCGGCGGGGCAGGCGGTGGACAAGGTGCGCGCCGAGTTCGAGACGCATCGCTTTGGCGCGGTCTATGAGGGCGACGAGATGGCGGAGGGTGATCCCAACCTGTTCCGCCGCCTGCTGGAAGATGCCGTGCAATGGCAGGCGAAGATCGACCAGATGACCGATCGCGCGCTGATGGCGACCTGGCCGATTGCCCGGATCGACCCGACCCTGCGCGCCCTGTTCCGCGCTGCCGGGGCAGAGCTGATGACCCCCGCCACCCCGCCCAAGGTGGTGATCAACGAGTTTGTCGACGTCGCCCGCGCCTTCTTCCCCGAGGGCAAGGAGGCGAAATTCGTCAACGCCGTGCTGGACCACATGGCACGCGAGGCCCGCCCCGACGCATTCTGACGGCCGGATCAGCCCGGCTGCGGCGCATTGGCCGATATGATTCGCCGCAAGACGCGCTATCGTGGCCGGATGATCCCTCGTCAGGCGGAACTCCATGCCCAAACTCGTGCGCCTCTATATCCGCAATGTCGCCCTCGG
>Ga0209024_1000843_pt1 | contig 37289 bp, 40 predicted proteins | sample AutmiccommunBRH5_FD_187380 | JGI IMG/M metagenome (GOLD analysis project Ga0209024, IMG submission 187380) | Deep subsurface microbial communities from Mt. Terri, Switzerland - Autotrophic microbial communities BRH/5 (SPAdes) (version 2) | ecosystem: Environmental > Aquatic > Deep subsurface >...
CAGCGTGTAGGCGATCAGCGCCCGTTGCCAGACCGGGGCCTTGCCCAGATGCGGGGTCAGCGCCGCCGAATACATCGCCATCCGCAGGTTCACCGCCAGCGCGGTCACCACCACCACCACGGCAGGGGCATTGTCGGCCATCATCTGCACCGCGGCGAATTGCGAGGCGCCGGCGATCACCAGAACCGTCATCGCCATGGTCTCGGCAAGGTTGAACCCCGCCTCGGTGGCGACGACGCCGAACAGCAGGCCAAAGGGCACGATGACCAGAACGAAGGGCAGACCTTCGCGGAAGCCGCGCCAGAAGGCGGATCGAGAGAGGGAGGCGGTCATGGAAAGCTCTGGGCTTGGAAAGATCCGGGCGCGGAGGGGTCCGGATGCGGGAAGGTCTGGACGGGTGATGGGCCAAGTCATAGGCATGAGCATGGGGCGGCTGCAAGGGGCGATCTGGCGGTGACGGGCGGCGAGCGGACGGCGGAAGTGGCGGGTCTTGTGCTGGCGGGGGGGCGATCCTCGCGCATGGGACAGGACAAGGCGCTGCTGGCGCTGGCCGGGCGGCCGTTGATCGAACATGTGCTGGACCGGCTGGCGCCGCAGGTGGGCTGCGTTGCGGTGTCGTGGAACGGCGAGGCTGCCATGCTGGCGCATCTGGGGCTGCCGCTGCTGCAAGATGCCGCGCCGGACCGGCCGGGGCCGCTGGCCGGGGTGCTGGCGGGGCTCGATTGGGCGGCGGGGCAGGGGGCGGACTGGCTGGCGAGCGTGCCGGTGGACACGCCCTTCGTGCCGCGCGATCTGGTGGCGCGGCTGGTCGCTGCCGCCGTGCTGGGCGGGGGGCCGGTGCTGGCGGCGAGCGACAGCGGGCTCCACCCCACCGCCGCGCTCTGGCCGGTGCGGCTGCGCGAGGATCTGCGGCGGGCGCTGGCGCAGGGCCAGCGGCGGGTGGCGGGTTGGGCGCTGGATCAGGGGGCGGTGACGGTGCAGTTCGAGGGCGCCGATCCGTTCGTGAACCTCAACACCCCCGAAGACCTTGCCGATGCCGAGGCGCTGCTGCGTGGGGACCGCGGATGACCTATAGCGTCTGCCACGGCTTCGATCCCGCCCGCCGGGCCGAGGCGGCGGCGCTCTACTGGCAGGCCTTCGGCGGCAAGCTTGGGCGGGTGATGGGGCCAGAGTCGCGGGCGCTGGCCTATGTCGGCCGGGTGATGCGCCCCGACCATGCCTTCGCCGCCCTTGCCGCCGATGGCACGGTGATCGGCATCGCCGGCTTCCGCTCGCCTTATGGCAGCTTCGTCGGCGGCGGGCCGGCCGATCTGCGCGGCGCCTATGGCCGGGCAGGGGGCACGCTGCGCGCGGGGTTGCTGGCGCTGCTGACCCGTGATGTGGACAATGACCGCTTCCTGGTCGACGGCATCTGCGTGCGGGCCGATCGGCGCGGGCAGGGCATCGGCCGGGCGCTGCTGGATGCGCTGTGCAATGAGGGCCGGGCCCGGGGATACGCGCAGGTGCGGCTGGATGTGGTGGGCGAGAATATCCGCGCCCGGGCGCTTTATGAGCGCGCGGGCTTTGCCGCGGCGGGGCTGTCGCATAGCCGCCTTACCGGGGTGCTGTTCGGCTTTCAGACCGTGACGATGATGGTGCGGCCGCTGTAGCTAGTCGAACGTCCCCGTCACCCGCCCCAGCAGCATGAAGGCGCGGGCGGTGCGGGTCTCGGCGAACTCCGCCACCTCCTGATCGGCGGAGTTCTTCTCGAACTCCTGGAAGGTGCGGTCGAACTGGCGCAGGAAATGGTGGGCGGCATCGCGGAAGATGGTGTCCTGCCGCATCCGCCCCGCCGTCAGCGCGAGGCTCGACCGATCCCGCACCCCGCCAAGCGCGGCGATGCCCTTGCCGCGCTCGCCCGCCGCGAAACGCCGCCAGACCTCGGGCTTGGCGCGGTCGGGCTTCAGGTCGTCCATGTAGATCCCGTCCTGCGCCAGCAGCGTCAGCACGTCCTGCGCGGCGCGGATCAGCTTGGCCATGGTCCGGTCTTCCAGCGCCCGGCGCAGCGCGCGGAAGCCGTCGCGGTCCTCGGGCGAGTCGGGGAAGTTCAGCGCCTGGATGAAATCGGCCACCGAGACCGGGGCGCGCATGTCCTCGGCCGGAGTGCCGAGCGCCAGCCCCGGCTGATCCTCGCCCGTGGCCGCAGCCTTGGGCGCAGCCAGCGCAGCCTTGCGGTCGGCCGAGGGCTGGCTGGCGGCGGTATCGCGGCGCGAGGTGAAGGTGGCGATGGCGGTTTCGGTCTGGCGCTGCGCTGCCGCGATCTCGTCCAGCTTCTTTTCCACCGAGGGTTTCATGCCAAGCGCGGTGGTCTGCGCCTGCTGCATCCAGGCGCTGCGCATCGCGTCGATGGCGCCCTGCAGCCGCTGCGCCTCGGCCCGCATCTCGCGCGCGGTGCGGGCGGTGACGGCGGCGACCCAGATCATCGCCACCGGCAGGCAGATCGCCACCAGCGTCATGGTCAGGCCGATGGCATTGCCGCCCCCGTCCGAACGGTCGGTCATCAGGAAGAAGGCCGCAACCAGCCCCAGCCAGCACAGCGTCAGCGCCGCGGCGATCACCTCGGTCGCTGAAATGCGGGTGGTTTCGGCTTGGCCGGCAAGGCCTTGGCCGAGGGGGCGGTCGTCCTGTCGGTCCGTCATGGAACCCCGCCCCTCGCCCTATACGAACCGGATGCTGACGATCTCGTAGCTTTTCTCGCCGCCGGGGGTGCGGACTTCGACGCTGTCGCCTTCGTCCTTGCCGATCAGCGCCCGCGCCAGTGGCGAGCGGATGTTCAGCATCCCGCGTTCGATATCGGCCTCGGGTTCCCCCACGATCTGATAGGTGCGCTCTTCCTCGGAGTCCTCGTCGATCAGGGTGACGGTGGCGCCGAACTTGATGGTGCCGGACAGGCGGGTGGGGTCGATCACCTCGGCGCGGCCAAGGATCGATTCCAGCTCTTTCACGCGGCCTTCGACGAAGCTCTGCTTCTCGCGCGCGGCGTGGTATTCGGCATTCTCCGACAGGTCGCCATGTTCGCGCGCCTCGGCAATGGCCTTGATGACGGCGGGACGTTCCACCGACTTCAGGTTCCGCAATTCGGAGTCGAGCGCGTCAAAACCCGCGCGGGTCATCGGTATCTTTTCCATGGCACTCACGTAAGTCAAAAACACCGCTCGCCCCGAATGGGGCCGCGGTGCCGTTCCTCGGTCGCGTTTGATGCAACTGACCCCGGATGCGCAGCGAATGCAAGGGCCTTGCCGCCCGCCCGGGCCATTGGCGGGCTTTCTTGCCGCTGTCGGTGATGCCGCGTCACGATTGCACCCTGCCTTTGGGTAAGCTAACCCTTGCCGGGATATGAAATTGCCAGCACGCGCGAGCCGGAGGAGACAGGGATGACCGGGATCGAACGGGAATCGATGGAATATGACGTGGTGATCGTGGGGGCGGGTCCTGCGGGCCTGTCCGCAGCGATCCGCCTGAAGCAACTCGATGCCGACCTGTCGGTTGTCGTGCTGGAAAAGGGCTCCGAGGTGGGGGCGCATATCCTGTCGGGCGCGGTGCTGGATCCCTCGGGCCTGGATGCACTGCTGCCGGACTGGCGCGACATGGGCGCGCCGATCACCGTGCCGGTGCAGGAAGACAACTTCTACGTGCTGGGGCCGGCCGGGCAGATCCGCGTGCCGAACTGGCCGATGCCGCCGCTGATGTCGAACCACGGCAACTACATCGTCAGCATGGGCAATGTCTGCCGCTGGATGGCGGACGTGGCCGAAGGGCTGGGGGTGGAGATCTTCCCGGGCATGGCCGCGTCGGAGCTGGTCTATGGCGCGGACGGCGCCGTGAAGGGCGTCGTCGCGGGCGAGTTCGGCAAGAACCCCGATGGCAGCATCGGTGACGGGTATGAGCCGGGGATGGAACTGCTGGGGAAATACGTCTTCCTGGGCGAGGGCGTGCGCGGCAGCCTCGCCAAGGAAGTCATGGCGCGGTTCGAGCTGTCCAAGGGCAAGTGCCCGCAGAAGTTCGGCCTTGGCATGAAGGAGATCTGGGAGATCGACCCGGCCAAGCACAAGCCGGGCACCGTCACCCACACGATGGGCTGGCCGCTTGGCAGCAATGCCGGCGGCGGATCGTTCATCTACCATCTGGACAGCAATCAGGTGCTGGTCGGCTTCGTCGTGCACCTGAATTACGAGAACCCCTACCTCTACCCCTACATGGAATTCCAGCAGTTCAAGCACCATCCGATGGTGGCAGGCCTGCTGGAGGGCGGCAAGCGCGTGGCTTACGGCGCGCGGGCAATCTCCGAGGGCGGCTGGCAGTCGATCCCGAAGGTGGTGTTCCCGGGCGGGGCGCTGCTGGGATGTTCGGCGGGGCTGGTCAACGTGCCGCGGATCAAGGGCAACCACAATGCCATGCTGTCGGGTAAGGCGGCGGCCGAGGCGGCCTTCGAGGCGATCGGCGCGGGCCGGCAGGGCGATGAGCTGACGGCCTATGAGACCGACCTGCGCAGCGGCCCGGTGGCGAAGGACCTCAAGAAGGTGCGCAACGTCAAGCCGTTCTGGTCCAAATACGGCCTGACGGCGAGCCTGATGCTGGGCGGGGCCGACATGTGGTTCGCCTCGATCTTCGGCGGCACCCTGTTCGGCACCCTGCGCCACGGCAAGTCGGATGCGGCGGCGACGGGCGAGGCGGCGAAGTTCAAGCCGATCGAATATCCGCGCCCCGATGGCAAGCTGTCCTTCGATCGGCTGACCAACGTCGCCTTCTCGGCCACCAACCACGAGGAAAGCCAGCCCTGCCACCTGAAGCTGCGCGATCCGTCGATCCCGATTGCGGTGAACCTGCCCAAATACGCCGAACCCGCGACGCGCTATTGCCCGGCCGGGGTCTATGAGGTGCTGACGGATGAGGCGGGCAACGCGCGCTTCCAGATCAATTTCCAGAACTGCGTGCACTGCAAGACCTGCGACATCAAGGATCCCAGCCAGAACATCGTCTGGACCACACCGCAGGGCGGCGACGGGCCGAACTATCCGAACATGTGACAATCGCGTGTGATCGGCGGCAGCGCGCCTTTGCGCCGCTGCCGCCGATTGCCAAGCAGGGCCGCGCGGCCTACCTTCGGGCGAGTTGTCAGAAGGAATTGCTGCGTGATCCGTTTTCGCCGTCTTGCGCTGATCGCTTCAGCCTCTGCCCTCGCGCTCAGCCTCGCCGCGCCCGTCCGTGCCGAGGTTGCCGCTGGCCCCTACATTGCCGCCCGCGTCGCCAGTGCCCATAGCGACTACCGCGAGGCCGCGACCTATTACACCCAGGCCCTGGCCCGCGATCCGTCGAACCCGCTGTTGCTGGAAAGCGCGATCCTGGCGCAGCTTGGCCTGGGCGAGATCCAGCGGGCGGTTCCGGTGGCGACGGCGCTGCTGGCGGGCGGGCGCGAGAGCCAGGTCGCCGATCTGGTGCTGCTGGTCGATCTGGCCAAGCGCGGCGAGTTCGATGCGGCGCTGGAGCGGCTGGAGGCGGGCACCACCGTCGGCCCGCTGGTCGAGGGGCTGTTCCGGGCCTGGGCCGAGCTTGGCCGCGGCCAGATGTCGGAAGCGCAGACCGCCTTCGACGAGGTGGCGGCCGTGCAGGGGCTGGAGCTGTTCGGCGCCTATCACAAGGCGCTGGCGCTGGCCTCGGTCGGTGATTTTGAGGGCGCGGATGCGATCCTGTCGGGCGATGCCTCTGGCCCGCTGGCGCTGACCCGCCGCGGCGTGATTGCCCATGCCGAGGTGCTGAGCCAGCTGGAGCGCAACCCTGCCGCGCTCGAGCTGATCGACAAGGCCTTCGGGCAAGAGCCCGACCCGACGCTGGAAGCGATGCGGGTGCAGCTGGAGGCGGGCGAGATGCTGCCCTTCACCGTTGTCACCAGCCCCGCAGACGGCATGGCCGAACTGTTCCACTCGCTGGCGGGCGCCCTCAGCGGCGAGGCGACGGACGTGTTCACGCTGGTCTACGCCCGGCTTGGCGAATACCTGCGCCCCGATCATGTCGATGCCATCCTGCTGGTGGCCGCGCTACTGGAAAGCCAGGACCAGTATGATCTGGCGACCATCTCCTACAACCGCATCCCGCGCGATGACCCGGCCTATCCGGTCGCCGAGCTTGGCCGGGCAGAGGCGCTGATCGCGGCGGACCGGATGGACGCGGCCATCGAGGCGTTGCAGCAGCTGGCCAAGTCCTATCCCGATCAGGAAGTGATCTGGGCCAATCTGGGCGATGTGCTGCGCCGGGCCGAGCGGTTCGAGGATGCGGTGCGCGCCTATGATGCTGCCATCGCGCTGTTTGGGGAGGAGAACGCGGGCCAATGGCCGGTCTACTACGCCCGCGGCATCTGCCATGAGCGGCAGAAACGCTATGACGCCGCCGAAGCTGACATGCGCAAGGCGCTGGAATTGCAGCCGGATCAGCCGCAGATCCTGAACTATCTGGGCTATTCCTTCCTCGAGCAGGGCCGCAACCTCGATGAGGCGCTGGCGATGATCGAAACAGCCGTCGCCGCGCGGCCAGAGGATGGCTATATCGTCGACAGCCTCGGCTGGGGCTATTACCGCCTGGGCCGCTACGAGGAAGCCGTGGCGCCGATGGAGCGCGCGGTGGAGCTGATGCCGGTCGATGCGGTGGTCAACGACCACCTGGGCGATGTCTATTGGGCCGTGGGCCGCAAGCGCGAGGCCGAATTCCAGTGGAGCCGCGCGCTGTCTTTCGCCGATGACAGCAGCGAGGCCGACGCGGGCCGCATCCGCCGCAAGCTGGAGATCGGGCTCGATGCCGTGCTGGCGGCGGAAGGCGCAGCCCCGCTGGCCGTTTCGCAGAATGCCGACTGAAGGTTTCGCGCCCGCCAAGGTCAACCTAGCGCTGCATGTCACCGGGCAACGGGCGGACGGCTATCACCTGCTGGACAGTCTGGTGGTGTTTGCCGATGTCGGCGACCGGCTGACGGTTTCACCTGCGTCCGAGTTGAGCCTGCGGGTGACAGGCCCGTGCGCCGAAGGAGTGCCGACGGGGCCGGAGAACCTCGTGCTGCGCGCGGCGCGGTTGCTGGACCCGGGCCGCGGTGCGCGCCTGACGCTCGACAAGCATCTGCCAGCTGCTGCCGGGATCGGCGGCGGGTCTTCGGACGCCGCCGCGGCGCTGCGTGTGCTGTCGCGGCTGTGGGATCTGCCGCTGCCTGTGGCGGAGGCGACGGCAGTGCTGGGGGCGGATGTGCCGGTCTGTCTTGAGGCGCGGCCCCGGCGGATGGCGGGGATCGGGGATCAGCTGTCCGAGGTGCCGCCGTTGCCGCCCGCCTGGCTGGTGCTGGTCAATCCGGGGGTGCCGGTGTCAACGCCCGCTGTGTTCCGCGCGCTGGCCCGCAAGGATGGCGCGCCGATGCCAGAGCTGCCCGCCTGCACCGATGCCGCCACTTTCGCCGCGTTCCTGCTGGGGCTGCGCAACGATCTGGAGCCGCCCGCCCGCGCCTTGCAGCCGCAGGTGAGCGAAGTCCTCGCCGCGCTCGGCGCTCAGACAGGGTGCCTGCTGGCAAGGATGTCGGGGTCGGGCGCAACCTGCTTTGGCCTTTTCGCCGCCGAGGCCCCGGCGCGTGGCGCGGCAGCGGCGCTTGCCGCAGCGGCCGCGGGCTGGTGGGTGCAGGCAGCAAGGATGCTGCCAAGCCCCGGTCAGGACACCCGCGCCACCACGTAATCGGCCAGATCCGCCAGCATCTCGCGCAGCGGATGCGGGGGCAGCACGTCCAGCGTCGCCTTGGCCTTGGCGGCCCAGTCCAGCGCCTCGGCCCGTGTCGCCTGCAGCGTGCCATGCGCCGTCATCAGCGCCAAAGCCTGCTCCAGATCGCCCTCGCGCTGGTCGCCCTTCTCGATCACCCGGACCCAGAAGGCGCGCTCCGTCGCATCGGCCAGCGCCACCGCCTTGATCACCGGCAGGGTCAGCTTGCGCTCGCGGAAATCGTCGCCGGTATTCTTGCCGATCACCTCGGACAGCCCGCCGTAATCCAGCAGGTCATCGACGATCTGGAAGGCGATCCCAAGCGCGTCGCCATAGGCATGCAGCGCCTGCACCTGATCCTCCGGCGCGCCGGCGATCACGCCGCCCACCTCTGTCGCCGCCGAGAACAGCGCGGCGGTCTTGCCGCGGATCACCTGCAGATAGATGCCCTCATCCGTCGCCAGATCCTGCGCCGCGGTCAGCTGCAGCACCTCGCCCTCGGCGATCACAGCCGAGGCGTTGGACAGGATCCCCATCACCCGCATCGAGCCGGTTTCTGTCATCAGCTGGAAGCTGCGCGCGAACAGGTAATCGCCGACGAGAACCGAGGATTTGTTGTCCCACAGCAGGTTGGCGGTCGGCCGCCCGCGCCGCTGGGTGCTTTCATCGACCACATCGTCATGCAGCAGCGTCGCGGTATGGATGAACTCCACCGTCGCCGCTAGATGCACATGGTAGGGGCCGCCATAGCCGCACATCCGCGCCGCCGCCAGCGTCAGCATCGGGCGCAGGCGCTTGCCGCCCGCCTCGACCAGATGCGCCGTCACCTCGGGGATGCGCGGCGCGTGCTGCGAGGCCATCCGCTCGCGGATCAGCAGGTTCACCCGTTCCATGTCATCGGCCAGATGGTCGGCCAGACGGTCATGCGGTTTGGTTGCGGCGTCGTCCAAGCTCATCGTTACCCCGTTGACGCTCGACAATTCCCGGCGTCTGCCCTTTAGTCGCGGACCATGAAGGAACTTCTGCGCACCACCGATCCGACGAAGATCGCCTATGCCACCGTCCTGCTTCAGGGCGAGGGTATAGCGGCGTTTCAGATGGACGTCCACATGAGTGTCCTTGAAGGCTCGCTCGGCATCTTGCCGCGGCGGATCATGGTGCGCGACCAGGACCTGTTCCTCGCCCGCGCCGTACTGGCCGATAACGGGATCGGGACCGAGCTCTAGCGATGTTCGCCCCGGACGATCTGACCGATGACGGGTTTCTGGGCGGCAGGCTGCGGGTGCTGCAGCCGCGCCGCGGCTACCGCGCCGCCACCGATCCGGTGTTCCTGGCGGCGGCGGTGGCCGCGCATACGGGGCAGTCGGTGCTGGAGCTGGGATGCGGGGCCGGCGTCGCCTCGCTTTGCCTTGGCGCGCGGGTGCCGGGGCTGGTGCAGGCGGGGCTGGAGCTGCAACCCGCCTATGCCGATCTGGCGCGGCGCAACGCCGCACGCAACCGCCTGGCGCTGGAGGTGCTGGAGGGCGACCTGGCAACGATGCCGGCGGCTTTGCGGGCGCGCTGCTTCGACCATGTGATCGCAAACCCGCCCTATTACCCCACCGGGTGCGGCACCGCAGCCGCCGATCCCGGGCGCGAGACGGCGCAGCGCGAGGCGACACCGCTGGCGGATTGGGTCGCGGCGGGGCTGCGGCGGCTGCATCCGGGCGGCTGGCTGACGATCATCCAGGAGGCGCAGCGCCTGCCCGATCTGCTGGCGGCGCTGCAGGGCGGGGCCGGCAGCATCACCGCACTGCCGCTGGTGGCGCGGGCCGGGCGCCCGGCGGGGCGGGTGATCGTGCAGGCGCGCAAGGGCGGGCGCGGGCGGTTCGTCCTTGCGGCGCCGCTGGTCCTGCATGACGGCGCGGCGCATGACGGCGACCGCGACAACCACTCGGATATGGCGGCGGCAATCCTGCGCAAGGGGGCGGCGCTGGAAATCCGGGCAGGCGGCAGGGCTTCGCTGCGCAGCGATTAGCACTTCGGCAAGAATTGGCGGGCGAGAGTGGTTTTCGCGGGATGTGGCATTACCGCGCGTGACACGACTCGGGTTGTGTGATGGAATTATGACTAGTTCAACAGGAGAAGGAGACGACCATGACTCTCAGTTCGCACCTGACGGAACTTCGCAAGAAGCACCAGCATCTTTCGGATCAGGTGGAAAGCGCACAGCGCAGTCCGGCCACCGATGATCTGATGATCGCCGAGATGAAGAAGAAGAAGCTTCGCATCAAGGAAGAAATCAGCCGCCTTTCGCAGGCCTGATCGCACCGGATTCCAATCGCTTAGCAACCGCGCTGGCCCAGGCGGCCAGCGCCGCACCCCCCGCAACAAGCCCCGCCGCCAGCAGCAGCCGCAGGTCCGCCTGCGCTTGACCTGCCAGCACGAGGGCGAGGGTCGACAGCAGCGGCGCCGCGTAGGAGACGGTGCCGAGCACCTGGATATCGCCTTTCTTCACGCCAAGATCCCAGACGTAGAAGGCGAGCCCCACCGGGCCGAGGCCGAGGGCCAGAACCGACAGCCAGCCCATTCCGTTTTGCGGCCAGACGGTCGCTTCGGTCAAGACATGCGCCACGGCGGAGAGTACCGCCGTGGCGATACAGAACACGGCGACGGAGGCGGTGGGCACCTCGCCCAGCCTGCGTGACAGCACGGAATAGGCGGCCCAGGTCAAGGCGCAGAGAAACGCAAGGCCATAGCCGGCCAGCGCGCTGCCGGTCAGCGTGACACCGCCCTCCAGCAGCCGCCCGCCCACGATCAGCGCCGCGCCGGCAAAGGCGACGGTGGCGCCAAGGATATGCAGGCCGCTCAGCCGCTCACCCGGCAGCAGGCCCGAGAACAGCACGATCAGCAGCGGCCAGAGATAGGCGATCAGCCCCGCCTCGGCCGCCGGGGCCATGCGCAGCGCCGAGAAATACAGCAGGTGATAGCCGAACAGGCCGGCGGTGCCGAAGGCATAGACCTTCCAGGATACCTGGCGCAGTTGCCCGAACCCGCCGCTGCGCGCTACCCAGACAAGGCCGAGCGCCCCGCCGATGGCGAAGGTCAGCGCGTTGAGCAGCAAGGGCGGCACCGGGGCGGAGCCGACGGTGAACAGCGCCAGCAGCGACCAGAGCAGGATGGCGATAAAGCCGAAGGCGGTGGCGCGGGTGCGGGTCATGGTGGGCTCCGTAAAGGTTGGCGCATCATCCCCGCTGCGCTGCCGCAAACAAGCCCAGAAATGCGAAGGGCCGGCCCCGAAAGGCCGGCCCTGCAGCGCCCAAAGCGGGCTTAGACGAAGTATTGGCCGCCATTGGCGGTGATCGTCGCCCCGGTGATGAAGCCGGCATCGTCGCCGGCCAGGAACACCACGCAGCGCGCAATCTCCTCGGGCGCGCCAAGCCGGCCGACCGGGATCTGCGCGATGATGCTCTCGCGCACCTTTTCCGGCACCGCCATCACCATTTCCGTGCCGATATAGCCCGGGCAGATCGCGTTGACGGTGATCCCGGCGCGCGCGCCCTCTTGCGCCAGCGCCTTGGTGAAGCCCAGATCGCCGGCCTTCGCCGCCGAATAGTTGGCTTGCCCGGCCTGGCCCTTCTGGCCGTTGATCGACGAGATGTTGATGACGCGGCCAAACTTGCGATCACGCATTCCGGGCCAGAGCGGGTGGGTCATGTTGAACAGCCCCGACAGGTTGGTGTCCATCACCTCCTGCCACATCTGGCGGGTCATCTTGTGGAACATCGAATCGCGGGTGATGCCGGCATTGTTGACCAGCACATCGACGGGGCCCAGGTCGGTCTCGACCCTGGCGATACCCTCGGCGCAGGCGTCGTAATCGGCGACCGACCATTTATAGGCCGGGATACCCGTCTCTTCGGTGAATTTCGCCGCCGCGTCGTCATTGCCGGCATAGTTTGCCGCGACCTTGTAACCGGCCGCCTGAAGCGCGAGCGAAATGGCTGCGCCGATGCCCCGGGTGCCGCCGGTGACGATTGCTACTTTGGACATGATTCCTCCCTCGTGGAAATGTATTGAAACTCTGTTACCTAAAATGATTTGTGCGCGCAATAATATTGCGCGCACAAATCAGAAAGTTTCACAGACCTTCAAGACACATCGCAACGCCCATCCCGCCGCCGATGCACAGCGTGGCGAGGCCCTTCTTGGCCTCACGCCGCTTCATCTCGAACAGCAGGGTGTTCAGGATCCGCGCACCCGAGGCGCCGATCGGGTGGCCGATGGCGATGGCGCCGCCATTGACGTTCACCACTTCGGGATTCCAGCCCATGTCCTTGTTCACGGCGCAGGCCTGCGCCGCGAAGGCCTCGTTCGCTTCGACCAGATCGAGGTCGGTGGCTTTCCAGCCGGCCTTTTCCAGCGCCTTGCGGCTGGCATGGATCGGGCCGACGCCCATGATCGACGGGTCGAGCCCGGCGGTGGCATAGGAGGCGATGCGCGCCAGCGGGGTCAGGCCCCGACGCTCGGCTTCTTCCTCGGACATCAGGATCACCGCGGCGGCACCATCGTTGATGCCCGAGGCATTGCCGGCGGTCACGGTGCCGTCCTTGGTGAAGGCGGCGCGCAGCTTGGTCATCGAGTCGAGCGTGGCACCGGCGCGGATGTATTCGTCGGCATTGACCACCGTCTCGCCCTTGCGGGTCTTGATGGTGAAGGCGATGATCTCATCGGCGAACTTGCCGGCCTTCTGCGCGGCCTCGGCCTTGTTCTGGCTGGCGACGGCGAATTCGTCCTGCATCTCGCGGCTGATCTGCCACTGGTTGGCCACGTTTTCCGCAGTCTGGCCCATATGATAGCCGTTGAAGGCATCCCAGAGCCCGTCACGGATCATCGAGTCGATGAAGGACACGTCGCCCATCTTGTAGCCCTGACGCAGATGCGCGACGTGGGGCGAGAGCGACATGTTTTCCTGCCCGCCGGCAGCGACGATGGCGGCATCGCCCAGCATCACGTGCTGCGCACCAAGCGCCACGGCGCGCAGGCCCGAGCCGCAGACCTGGTTGATCGACCAGGCGGCGCTTTCCTTGGGCAGGCCGGCGTTGATATGGGCCTGACGGGCGGGGTTCTGGCCCTGGCCGGCGGTGAGCACCTGGCCGAGAATGGTTTCCGCGACATCGGATTTCTCGATGCCGGCGCGTGCGACCACGGCCTCCAGCACGGCGGCGCCAAGTTCATGGGCCGGAGTGGCGGCAAAGGCCCCATTGAAACTGCCGACGGCCGTGCGGGCCGCCGAAACGATTACGACATTGGTCATGAGGGTCCTCTCCCTTGGCACGGAAATGGTGCAGGAGGGACCCGAAAGCGCCCTCCTGACGCTGTGTCGCAGAATGACCTAAGGAAACCTTGGGTCAAGCGCAATGGCGGCTTGGGCGCTGCAACCTCGCCATGCGCCCTGAGCCTGCGACAGGTTGGCGCGGGGCCCCTCATCCGGTTTGCTGCACCCGCCGCGACGACGGAGAGCGCCAGGGCGGCTGGATCGTGGGCACGCCGAAGTAGTAGCCCTGCAGGCAGTCGAAGCCGATGTCCTGAAGATAGGCGGCATCCTCGGCGGTTTCGACGTCCTTGGCGACCGTAAACATGTCGAGATGCCTCGAGACCGCCAGCAGCGCCGCTGTCAGCACCTGATTGTCGGGGTTCTCGGCGATGCCGCGGATGAACTGGCCGTCGATCTTCACAAGGTCGAAGTAGAACTCTTGCAAGGAGCGGAACGAGGTGCTTCCGGAGCCGAAGTTATCGATGGCGAAGGAGATGCCCTTGCTTTGCTGGGCATGCATGAAAGCGGAAACGAGGTCCGGCAGCATCATCGCCGAGGGTCCGGTGATTTCCAGGATCAGCCGCTCCCCCACCGTCGGGTCGGCGCGCAGCCCGTCGGCCAGCACCTGTATCCAGTGCGGATAGCCGATGGATCGCGCAGAGAGGTTGATCGCAAGCCGCAGCTCGGGGTGTTCGGCCAGCGCGATCATGCCCATTTCCAGCGACAGACAGTCGATCTTGCGGCCCAGGGGCAAGGTTTCGACGGCATCGATGAAGTCAGCAGCGGGAATCGCCCGGCCCGTTTCATCCAGAACGCGGATCAGCCCTTCGTAGAAGGCGACAGAGCTCGGCTGGGCGCCAAGCACCACCGGCTGGAAGGCCAGCACAACATCATGTCGGTCGAGGGCCGTGCGCACCATTTCCATTGTGCCGCGGCTGCGTTCCGCCACAGCGAAATCCAGCGGGCTTTGCAACTCTGCTGGCACATCCAGGGCCGCCATGTCATCCGGGTTGCGCATCGAAACCTCCGTCACCTCGGGGGGATTTATCGGGCCGGGCGCGTTAAGGTCGGGTTAAAGGGCGGGGAAAGGGATGGACCATACAAGGTGCAGCTGGTGCGGGAGCGACCCGCTTTATGTTGCGTATCACGACGAGGAATGGGGCGTGCCGGAACCGGAGGGGCGGGCGCTGTGGGAGAAGCTGGTGCTGGACGGGTTTCAGGCGGGGTTGGCCTGGATTACGATCCTGCGTAAGCGGGAAGGATTCCGCGAGGCGTTTCAGGGGTTTGATCCGCATGTGATCGCCGGGTGGGGCGAGCAGGATGTGCTGCGGCTGCTGGGCAATCCGGGGATCGTGCGGCATCGGGGGAAGATCGAGGCGACGATCGGGAATGCGCAGGCCTATCTGAAAGTCGAGCAGGACCAGGGGTTTGCGCCGTTTCTGTGGGGTTTTGTCGGCGGCGCGCCGTTGCAGACGCGCCGCGCCACCATGGCCGATATCCCCACCACCTCGCCCGAGGCGGAAACGATGTCCAAGGCGTTGAAAAAGGCCGGTTTTCGCTTTTGCGGGCCGACGATTGTCTATGCGTTCATGCAGGCGACGGGGATGGTGAACGACCATGTCGTGACCTGCCGCTGCCATGAGCGGGTACTAGATATGGGGGCCGGGTTCCGGCTGGGGTGATCTGGAAAGCGTATGGAAACCATATGGCAACCATACATGCGATTTTCCGCACACGCTTTCGCGCCTACCCCTCGTCCGCGATCAGTGCGGCGATCAGCGCCTTCGCCTCGGGCCCGTCCCAATGGGCGTCGCCCTGCATCCGCGCGATCTCGCGCCCCTCGGGGTTGAGGATCACGGTGACGGGCAGGCCGAGCACCGCCATCTGCCGGGCCAGCAGCTGCTTGGGGTCGCGCAGCATCGGCAGGCGGGTGATCCCTTCATCGGCGAAGAAATCCTTGATCGCCGGCACCGGGTTGCGCCCCGTAGCGATGGTGACGACGGCGAAGCGGTCGCCGCCCATCTCGGCCTGCAGCCGGTCCAGCGCCGGCATCTCGGCGCGGCAGGGGGCGCACCAGGTGGCCCAGAAGTTCAGCAGCACATACTTGCCGCGATAGTCCGACAGCGGCACCTCGGCATCGGCGGCGTCCACCACCACGGCGTCCAGCGGCGCGGCGGGTTCGTCCGCGACCACCAGCTTGCGCATGTCGCCTTGCAGGAAGGGCGCCAGGTCGGGCGCGGCGAGCGCAGGATTTGCGCCAAGCGCAAGGGCCGTGTAGAGGACGGCGGAACGGATCAGACGCATTTTGCCTCCTTCGGGGGCCGGGGACAGGACCGACATGACCGACAGCACCAAGGATAACCAGCCCTCCAACCAGATGTGGGGCGGGCGTTTCGCCGCAGGGCCGGACGCGATCATGGAGGCGATCAACGCCTCTATCTCGTTCGACAAGCGGCTTTACTCGCAGGATATCCGCGGCAGCCGGGCCCATGCCGCGATGCTGGCGGCGACGGGTATCGTGACGGATAGCGATGCAAGCGCGATCCGGGAAGGCCTGCTCACGGTGTTGTCAGAGATCGAGGGCGGGGACTTCCCCTTCCGGGTGGCGCTGGAAGACATCCACATGAACGTGGAGGCGCGGCTGAAGGAGATCATCGGCGAGCCGGCCGGGCGGCTGCATACGGCGCGCAGCCGCAACGATCAGGTGGCGACCGATTTCCGGCTGTGGGTGCGCGAGCAATGCGATGCGGCGGGCCAGGGCCTGCAGGCGCTGATCGGCGCGCTGCTGGGGCAGGCCGAGGTTGGCGCGGGCTGGGTGATGCCGGGCTTCACGCATCTGCAGACCGCGCAGCCGGTGACCTGGGGGCATCACATGATGGCCTATGTCGAGATGTTCGGGCGCGACATGAGCCGCTTTGCTGATGCCCGGGCGCGGATGAATGAATCGCCTTTGGGGGCGGCGGCTTTGGCGGGCACGTCCTTCCCCATCGACCGGCACATGACCGCCGAGGCGCTTGGCTTCGACCGGCCGATGGCCAACAGCCTCGATGCGGTCAGCGACCGGGATTTCGCGCTGGAGTTTCTGGCGGCCTCGTCGATCTGCGCGATGCACCTGAGCCGCTTTGCCGAAGAGCTGGTGATCTGGTCTTCCGCGCAGTTCCGTTTCGTGGCGCTGTCGGACCGGTTTTCGACCGGGTCGTCGATCATGCCGCAGAAGAAGAACCCGGATGCGGCAGAGCTGATCCGCGCCAAGATCGGCCGCATCCTGGGGGCGACGGTGGCGCTGTTCACGGTGATGAAGGGGCTGCCGCTGGCCTATTCCAAGGACATGCAGGAAGACAAGGAACAGGTCTTCGACGCCGCCGACACGCTGATGCTGGCGCTGGCGGCGATGGAGGGGATGGTGCGCGACATGACGGCGCGGGTCGAGAACCTGGAAAAGGCGGCAGCGAGCGGCTTTTCGACGGCGACCGATCTGGCCGACTGGCTGGTGCGTGAGCTGGGGCTGCCGTTCCGCGAGGCGCATCACGTGACGGGGGCGCTGGTGGCGATGGCCGAGGGCAAGGGGTGCGATCTGCCGGAGCTGACTCTGGCGGAGATGCAGTCGGCCCATGCCGGGATCGACCAGCAGGTCTATTCGGTGCTGGGGGTTCACAACTCGGTCGCCAGCCGGCAAAGCTATGGCGGAACCGCGCCCGATCAGGTGCGCGCGCAGGTGGCGCGGTGGCGCGAGCGGCTGGGAGAGGTTTGATGAAACGGATGGTTGTGCTGGCGCTGCTGGCGCTGGCGGGGTGCGGGGCGGATGGGCCGCCGGTGGCTCCGTCGGGCGGGGATGCGCCGGGGGTGACTGTGAGCGGGACGGCGGAGTTCGGGGTGACCGGGCGGGGGTGAGGCGGGGAACAACGTCTTTGCACTGAGCCTGACGCGTCGCTGCCTCTGACATAGCTCGGAACGGTTGCCTTGCAGAATTTCGGCGGTATGACGAAATTCTGCTGTGCCCGCCCCCCCCGAGGGCGGGCACATTCGTGCCCACCGGGGCGGACACAGCAGAATTTGGCGCCCTCCGGACCAAGCTTCACCCCCCTCGCCCTGCGGCTTGCGCCTTCGGGCGACCGTCGCGGTCGGCTTGCCACTGGCAAGCCGCCTGATCGCGCCGGAAAGTGGCCCTGTCTTCGAGCGTTCTTCCCCTTGGGCAGCCGATGCATTAGACCGGCTCGGAACCCTCTCGCAGGTGCCCCGGCCATGTCCTTGCTGCGTCTGATCTACCTCGCTCTCGCCATCGCCGGCACGGTGCTGCCGATGCGGCACTATCTGGACTGGCTCTCCGCCAATGGCTGGAGCCTTGGCGGCATGATCGACGCCTGGTTCGTGAATGCGGCCACAACTGGCATGGTCTGGGACCTGATGATCGCCGCCATCGCGCTGATCGTCTGGGCTCTGGCGGAAACCTGGGTGCGCCGCAACTGGATCGCGCTGCTGGCGCTGCCGGCGACCATCTGCGTCGGGGTCTCCTGCGGCTTGCCGCTTTATCTTTTCCTGCGCAGCGGACGGGTGAGCTGATGGACCATTTCCTGTATCGTGACGGCATCCTGCATGCCGAGGATGTGCCGATCCCCGAGATCGCCGCCGCGGTGGGCACGCCCTTCTACGTCTATTCCACCGCCACGCTGGAGCGGCACTATCGCCTCTTCACCGAGGCGCTGGACCCGCTGCCGCATCTGGTGTGCTTCGCGGTGAAGTCGAACAGCAATGTCGCGGTGCTGAAGGTGCTGGGGGATCTGGGCGCCGGGATGGATGTCGTCTCGGGCGGAGAATACCTGCGGGCGAAGGCGGCGGGCGTGCCGGGCGAGCGGATCGTGTTCTCGGGCGTCGGCAAGACGAAGGGGGAGATGCGGCTGGCGCTGGAGGGCGGCATCCGGCAGTTCAATGTGGAGTCCGAGCCCGAGCTTCTGGCGCTGTCCGAGATCGCGGCGGGGATGGGCCTGCGCGCGCCGATCGCGCTGCGGGTGAACCCGGACGTGGACGCCAAGACCCATGAGAAGATCGCCACCGGCAAGAGCGAGAACAAGTTCGGCATCCCGATTGCCAAGGCGCGCGAGGTCTATGCGCTGGCGGGGACGCTGCCGGGGATCGATGTCTGCGCGGTCGATGTGCATATCGGCAGCCAGCTGACCGATCTGGCGCCGTTCGAGCAGGCCTATCTCAAGGTGGCGGACCTGACGCGGGCGCTGCGCGCCGATGGGCATGACATCCGGCGGCTGGATCTGGGGGGCGGCCTCGGGATCCCCTACACCCGCTCGAACGAGGCGCCGCCCTTGCCGGCGGACTATGGCGCGCTGATCAAGCGGACGGTGGGCGACCTTGGCTGCGAGATCGAGATCGAGCCGGGGCGGCTGATTTCCGGCAATGCCGGGCTGCTGGTGTCGGGCGTGATCTATGTGAAAGAGGGCGAGGGGCGGGATTTCCTGATCCTCGACGCCGCGATGAACGATCTGGTGCGCCCGTCGATGTATGACGCGCATCATGACATCGTGCCGGTGGTGGAGCCGGGCGCGGGCGCGGCTGCGCAGCCCTTCGACGTGGTGGGCCCGGTCTGCGAGACGGGCGACACCTTCGCGAAGGCGCGCGATCTGCCGGCGCTGGCAGCGGGCGATCTGGTCGCCTTCCGCTCGGCGGGGGCTTACGGCGCGGTGATGGCCAGCGAATACAACACGCGGCCGCTGGTGCCCGAGGTTCTGGTCCGCGGGGATCACTTCGCCGTCATAAGGGCGCGGCCGACGTTTGACGAAATCCTCAACCGCGATACCATCCCGGAATGGCTGTGACGCGCAATCCTGCGCATTCGGCCCCGGACGCGGACCGACACCCGGCATGACCGACCCCAAGACGATCACGGCGCAAGCCTTGGCGCGCATCGCCCGGCCCTTGCGGCTGACGCGGGCTGCGATGGCGGCCGAGCGGCTGGCGCGCTGCTTCTGGCCGGTCTCGACGCTGCTGCTGGCGGTCGCCGCGGCCTTTGCGTTCGGCGTGCAGGATCACCTGTCGCAGGGCGCGCTGTGGGGGCTGGCACTGGCGCTGGCCCTTGCAATGGTCGCGGCGCTGGTTCTGGGGCTGCGGCGTTTCCGCTGGCCCTCTCGCGCCGAGGCGATGGCGCGGCTGGACGGCACCTTGCCGGGGCACCCGCTGGCGGCGCTGACCGATGCGCAGGCGCTTGGGGCCGGGGACGCCGCGTCCGCCGCGGTCTGGCGCGCGCATCTGCAGCGGATGGCCGCGCGGGCGGCGGCGGCGCGGGCGGCGGCGCCCGACCTGCGGCTGGCCTCGCGCGACCGCTATGGCTTGCGTTACATGGCGCTGACCGGCTTCGTGATGGCGCTGATCTTCGGCGCGCCGGGCCGGGTGGGCGAGGTTGCGACCATCGCGGCGGGCGGCTCGCCCGCGCAGGCCGCTGCCGGGCCAAGCTGGGAGGGCTGGGTGGAACCCCCCGCCTATACCGGGCGGCCGAGCCTCTACCTCAACGCCATCGAGGCGACGACGCTGGACGTGCCGGAGGGCAGCCTGTTCACCTTCCGCTTCTACGGCTCTGCCGGGGCGATTGCGCTGGACGAGACAGTTTCGGCGGGGCAGGCCCCGGTTGCCGATCAGTCCGAAGAGGGGCCAAGGTCTGCCGAATTCGCCGCTGTGCAGACCGGCACCGTGCGGATCGATGGGCCTGGCGGGCGCGAGATTGCGGTGACGGTGCTGCCCGACGGCGCGCCAAGCGTGACCTTTGCCGGCGATATCGAGCGGCAGGCGGATGGCGAGATGACCCAGCCGTTCAGCGCGCGGGACGATTTCCAGATCGCCTCTGGCCGTGCCGAGTTCGTGCTGGACCTTGCCAAGGTGGACCGCCGCTTTGGCCTTGCGACAGAGCCTGAACCGCGCGAGCCGCATGTGCTCGACCTGCCGCTGCCGATTTCCGGCAACCGGGCGGAGTTCACCGAGCTGCTGATCGAGAATGCCTCCAAGCACCCTTGGGCGAACCTGCCGGTGAAGCTGTCGCTGACGGTGGAGGATGGCCTCGGCCAGACCGGGCAAAGCGAGACGCGCGAGCTGCCGCTGCCGGGGCGGCGGTTCTTCGACCCGCTGGCGGCGGCGGTGATCGAGATGCGGCGTGATCTGCTGTGGTCCGCCGAGAACGCGCCGCGCACCTTGCAGGTGCTGCGCACGATCAGCCACCGGCCCGAGGGCTTTTTCCGCAACCAGCGCGCCTATCTGATGCTGCGCGTCGCGATGCGGCGGCTGGAGGCGGGGATCGCCGCCGGGCCGCTGGACCCCGCCTTGCGCGATGAACTGGCCGAGGCGCTGTGGGAGGTCGCGGTACTGGTCGAGGATGGCGGCCTGTCGGATGCGCTGGAGCGGATGGAACGGGCGCAGGAGCGCCTGTCCGAGGCGATGCGCAACGGCGCCTCGCCCGAGGAGATCGCCGAGCTGATGGACGAGCTGCGCGAGGCGACGGATGCCTATATCCGCCAGCTGGCGCAGCAGGGCGAGCAGCAGCCCGGCGACCAGATGGCGCAGGGCGAGGGCCAGCAGATCACCGGCGATCAGCTGCAGGCGTTGATGGACGAGATCCAGCGCCTGATGGAAGAAGGCCGCATGGCCGAGGCGCAGGAGCTGCTGGAGCAGCTGAACCGCATGATGCAGAACATGCGCGTGACGCAAGGCGAGGGCGGCGAGGGCGACATGCCGGGCGGGCAGGCAATGCAGGACCTGTCGGAGACGCTGCGCGACCAGCAGGGCCTGTCGGACGAGACCTTCCGCGACCTGCAGGAGCAGTTCAACCCGGGTGGCCAGCAGCCGGGTGAAGGCCAGCAGGGCGAGGGCGAGCAGGGCGAAGGCCAAGGGCAAGGTCAGGGCGAGGGCAGCCTCGCCGACCGCCAGCAGGCGCTGCGCGATGAGCTGGAGCGGCAGCGGGGCGGCTTGCCGGGGCAGGGCACCGAGAGCGGTGAGGCTGCGCGGGGTGCGCTGGACCGGGCTGGGCGGGCGATGGACGAGGCCGAACGCGCGCTGCGCGAGGGCGATACCGGCAGCGCCATCGACCGGCAGGCCGAGGCGATCGAGGAGCTGCGCGAGGGGATGCGCAGCCTTGGCGAGGCGCTGGCCGAAGAGCGCGGCGAGCGGCGGCCCGGTGAGCCGGGGCCGGGCGAGGAGCGGCAGGCGCAGCAGGGCGCTGGCGGCGACCGCGATCCGCTGGGGCGGACCATCGGCCAGTCGGGGCGCAGCGGGTCGGATGACAACATGCTGCAGGGCGAGGATGTCTATCGCCGCGCCCGCGACCTCTTGGACGAGATCCGCCGCCGCGCGGGCGAGCAGGAGCGGCCGGAGCTGGAGCTGGATTATCTGCGGCGGCTGCTGGACAGGTTCTGAGCGGGCCGACCTTCAGGACGTTCAGTCGGCGGTGGACAGCGCCTCGATCCGGGTGGCGACGGTGCGGTCCAGCCAGATGCGGCCCCGGTCCACAGCGCCGACATAGCTGGCGAGGGCAGGTGCCGCGCCCGGGAGTTGTGCAGCAATGCGCGGGGCGCCGAGGTAGACGCTCAGCAGGATCAGCACCAGCCCCAGCGACAGGCCAAAGCCAAGGCGGAAGCCGCTGCGGCGGCGGCGCAGGGTTTCGGGCGCATCCACGGCGGCAGCCTCGCGGCCGCGCTCGGACGTGGCGCGGAGGGTGGAGTTGATTTCCTCGATATCCGGCAGCAGCTCGCGCCGCGGCGGGCGGTTGGCGGCGGCAATCTCCGCCTCCAGCTCGGGGTCCTCGCCGCGCAGCGTGGCACCGCGTTCGGTGGCATCCGCGGCTTCGGGCGGCGGCGCCGGGCGTTCGCGGCGCGGCGGGGTCGCCAGCGGCAGTTCGGCCTGGGACTCAAGCCCCGGCGTTTCCGCGCGGCGGGCACGGACCTCGCGTTCCGCCTCTTCGCGCAGCACGCTCAGCACGGCCTCGTCGATGCTGCGGCGGCGCAGCTCGTTTTCGGGGCGGGCGGGCGGCGGCTCTGGCGTATCCGCGTGGGCGGCGGCGGCCATGGCGGCTGCGGCGAGCCCGGCGGCAGGCATCTCGGCGGGCACCGTCTCGGCTGGCATTTCGGCCGGCAGCGATGTCTGGTCCTCGGTCCACTCATCGGTGGGCCAATCCTCGGCCGCCTCCGCCAGCGTGGTCTCGGGCGTGTCATCCAGCGCTGCGGCGAGGGCGGCTTCGGCCTCGGTCGACAACGCGGGGCCGCCCGAGAGGTCGAGATCGGCCGCAAGGTCGGGCCAGGCCGGGTCTTGCGGCTCGTCCTCATCCTCGGCGGGGCCTTCGGGCAGGGGGGCTGCGGCGAAGGCGGCATCCTCGAAGGGCAGATCGGCCTCCGGCTCCGGCGCTTCGGCAAACTCGGCGCCGGGGGGGGGCTGGAACCAGGCCTGGCCGCAGTTGGAGCATTGCACGTCGCGCCCGGCGGCCGGGATCACCCGGTCATCGACCTCGTATTGCGCCGCGCAGTTCGGGCATGTCAGCCGCATTGATGTTCCTCGACCTGCCCCTGTTTGCCGCCGTTATCGCCGGCCGGCGCCTTTTCGCGGGTTTCCCCGGCAGGGCCCTGCGGCGCAATCAGCCGTTCTGGTCAACGTCTTCGGAGTGTTGTAGCAAGCAAATGGCGGTTATCCAAGCATTTGTCGGCACTTCCGCAAACGGCACCGAGGGGTGGAGAGACCAGTGATCGAGCTTGAGAATGTCAGCTATGGCTATGGCAGCGGCGAGCTGCTGACCGAAATGTCGCTGAAGCTGGCGCCGGGCTCTTTCCATTTCCTCACCGGGCCGTCGGGGGCGGGCAAGACCACCTTCCTGAAGCTGCTCTATGCCGAGCTGATGCCCTCGGCCGGGCAGGTCATCGCGTTCGGGAGTGATGTCCGCTCGATGGCGCGCGACGATATCGCGCTGCTGCGGCGGCGGGTGGGCGTGGTGCATCAGGATTGCCAGTTCCTGGACCATCTGTCGCTGGCCGAGAATGTGGCGCTGCCGCTGACGGTGGCGGACCGCGAGATCGACACGCGCGAACTGGTCGAGCTGCTGGCCTGGGTGGGCCTGAAGGCGCAGATGGACAGCCTGCCCCCCGCGCTCTCGGGCGGTGAGCGGCAGCGGGCGGCGCTGGCGCGGGCGGTGATCATGGCGCCCGACGTGATCCTTGCGGATGAACCCACGGGCAACGTCGATTGGGAGATGTCGCTGAAATTGCTGACGCTGCTGGTCGAGCTGAACCGGATGGGCAAGACCATCGTGATCGCCACCCATGACATGAACCTGATCCGCAGCGCCAAGGCGCAGGTCGCGGCGCGGGTGCTGCGGATCAAGGGCCGGCGGCTGCATCTGGCGGGGGCGGATCTGTGACGCGTTATCTGGTTCTGGCACGCGCCTTTCTGGCCTCGGATCTGCAATCGGACCGGGTGGTGCCGCCCTCGGGCTTTACCGCGCGGCTGACGGTGTTTGCGGCCGCGGCGATGGCCTTCCTGGCGGTGTTCGCGCTGGCGCTGTCCTTCGCTGCGGGCCGGCTGTCAGACCGCTGGTCGGACGCGCTGGCGCAATCGGCCACCATCCGCGTGTCGGCGCCGCAGGACCAGATCGACCGGCAAGTGAGCGCGGTGATGGCGGTGCTGGAGACGACGCCGGGCATTGCCTCCTCGCGCCAGCTGCCGCCCGAGGAGACTCAGGCGCTGCTGGCGCCTTGGTTCGGGCCGGACCTGCCGGTGGAGACGCTGCCGATCCCGGCACTGATCGAGCTGGTGGAGGGCGGCGGCGGCTTCGATGCCGAGGGGCTGCGGCTGCGGCTGCAGGCCGAGGCGCCGGGCGCGGTGCTGGACGACCATGACCGCTGGCGGCGGCCGCTGGTGGCGGCGGCGGGGCGGATGAAGCTGCTGGCGACCGGATCGCTGCTGCTGATCGGGGCGGCGATGGCGGCGATGATCACGCTGGCGGCGCAGGCGGCGCTGGCGGCGAATGGGCAGGTGATCCGGGTGCTGCGGCTGGTGGGGGCGCGCGACGTCTATATCGCGCGGGCCTTCGTGCGCCGCTTCACCCTGCGCGCGGCAGGCGGCGCGGCGGTGGGGGCGGCGCTGGCGATGATCGCCGTCGCGCTGATCCCCGCGGGGGACGATGGCGGGGGCTTCCTGACCGGGCTCAGCTTCGAGGGCGGCGAATGGATCTGGCCGCTGCTGCTGCCCCTGATGGCGGCGGGCGTGGCCTTCGCCGCCACCCGCGCGGCGGCGCTGCGGGCGCTGAAGGGGCTGATGTGATGGGCGCGCTGCAGTGGCTGCAGTGGCTGCGCTCGCTGCTGTTCGTGGCGCAGATCTATCCGATGATGGCGCTGATGGCGCTGTGGTTCACGCCCCAGGTGCCGTTCCGCCGCGAGGCGGCCTTTGACGCGGTGCATTGCTGGTGCCGCTGGGTGCGGTGGAGCGCGCGCTGGATGCTGGGCCTGCGGTCCGAAGTTCGGGGCGAGGTGCCGACCGGCGAGGTGCTGATCGCATCGAAGCACCAGAGCTTCTTTGACATCATCATCATCGTCAGCGTGGTGCCGCGGCCCAAGTTCATCATGAAGAAAGAGCTGCTGCGGGCCCCGATCCTGGGCTGGTACGCGGTGAAGATCGGCTGCGTGCCGGTGGACCGCGGCAAGCGCGGGCAGGCGATTTCGAGGATGCTGGCCGATGTGCGCAGCGGCGCGGCAGAGCCGGGGCAGCTGATCATCTACCCGCAGGGCACCCGCGTCGCGCCGGGGGTGCAGCTGCCCTACAAGGCCGGAACCGGCCTCCTGTACAGGCAGCTGGGGCAGCCCTGCGTGCCTGCCGGAACCAATGTCGGCCTGTTCTGGCCGCGCCGGGGCATCTTGCGCAAGCCGGGGCTGGCGGTGGTGGAGTTCCTGCCGGCGATCCTTCCCGGCAAGCCGATGCCAGAGTTCATGGCCGAGCTGGAAACTGTCGTCGAGGCGTCATCGGACCGGCTTATGGCCGAGGCGGGGTATCAGCGCTGAGGGGCCGGGATGGACCATATCGAGACGCTGGACGAGCTTGAGGCGCAGTACGGCGTGCCGCAGGCGGCCTCGACCACCAAGGTGGCGGACCGGCTGATCCCGGAATACCGGACGTGGATCGAGCGCTCGCGCTTCTGCATCCTGTCCTCCGTGGGGCCAGAGGGCACCGATGCCAGCCCGCGCGGGGATGATGGGCCGGTGGTGCGGGTGCTGGATGAGCGGACACTGGCGCTGCCCGACTGGCGCGGCAATGACCGCATCGACAGTCTGCGCAACATTGTCCGCGACGGGCGGGTGAGCCTGATGTTCATGATCCCCGGCTCGGTCAACGTGGTGCGGGTCAACGGCCGGGCGCGGGTGACGGCCGATGCGGGGATGTCGGGCAGCTTTGCGCGGGAGGGCCGCGCGCCGCGCACGGTGACGGTGATTGCGCTGGAGGAGGTGTATTTCCAGTGCGCACGGGCGCTGATGCGCTCGCGCCTCTGGGCGGGGGTGGATGAGAGCGCCGGGTTGCCGACGCCGGGGCAGATGCTGGCGGCGATGACGGCGGGCGCGGTCGGCGGCCCGGCGTATGACGCGGAATGGCCGGGGCGGGCGGCGAAGACGATGTGGTAGCTTGATGCGGGCGGCGCCTGTCCCCATCTGCAGGGGATGGAACATGCGACCAATCCCCTGCAGCAGGCCCGACTCGACCGCATCCGCCGCGTCGCGCGGCTGATGGATGCGCGCTACGGCATTCCGGGCACCCGCTACCGCATCGGGCTTGATGGCCTCATCGGGCTGATCCCGGGGATCGGCGATGGCGTGGGGCTTGCGGTGTCGGGCTGGATGATCGCCGAGGCGGTGCAGGCGGGCGCGCGGCGGCGCACCATTGCGCGGATGGTGGGCAATGCGGCGCTGGACGGCGTGGTGGGATCGGTGCCGCTGGTGGGCGATCTGTTCGACTTTGCCTTCAAGAGCCACCAGCGCAATGCTGCGCTGCTGGCCGCCGATCTGGAGCGTCAGGTCAGGCCAGCTTCAGCGCGATGATCCCCGACACGATCAGCGCGACGCCCGCGATGCGCATCAGCGTCGCCGGCTCGCCGAACAGGGCCATGCCAAGCGTCGCGGTGCCAAGCGCGCCGATGCCCGTCCAGACCGCATAGGCGGTGCCGACGGGGAGCGACTTCATCGCCTGCGCCAGGATGAAGAAGCTGGCCAGCGCGCCGATGATGGTCAGCGTGGTTGGCAGCATCCTGGTGAAACCGTCGGACCATTTCAGGCCAAGCGCCCAGGCAACTTCCAGGATGCCGGCGATCAGGACCAGGACCCAAGGGCTGGCGGGCATCAGGCGGCGAGGCCTTTGCTGCCCATGTCGAGGAATTTCTGGCGGCGGTCCTTGATCAGCGCCTCGGGCTTCTTGCCCGACAGGTCCTTCAGCATCGCCTCGATGGCCTTGCCGACCGCGTCGATCGCCTCGCGCGGGCCGCGCTGCGCGCCGCCGACCGGCTCTTTGACGATGCGGTCGATCACGCCCAGCTTCAGCAGGTCCTGCGCGGTCAGGCGCAGCGCCTCGGCGGCCTCGCGCATCTTCTCGGGGTCCTTCCACAGGATGCTGGCGCAGCCTTCGGGCGAGATCACCGAGTAGATGGAATGCTCCAGCATGGCGATACGGTTGGCGGTGGCGAAGGCGACAGCGCCGCCCGAGCCGCCCTCGCCGATGATCACGGCGATCAGCGGGGCGCCGAGTTCGAGGCATTTCTGGGTGGTGCGGGCGATGGCCTCGGACTGACCGCGCTCTTCCGCGCCTTTGCCGGGATAGGCGCCGGGGGTATCGACCAGCGTGATCACCGGCAGGCCGAAGCGATGCGCCATGTCCATCAGCCGGATCGCCTTGCGATAGCCCTCGGGACGGGCCATGCCGAAATTGCGCTCGATCCGGCTCTTGGTGTCGTTGCCCTTCTCGTGGCCGATCACCATCACCGGGGTATCGTTGAAGCGGGCGAGGCCGCCCATGACCGAATGATCGTCGGCAAAGTTCCGGTCGCCGGCCAGCGGCGTGTATTCGGTGAACAGCGCCTCGATATAGTCCTTGCAATGCGGGCGGTCGGGATGCCGCGCCACCTGGCATTTGCGCCAGGGCGAGAGGTCCTTGTAGAGGTCGCGCAGCAGCACATCGGCCTTGCGGTCGAGCGCGGCGGCCTCTTTTTCCACATCCATCTCTTCATTCTTGCGCGCCAGCGCCCGAAGCTCTTCGGCCTTGCCTTCGATCTCGGCCAGCGGCTTTTCGAATTCGAGATAGTTCATGCGGGCTCTCCGGGTAGCGGGGGACCAGCGATATATGCCCGCGCCGCCCTGCCTTTGCAACCGCAACGCCGGGTGCTGCAGCTGCACACAGATGTGACGGAACCGATCGCGCGCCTGGGTGTTTGCGCAAAAAGCCCCATGCAGAAGGAGGGACCGATGCGGTCTGCAACATCATGTCGGCGCGGGACGGGATCGCTTGCGCTCGGCCTTGCTCTCGGGATCGGCGCCGCTGTGCCTGCAACTGCGATGTCACCCCTGCAAGAGGGGGTCTATGCCCGCGGCGGCGTCGAGGTGGAGCATCTGAGCTTCGGGGATGAGACCGCGACCGGCGCCTATTTGGACTTTGACATCGGGATTGCCACCGGCACCGTGTTTGCCCTGCCCGTCGGGATTGAGCTGGGGGCCGAGGGTTTTTCCGAGGATGACAGCGCCAGCGCCTTCTACGGCGCAGCGACCTTCGATACCGGGCTGGGGGTGGTTGGCGTCGGCGTGCCGCGCTTTGCGCTCGACAAGTATGTGTCCACCCCGAAGCTGGGTGGCTTCCGGCTGATCGAGGTGATCGACCTTGGCCTGATCGACGGGCGCGGGGTGTCGGGGCTGTATTACCTCACCTCGTCAGACGTGCCCTACGGGATCAGCTATGATCTGGCGGGCGAGAATTTCGGCCTTGGCCTCAGCTATCACGAATATGACGACGAGGACGGCACCTCGGTGATCCAGGCGGCGGGCAATGTCCGCGCCGGGCTGATGGTGTTCGGCGCGGGCGGCGAATATCTCGACAGCCGCGTGGGCGATGCCGAGTTCTACACCGCCAGCGTGGCGCTGGAAGCCGAGCGACTCGACCTTGGCGCGCAGCATTCGCGGCTGGAGACCAGCATCGACTTCGGCGAGCTGATCACCGACGATTTCGGCGACGCGCTGGATGAGCTTGGGGTGGGCAGCCTGACGGTGGACGGGCAGGTGGAGGCGACGAAGCTTTGGGCAACGTGGCGGCCGATCCAGCGGCTGGACCTGACGGCCAGTTACGTGGCCTTCGATGGCGGCAATGAAGAGCTGTATGGGCTGAACGCGCGCTATCAGGTCGCGGGCATGTTCATCGAGGGCGGCGCGGTGGACGGGTTCGGGAACGAGCCGCTTTACAGCGCGTCGGTCGGGTTCGACTTCTGACCTGTGGTGCGGGGCGATGGCCCCGCACCGGCCGTTTTCAGCCTGCGATCATCTCCGACTGCCGCACGATCACCTCGGCCTGCTTGATGCTGGCGATGTCAACCAGCCGTCCCTTGTAGACGGTGGCGCCTTCGCCGCGGGCCTTGGCGGCCTCCATCGCCGACAGAATCTCACGCGCTTCGGCGACGGCTTCGGCCGAGGGGGTGAAGACCTCGTTGGCGATGGCGACCTGCTTGGGGTGGATCGCCCATTTGCCGACCATGCCAAGGGTGGCAGAGCGGCGAGCCTGCGCCCGGAAGCCCTCGTCATCGGAAAAGTCGCCGAAGGGGCCGTCTACCGGCAGCACGCCATGGGTGCGGCAGGCGGCGACGATGGCGGCCTGGGCCCAGTGCCAGGGGTCGGACCAGTGCTTTGCCCCTTCGTGCAGCATGTAGTAGTTTTCCTGCGTGCCGCCGATGCCGGTGGTCTGCATCCCCATGCTGGCGGCGAAATCGGCGGCGCCGAGGCTCATGGCCTGCAGGCGGGGGCTGGAGGCGGCAATCTCCTCGACATGGGCGATGCCGGCGGCCGATTCGATGATGACCTCGAAGCTGATCGGCTTGGTGCGGCCCTTGGCCCGCTCGATGGCCGTCACCAGCGCGTCCACGGCATAGACATCGGCGGCGCAACCGACCTTGGGGATCATGATCTGGTCGATGCGGTCGCCCGCCTGTTCAAGGATCTCCACCACATCCCGATACCAGAACGGGGTGTCGAGCCCGTTGATGCGGACGCTGAGGTATTTCGTGCCCCAGTTGATGTCGTTGATCGCCTCGATGATATTGGCGCGGGCCTGCGGCTTGTCAGCCGGCGAGACCGAATCCTCGAGGTCGAGGTTGATGACATCGGCGGCGCCCGTTGCCATCTTCTCGAAGATCGCGGGGCGCGAGCCGGGGCCGAACAGCTGGCAGCGGTTCGGGCGGGCGGGGGCGGCGGGCTGGATGCGGAAGCTCATGCGGGGCCTTTCGCAAGGATGTGTCAAATCGGGCTGCGCATTGGGTATAATGTTGCGCGGCGGCTTTCAACCCGCTTTCGCAGTTGCGGCACAGGGGCCACGGGGATGCGGCGCCGCAGCGCCCGGCGCCGAAATCTTCGGCAGAAACGGCCGCTTGCCGCAGAAACTTGCGCGCGTCCTGCTGCGGGGCGGCGAAAACCCCAAGACATTTCCGGGGGGACGGCTAGTCTCTCCCACAACGAACGGATGGAGACCACACATGGCCATGATCGAGACCCCCTATCTGCTGTTCCTCGGCGATGCCGCCGACCAGTTGGCCGCCAAGGTCGCCCAAGGCATCAAGGACTGGCGCCCGGAATTCGCCGTCGGCCAGTTCCGGATGGAGGGCTGCAAGGCCGATCTGGGCCTGCCGGACATGGACCTTGCCGCGGCCAAGGCCGCCGGCTGCAAGACGCTGGTGGTGGGCGTTGCCAACCGCGGCGGCGTGATCTCGGGCGCTTGGATCAAGGTGCTGGTCGATGCGCTGGCGGAAGGGTTCGATCTTGCCTCGGGCCTGCACAACCTGCTGCGGGATGAGCCGGTGCTGGTCGAGGCGGCGGCGCGGTTCGGGCGCAAGCTGCATGACGTGCGGGTGCCCGAGGTGGACTATCCCATCGCCAACGGCAAGAAGCGCGCCGGCAAGCGGATGCTGGCGGTGGGCACCGATTGCTCGGTCGGCAAGATGTATACGGCGCTGTGTGTCGAGAAGGAGATGCGGGCGCGCGGGCTGAAGGCCAGTTTCCGCGCCACCGGGCAGACCGGGATCCTGATCACCGGCGACGGGGTGCCGCTGGATGCGGTGATCGCCGATTTCATGGCCGGGTCGATCGAATACCTGACGCCGCCGAATGACCCGGATCACTGGGACCTGATCGAGGGCCAGGGCAGCCTGTTCCATGTCAGCTATTCCGGCGTGACGCTGGCGCTGATCCATGGCGGTCAGCCCGATGCGCTGGTGATCTGCCACGAGCCGACGCGGGCGCATATGCGCGGGTTGCCGGACTACACCCTGCCGACGCTGGAACAGGTGCGTGACGCGGCGCTGCTGCTGGCGCGGGTGGCGAACCCGGATTGCGTGGCGGTGGGTTATGCGATCAACACCCAGCACATGCCGGAAGCCGAGGCGAAGGCCTATCTGGCCGATGTCGAGGCGCGGCTGGGGCTGCCGGCGACCGACCCGTTCCGGTTCGGTGCGGCCAAGCTGGTGGACGCGCTGGCGGCGATCTGAGGCCGGGATCGGGCGGGACCAGGCGAGGCACTGCCTCGCCCCCGCCCGCTGCGGAACTGTTCACCCGGAGCCGCTGGCAACGCGAGACCGTATGAGGACAGCGCCCGACCTGGCGGGCGAGAAGCGCCCGCCGAGGGCGGGGCGGGCGCTGGCCGGGCCCTTTGGGGGCCCGTCCGGGAGGCCGAGAGGGCATCGCGTGGCGAAGGCGATGGCCTTCGCCATTGTAACCACCACCGCCGATACCGGGGGTTGCGGCCCCCGGCCTTTCGCGGAAGGATCGCGGCAAAAGGCGCAACCCCTCCCATGCGCCGAGCAAGGAGACCACCATGCAGATCACCGTCACCCCCGATACCTTCCGCCTGGCCGAGGTCTTCACCATCAGCCGCGGCAGCCGCACCGAGGCCAAGGTGCTGACGGTGCGGATCACCGATGGCGACCATGCCGGCTGGGGTGAATGCGTGCCCTATGCCCGCTATGGCGAGAGCCTTGAGAGCGTGACGGATGAAATCGCCAGCCTGCCCGAGGTCTTCACCCGCGATGAGCTGCAGGGCCTGCTGCCCGCCGGCGCCGCCCGCAACGCGGTGGATTGCGCGCTGTGGGATCTGGAGGCCAAGCGGGCGGGCATACGGGTCTGGGACCTGATGGGCCTGCCCGCGCCGGGGCCGATGATCACCGCCTATACGCTCTCGCTGGACGAGCCCGAAAAGATGCGGGCGCAGGCGGCGAAGAATGCCCATCGCCCCCTGCTGAAGATCAAGCTGGGCACCCCCGACGATATGGCGCGGCTGGCGGCGGTGCGGGCGGGGGCGCCGAACACGCCGATCATCGTCGATGCCAACGAGGGCTGGACCACCGAAATCTACAAGGACCTTGCCCCGCATCTGATCCGCATGGGGGTGAAGCTGGTCGAACAGCCGCTGCCCGCCGGGGCCGACGAGATGCTGGCCGAGATCGAACGGCCGTTGCCGGTCTGCGCCGATGAAAGCTGCCATGACCGGCACTCGCTGGCGGACATCGCCGGCAAGTATGACTTCGTCAACATCAAGCTGGACAAGACCGGCGGGCTGACCGAGGCGCTGGCGCTGCGCTCCATGGCGCAGGTGCAGGGCTATGGCGTGATGGTCGGCTGCATGGTCGGGTCGAGCCTGGCGATGGCGCCCGCCGTGCTGCTGGCGCAGGGCGCGGGCTTCACCGATCTTGACGGGCCGCTGCTTCTGGCCGAAGACCGCGAGAATGCGCTGCGCTATGACGCTGCGGGAGTTCATCCGCCGGTCGCCGCCCTCTGGGGCTGATCCGCACCGCATTCGGCACAACAAGAGGGACCAAGACATGAGCCGCATCGTCTATGTGAATGGCAGCTACCTGCCCGAGGAAGAGGCCAGGATCTCGATCTTCGACCGCGGCTTCCTGATGGCGGATGGCGTCTATGAGGTGACCAGCGTGCTGGAGGGCAAGCTGCTGGACTTCCCGGGCCACGCCGCGCGGCTGGAACGCTCGCTGGCCGAGCTGGACATGGCCTGCCCGGTGACGATGGAGGAGCTGCTGGCGATCCACCGCGAGCTGCTGGAGAAGAACGCCATCACTGATGGCATGGTGTACCTGCAGATCACCCGCGGCTCGGCCGGAGACCGCGATTTCGCCTTCCCCGATCCGGCGCTGGTGCCATCCTCCATCGTGCTGTTCACGCAAGCCAAACCGGGGCTCGCCGACAATCCGGCGGCGAAGACCGGGATCCGCGTCATCACCGTGCCCGACATCCGCTGGGGCCGGCGCGACATCAAGACCGTGCAGCTGCTCTACCCGTCGATGGGCAAGATGATGGCCAAGAAGGCCGGGGTCGACGATGCCTGGATGGTCGAGGATGGCTTCGTGACCGAAGGCACCTCGAACAACGCCTATATCGTCAAGGGCGGCAAGATCATCACCCGGCATCTGGGGTCGGAAATCCTGCACGGCATCACCCGCGCCGCCGTGCTGCGCTTTGCCCGCGAGGCGCAGATGGAGATCGAGGAGCGCAGCTTCACCGTGGAGGAGGCGAAGGAGGCCGATGAAGCCTTCATCACCTCGGCGTCCGCCTTCGTGATGCCGGTGGTGGAGATTGACGGGGCCAAGCTTGGCACCGGCGCACCGGGCAAGGTGGCCGTGCGGCTGCGCGAGATCTACCTGGACGAAAGCCGCAAGTCGGCGATCTGACCAATGGGGGCGGCGCTGTGCCGCCCCCTTACCCTGCGAACTCGATGTAAAGGTCGTTCGCATCCACATCGCCCGGCAGCACGCCATCGAGGATCGCGCGCAGCTTGCCGTCGATCAGCACCTCGGTCCCCGTGCCATCCGGCGTCTGTTGTAGGATCACATCCACCGCCGTATCGGGCGCGGGCGCGAAGATGGTGATCTCGATCTGGTCGGAGCCGGGCTGGTAATCGACGATGGTGGTGGCCGACAAGTCATCGGCGGCCTGCGGGGCGGTGTCCTCTTCCTCGGCGAAGCTTTCCCCGGTGTCGTCGGAAGCCTCGGCGTCGCGGGCTGCCGATGCACCGGCCGTCTCGTCGGCGCCCCCCATATCCGTGTCGGCTCCGGCCAGAAGCGGTTCGGGCGCGCCCGATGTCTCCTCGGACTCGGTGCTCTCGTCCTCGAGCGCGTCCGGGTCCGGGTCCGTCTCGGCCAGCGCCAGATCAAGCGGGTCCTCACCCTCTGTCTCGTCCACCGTCCCGGTCTCATCGGCCAGCCCGAGGTCGAGCGGGTCCTCAAGCAAGGCGGCCGCCTCGTCGCCTTCCGCGTCCTCCGCGTCGGTCTCGGCCGGGCTCGCGGCGGTCAGGCGCGAGACGGCGGCAAGCACGTCAAGATCGGCGGCGGCATCAGCCTCGTCGCCGTCGGCCTCCCAGTCTGCTTGCTCATCCTCGATGGCGGCGTCTTCGGCCTCCAGCTCCCAGGGGTCGAGGGCCTCCTCCTCGACCACAGTCGTGCCCGCCGCCATCTCTGGCGCGGCCTCTGCATAGTCCAGCAGCGAGGCGCTCTCGCCCTCGCCGTCGACCTCCTCCGCCGCGGGGGCGCGCGCATCGGGTTCGGCGCTGTCGTCCGTGGACTTGTCATCGTCGTCGTCATCGCTTGCCCCGGCAGCGGGAAGCGCCGCGCCCAGCAGGCCCAGCAGGAACAGCGACATGACTTCAAGACCCAGCATTCAGACCCCCGACGGGAAAGTGGCGCGGGACAGGGATTTACCCGTTAACCGTGTATCAACGGTTCGGGGTGGACGGGCGGGGAGTCAAGCAACGAAACGCCGGGCCCGCCCTGATCGGCTGCGGTGCGGCAGACAGTCGGCGCGGAGGGCGGAGACTGTTGCGGGCGGCGCAACGATAGCGGGGCGGGGCGCTGCGGCGCCCGCTGGTGTCAGCCCTGATGCGCCTTGATCGCCTCGGCGAAGGCGGCCTGCTTGGCAGGGTCCGCCTCGGTCTGGTTCGCGGCGACCCAATCGGCATAGGGCATGCCGTAAAAGGCCTCGCGCGCCTGATCCTTGGTCATGTCGAGGCCGCGTTCGTTCGCCGCTTCCTGATACCAGCGCGACAGGCAGTTGCGGCAGAACCCGGCGAGGTTCATCAGGTCGATGTTCTGAACCTCGGGGCGGGCCTCCATCAGATGCGCGCGCAGGGCGCGGAAGGCGGCGGCCTCAAGCTCGGTGCGGGTGGCGTCGTCCATGCTGTGCTCCTTCAGAGGCCAAATTTCAAAGTCCGGTATCGGCCAAGCTGGCTTGCAGGATCGGGGCGAGGCGGTCGGCCCATTCGATCTGGCCGGCCTCGCTGGCGATCAGGTCGTTGCGCACCTCGATCAGCACGTTGAGCCGCCCCGGTTGCAGCGCGTGGCGGTCGATGGCGTCGCCGTCGAGATGACCAAGATAGGGCTCGTTGTCGCCCACGCAAAGGCCGGTCGCGGCGAGGCGCGCGATGAGGGGCAGCGCCAGCCGACTGTCGAGATGCGAGTGCAGGATGCCGACCTGCCAGGGCCGCGGGAGGCGGCCATTCAGCCGCGGGGTGAAGCTGTGCACCGCACAGATCACGGTATCGGGGCGGCGCGCGGCAAGGGTGGCATAGGCGGCGTGATAGGGCCGGTGATAGGCCGCCAGCCGCCGCTCCACCTCTGCCGCATCCGCATAGCGGTTGGCGGGGATGATGGTGCCGTCATAAAGCCGCATCAGCAGCGTCGGATCATCCTCGCCGCGGTTCGGGTCGATCACCAGCCGCGAGAAGTTCGACAGGATCGCCGGGGCCTCCAGCCGCTCGGCAAGGTGGCGCGTCAGCCCGGCAGCGCCCACGTCATAGGCAATGTGGCGCGCCATGTCGGCGGGCGCGATGCCAAGACTGCCGCCGCCCACCTCCACCGGCACGGTGTTCGTGGCGTGGTCGCAGGTGACCAGCCAGCGCGAGGGCCGGGCTTCGCCAATGATTTCATAAGGGATATGGGTCATCGTCGTGATCCTGTGCTCCGCCCGGTGTAGGCCAAGCCGAAGCCATGCGCCAGTTGCGAGCGCAGCGAAATTCGGCCATAGAGGGCATGGCCCACCAGGAAAACGCAAAACGACAGGAGACGAGGCAGCATGAGACGCCTTCGTAAAGTGAAAATCGTGGCAACCCTCGGGCCGGCCTCCAGCGATTACCAGACCATCCGCGCGCTGTTCGAGGCCGGGGCCGACGTGTTCCGCCTGAACATGAGCCACGGCACCCATGCCGAGCAGAAGGCGCGCTACGACATCATCCGCAAGATCGAGGCCGATACCGGCCGCCCGATCGGCGTGCTGGCCGACCTTCAGGGCCCCAAGCTGCGGGTGGGCACCTTTGCCAGCGGCGCGGCAGAGCTGGAAGAGGGCAAGCCTTTCCGCTTTGACCTCGACGAGACGCCGGGCGACGGCCATCGGGTCTGCCTGCCGCATCGCGAGATCTTCGAGGCGCTGCGCCCCGGCGCGACGCTGCTGGTCAATGACGGCAAGATTGCCATGAAGGTGCTGGACTGCGGGCCGGACTTTGCCGATTGCATCGTCACCATTGGCGGCACCATCTCCAACCGCAAGGGCGTGAACGTGCCCGACGTGGTGCTGCCGCTGGCGGCCCTGTCGGACAAGGACCGCGCCGACCTGGAATTCGCCTGCGATCTCGGCGCAGACTGGCTGGCGCTGTCCTTCGTGCAGCGCGCCGAGGACGTGACCGAGGCGCGGGAATTGGCGCGGGGCCGCTCGGCGATCCTCGCCAAGATCGAGAAGCCGGCGGCGCTGAACGAGTTCGATGCGATCCTGGCAGCGTCGGACGGGATCATGGTGGCGCGCGGCGATCTGGGGGTCGAACTGCCGGTCTATACCGTGCCGCCGATCCAGAAGCGGCTGGTGCGCAAGTGCCGCGCGGCGGGCAAGCCGGTGATCGTGGCGACGCAGATGCTGGAATCGATGATCGAAAGCCCGATGCCGACGCGGGCCGAAGTGTCGGACGTGGCCGCCGCGATCTATGAGGGCGCCGATGCGGTGATGCTGTCGGCCGAATCCGCCGCCGGGCGCTACCCGATCGAGGCGGTGGCGACGATGGACAATGTCGCCCGGTCGGTCGAGACCGACCCGACCTACCGCGAAGTGATCGAGGCCAGCCGCAAGGCGGTGCGCAAGACCGTCGCCGACGGCATCGTCGCCGCGGCGCGCGAACTGGCCGAGACCACCGACATCAAGGCGATCTGCTGCTACACGCAAAGCGGCAAGACCGTGAACCTTGTGGCGCGCGAGCGGCCGCGGGTGCCGATCATCGCGTTGACCCCGGTGCAATCGGTGCTGCGGCGCCTCTGCCTGACCTGGGGGGTGCACTGCGCCTATTGCGCGCCGGTGGACCGCTTCAAGATGGCCGTGGTCGGGGCCGCCCGCATCGCGCGGGCGGAAGGCTTCGCCACCGAGACCGACCAGATTCTGGTGACCGCCGGCGTGCCCTTCAACGTGCAGGGCACCACCAACATCCTGCGCGTCGCCCCCTGCGACGAGCGGTTGATTTTCCGCACCGATCCCGAATGATGGGCGCGGGGCTGGCGCGATCTGCGGCGGCCCCGGGTTCCGGGGGGAGCGATGGACAGTGATCTTATGCTTGTCGTGGGGCTGGCGCTGGTGGCCTTTGGCATCCCTGCGCTGGTCAGTGCCTATTCCGACAGCCGCCGGCCGCGCGCCGCCGCCGTGGCCTTCGTGCTGGGGGGCGGGCTGATCGCCCTTGCGGTGACGTCCAAGCCTGGCGGATATGAGATCGGCGATGTTCCCGAGGTCGTCGCAACAGTCGTGGCCCGGGCGATCCGCTGACAAGGGCAGAGCGCGGGTTTTCGCAGCTTTCCCCTTGTCACACCCCCCGGGTCCGTCTATAGGGCGCCCTCTACACGCGGGACCGGCCGAAGTGGCATGCCGAGTCGCGCGGATAACCAAACTCGAAAGAGGAGATGGAAATGCCCAAGATGAAGACGAAATCCGCTGCGAAAAAGCGG
>Ga0209024_1000848_pt1 | contig 37184 bp, 44 predicted proteins | sample AutmiccommunBRH5_FD_187380 | JGI IMG/M metagenome (GOLD analysis project Ga0209024, IMG submission 187380) | Deep subsurface microbial communities from Mt. Terri, Switzerland - Autotrophic microbial communities BRH/5 (SPAdes) (version 2) | ecosystem: Environmental > Aquatic > Deep subsurface >...
CTTCCGATCTGAATGTCCGCCGTCGGCGTGCCGCCCTTGGCATTGCGATAGTGGTCGAGGCGACCGAGCGCGAGATCGGCGGCGTCCGACGGCAACGGCTTGTGCGGCGCGTTGGGCTTCAGATTGTCCTTGAGGAACAGGCCGGTAGCGCGGCCAAAAACGACAAGGTCAATGAGCGAGTTGGAGCCTAGGCGATTCGCGCCATGGACCGACACGCAGGCCGCTTCGCCGACCGCGAACAGGCCGGGCACGACCACTTCGGGATCATCGCCCTTCTTGGTCACGACCTGGCCATGATAGTTACAGGGGATGCCGCCCATATTGTAATGGACGGTCGGCGTCACCGGCAACGGCTGGCGGGTCAGGTCGACGCCCGCGAAAATCTTGCCGCTTTCGGTGATGCCGGGCAGGCGTTCGGCCAGCACCTTGGGATCGATATGGTCCAGGTGCAGGAAGATATGATCCTTATGCTCGCCAACGCCGCGCCCTTCGCGCATTTCCATCGCCATCGAGCGGGACACGACGTCGCGCGACGCCAGATCCTTGGCCGAGGGCGCATAGCGTTCCATGAAACGCTCGCCTTCGGAGTTGGTGAGATACCCGCCCTCGCCGCGCGCGCCTTCGGTGATCAGCACGCCCGCGCCGTAAATGCCGGTCGGGTGGAACTGCACGAACTCCAGATCCTGAAGCGGAAGCCCTGCGCGCAGCACCATGCCGCCGCCGTCGCCGGTGCAGCTATGCGCCGACGTGGCGGAGAAATAGGCGCGGCCATAACCGCCGGTCGCCAGCACGACCGCATGGCTGCGGAAGCGGTGGATCGAGCCATCTTCCATGCACAGCGCGATCACGCCGCGGCATTCGCCATTTTCCATGATCAGGTCGATGGCGAAATATTCGATGTAGAAGTCCGCGTCATATTTCAGCGATTGCTGATAGAGCGCGTGGAGCATCGCGTGGCCGGTACGGTCGGCAGCGGCGCAGGTGCGCTGCACTGGCGGGCCGGCGCCCATATTCTGCATATGGCCGCCAAACGGACGCTGGTAGATCGTCCCGTCGTCGTTCCGGCTGAACGGCACGCCCGCATGTTCCAGTTCGATGACGGCGGCGGGCGCTTCGCGCACCATATATTCGATCGCGTCCTGATCGCCCAGCCAGTCGGACCCCTTGACGGTGTCGTACATGTGCCAGGTCCAGTGATCGGGCGAATTGTTGCCAAGGCTAGCGGCGATGCCGCCCTGCGCCGCAACTGTGTGGCTGCGGGTGGGGAACAGCTTGGTGATGCAGGCGGTCTTGAGGCCCGCTTCGGCGCTGCCCATGGTCGCGCGCAGGCCCGAACCGCCAGCGCCGACAACCACGGTGTCATACACATGGTCGATGATCTTATAGGCTTGCGTCATTATTCGACGACCCCCGTGAAGGCGATCTTGGCGATCGCAAAGACGCCCGCGGCCGCGCCGCCAAAGGCATAGAAATTGAGCAGCAGGATAGAGAAGAAGGCCAGTCCCTTGTCATGGACATAATCTTCCAGCATCACCTGCATCCCAAGGCGCAAATGCCAGAAAATGCTGACGATCATCAGCATCATCGGCACCGCGACCAACGGGTTGGCGATCCACAGCACGACGCTTTCATAGTCGAGGCCAGGCAGGGTCAGGAGGCTGAAGATCAGCCACAGCACCAGCAGCAGATTGCCAACGGCGGTGTAGCGCTGCGCCAGCCAATGATGCGCGCCATGCCGCGCCGACCCAAGGCCACGGACGCGGCCGATACCAGTTCCGTTACCCATCAGAAGGCCTTTCCGAAAATATAGAGCCAGACAAGGGCGGTCACGAGCACCGAAGCGACCACGATCGCGATCGACCAGCTCTTGTTGGTGCGCAGTTCATAGCCCGCGCCCATATCCAGAACGAAATGGCGCAGCCCCGAAAAGAGATGCTGGAAAAAGGCCCAGGTAATGCCGATCATCACCAGATAGCCAAAGGGCGAGGTCGCGCATGCGATGAAGGTCGCATAGGCTTCAGGACCGATTGCAGCAGCCATCAGCCACCAGACGAGGCCCAGCGCGCCAACCGTCGCAAGGCCGTTGCCAGTCACGCGGTGCAGGATGGAAATGGCCATCGCGGGGCCCCATTTCCAGATCGTCAAATGCGGCGAGAGCGGCCGGCTGTTGGTTCGCGCCATGTCTACCCTTGTCCCTGAAATGTCCCTATAAGTGCGATCCCCTTAAGAGCGAACGCGCATGAGGGCAAGCGGTGCAAAGCATGGCTGCCCCAACGATCGTATCCTGCGATCATAAGAAGTGATTAACCAAAGCGCGCTAAGGTCGGCCTGCCAAATAGCATTGCACCAACAGGGGCTGTCCCATCATGTCGTCCTTCGCCGCATCACCAGACAATAGCCGGAACGGCACCGTGAGCCCGGAATTGATCTCGAAAATCGACCCGAATGACAAATTTTCCAAGGGCGCGCAGGAGATTGGCCTGCTGATCAAGGACAGCCTGGCGAGCGTGGGGGACGCCTTTTTCACGACCTATATGCAAAAGACCGGGCTGCGCGAGAAACTGAGTTCCGCAGCGATCAGTGCGATCGAGAGAGAAACGCACCGCTATGTCGAGCAGAAGCTATTGCACTTCAAGGATGCGCTCTGGGCCCAGTCGGCTGCGGATTGCGTGCGCAACGCCCGCAAACATGGCGTGTCGGTGCGGTCGGTGCTCACCGCCGTCGCCGCGGCGAACGAAAAGATCATCGCCCTGATATGGGAATATAGTCGCGATGACGCGGAGCGAAGCCAACGCCTGACGCTCGTCATGCTCCACATCGCCATGATGGACGCAGGCTTCATGACCAATGTCCTGTCGAACGATCAGGCCGATGCGCAACGTGCCGAGCGGCAGCGTTTCGGTTCCTTGTTCGAACAGCGAATCGTCGGTGAAATCGACGGCGCGACCCGATTGGGCGAATCGCTGCGCGAACAGGCCAAGGATGCATCGGCGGCGACGCGCGGGATGCTGGGCAAGGCATCGGAAGTCGCGGCGGCGGCCGAACAATCCGCCCTGGCTATGCGTGAAGCGGCCCGCACGTCGGCCGGGCTGATCCGCGCCATCGAGGACGCCCGTACCGAGGTTGAGGGGGCGGCCGGGGTTGCCCTGCGCGCCGCGAAACAATCTGGCGATGCGGTCACCATGTCCTCCACCCTGTCCGAACATGCCAAATCGATCGAATCGATCCTGGGCCTGATCCGCGACATTGCGGGGCAAACCAATTTGCTGGCGCTCAACGCCACGATCGAGGCGGCGCGCGCAGGCGATGCCGGTCGCGGCTTTGCCGTGGTCGCGCAGGAGGTCAAAAGCCTGGCCAACCAGACCGCGCGCGCGACGGACGAGATTGCGGGCAAGATCGCCGACATCCAGGCATCGACTCGCCTGTCGGTGGAAACCAACGAACGCATCCGCGATACGGTGGGCGAAGTGCAGGCCAGTGCCGAGCGCATCCGTCATGCGATGGACGCGCAGGCCCAGACCGTCACCATGATCACCGCCGCCGTCGATGAAACCGCGCTCGCCGCCGATTCGATGTCGACCACCATTTCGGCTATCCGGCAGGATACCGAGGTCGTCGCGTCGGAAATCGACCAGCTCGAACGCGGCTTCGTCAGCGTCGAAGGCAAGCTTGCCAGCCTGCGTCACGCATCATCCGATTTCGGTCGACAAGTCGCCTGATAGCGGAACGGTGTGTTCCCGCGCAGGCGGGAACAGGCCGATCCAATCCTCCCGCGCTTCCCCTCTCCTCCATGGTCGGCTAAAGGCGGCGGCATGACCGCTGCCCAAAGTCCTGCACAAAGCTGGAAAGTCACCCTGCCCTGCACCCGTATCGAAGCCGAGGCGCTCGACGGGGATATTGCCGCCTTTGCCCTGATGGAGCGACCGCCGGTGCTGATGACCAGCGAGGCGGCGCCAGACGACGACAATGCCTGGCAGCTCGACGCCTATTTCGAGGGCAAGCCCAGCGCCGCCGCGATCAAGTTGCTGCGGTCGATGGTCCCCAGCGCCGCGGGAGCCAAGCCGCTGGTCGAGGCGCTGCCGGACGAGGATTGGGTGACGTTGAGCCAGCAGGGGCTGGAAGCGGTGACTGCCGGGCGCTTCCATGTCCGCAATCTTGCCAGCGATCCGGAGCAGCCGGGCCAGGTCAATATTCTGATTGCGGCCAGCCGCGCCTTTGGCACTGGCCAGCATGAAACAACGGCCGGATGCCTGACGATGCTGGACCGGATGCGTCAGGTGGGCATGCGGTTCAACAATATGGCCGACATCGGCACCGGCACCGGCCTGCTTGCCTTTGCGGCGATGAGCCTGTGGCCGCGCGCCCATGCGATCGCATCCGACATTGACCCGGTCGCGGTCGAAATCAGCGCGGAAAATGCCGTGACCAATGGCGTGCCGCTAGGGGCCGGGCCTGGACGACTGGCATTGGTGACCGCCGCCGGGGCCAATCATGCAGCGATTATCGGGCGGGCGCCCTATGATCTGCTGATCGCGAACATTTTGGCCGGACCGCTGATCGAACTGGCGCCCTCGCTCTGCGCGCTGGTCGAGGATGGCGGCACGATCCTGCTGGCAGGCCTGCTCGACACACAGGTCGACGCTGTGCTGGCCGCCTATCGCGCGCAGGGCATGCGCCTCGCTGAACGGACCGATCGGGGCGACTGGCCGACGCTGCGGTTGCGCAAACGCCCCCGCATCGGATGGAAACGGCCCAAGCGCCTGAACCCCGCCGCGCGTGGCGAAGCGCCCGGCTTTGGCAGTATCTAAGGGGAACCCCATGACCATTACCCGCAACAGCATCGTCCATGAAGGACCAGGCGGCCTGTTCGAAAGCATGGTCGTGACCGATAGCGCCGCCGATGCGCCGCGGCCCGGAGTGCTTCTTTTCCCCAATGTGCTGGGGACCAAGGAAGCCGATTTCGCCTATGCCGAAAAGGTCGCGGCGCTGGGCTATGCCGTGCTGGTCGCCGATGTCTATGGCCAGGGCAAGCGCACCACCCGCGCCGATCCCGATGCCGCGCGCTATATGGCGGAACTGAACGCCGACCGCGCCCTGCTGCGCGACCGCCTTTTGGCCTCCCATGCGCTGCTCAAGGGGCTGGACGCGGTGGACGGAGCCCGCACCGCCACGATCGGCTTCTGCTTTGGTGGCAAATGTGTGCTGGATCTGGCGCGCGCTGGTGCGGACATAGCGGGCGGGGTCAGCTTCCACGGCGTCTATGACGCGCCGCCCTTCCCCAATGCCGCCATCCGCGCGAAACTGCTGATTTGCCACGGCTGGGACGATCCGATCGCACCGCCTGCGGCGACCATGGCGCTGGCGCAGGAACTCACGGCGGCGGGGTGCGACTGGCAACTCCATGCCTATGGCCGCACCGGCCATGCCTTTACCGACGAGAGCGTCAACATGCCTGAAAAGGGGTTGGCTTATAGCGCGGATGCGGACCGGCGGAGTTTTCGGGCAATGGCGGGGTTTCTGGGCGAGCTGTTCGGCGCTTAAGGAGAATTGCCGTTCGTCCCGACAAGATGATCGGGATATTCAGGATTGCGTGTTCCCGCGCAGGCGGGAACCCAGCCCCGCCGTTGAACTGGGTTCCCGCCTGCGCGGGAACACATGGCACTACCGCGTCGGAATGCGCCGCGCGCTGGCGAGATGATGGGCGTGGGTGATGGCGACGGCGAGCGCGTCCGCGGCGTCCGGCCCGACGATCTTCACGCCGGGCAACAGGCGCGACACCATGGCATGGACCTGATCCTTCGACGCATTGCCGACGCCGACCACGGATTTCTTGATCAGCCGCGCGGCATATTCGCCGACCTCCATGCCGGAGCGCGCGGCGTTGAGCAGGATCACGCCGCGCGCCTGTCCCAGTTTCAGGGTCGATTGCGGATTGACGTTGACGAACACCTCCTCGACCGCCGCGCCATCGGGCCGATGTTCGAGGATGAGGTCGGTCAGGGCAAGATCGAGCGCCAGCAGCCGCGTTGCCAGCGGCATCGCACTATCCGTCTTGATCTGGCCATTGCCCAGATGCGTGAGGCGGTTGCCGTCGGCGGCGATCAGACCCCAGCCGGTGGTGCCAAGGCCGGGGTCGAGACCAAGGAGGATCATCAGGATTTCATCGCCCCTTCAGGGGAGAGGATAGCAAGGCTAGCCGACATGTCGGCTAGCCGCGCTTGGAGAGGGGAGCGATAGTCGCGGATGGCAGCGCCCCCTCTCCCAACTTCGCCCAGGCGGCAAAGCCGCCAAGGCTGCGCAACCCTCTCCCCAAGGGGAGAGGGAAAACACATCAACCCAGCTTCTCCATGACCGCGTCGGGCACTTCATAATTGCCCCACACCGTCTGGACGTCGTCATCATCTTCCAGCGTGTCGACCAGCTTCATCAGCGTGGCGGCATTGGCCTCATCGACTTCGACGGTGGTCGTGGGTTTCCAGGCGAGCTTCGCGCCCTCCGCCGGACCAAGGCTCGCTTCCAGTGCCTTGGCGACTTCGTGGAGCGCGTCCATCGCGGTCCAGATTTCATGTTCGTCCTCGTTGGACGACACGTCCTCCGCCCCCGCTTCAAGCGCGGCCTCGAAGATGGCGTCGGCATCGCCCGCGCTGGCGGGATAAGTGATCAGGCCGACGCGGTCGAAGCCATGGCTCACCGCGCCCGATGCACCCAGATTGCCGCCATTCTTGGAAAAGGCAGTACGCACATTGGTCGCGGTGCGGTTGCGATTGTCGGTCAGCGCTTCGACGATGATGGCGATGCCTGCGGGGCCATAGCCCTCATAGCGCACTTCTTCGTAATTCTCGCCACCTGCGGCATTCGCCTTGTCGACGGCGCGCTGGATATTGTCCTTGGGCATGGACTGCGCCTTGGCGGCGTTGATCGCCAGCCGCAGGCGGGGATTCATGTCCGGGTCGGGCATCCCCATCTTGGCCGCGACAGTGATTTCGCGGCTCAGCTTGGAGAACATCGAGGAGCGCTTCTTGTCCTGCGCGCCCTTGCGATGCATGATATTCTTGAATTTGGAATGGCCGGCCACGGCCTTCTCCTGACATTATCTGATGAAACACGAGCGCGCTCTCTAGCGAGCGAGGCGCGCTCGCGCAATGTTACACGAGGATGGCGGTGCCAGAGGCCGACACCATCAGCATCGATCCGTTGGAGCCTATCACTTCATAGTCCAGGTCGACGCCGACGACTGCGTTGCCGCCCAGCGTCGCCGCGCGCATCCGCATTTCGCCGATCGCCTGTTCGCGCGCCCGCTGAAGCACATCTTCATAAGCGCCCGACCGGCCACCGACGATGTCCCGCACACTGGCGAACAGATCGCGGAACAGGTTGGCGCCCACGATCACTTCGCCCGTGACGATGCCCAGATATTCCTTGGCGGGGCGCCCTTCCAGACGGCTGGTGGTGCTGACGATGACTTCGGACATTTCACTCTCCCTCTGATCCCGTTCGGGCCGAGCGCTTAGAACATCTGCCCTGAACGCAGTGAAGGCCCCTTCCTACGCCAGGCGCGAACGGCGGTGGAGTCCTATTCCATGCCCAGCGCGGACAGATAGGTCTGGAGGATCGCTTCCATTTCCTGCCGGTCGTGGGGCTGCATTTTCCGCAGGCGGACGATCTGGCGCATGATCTTGGGGTCGTAGCCGGTCGCCTTGGCTTCCAGATAGACGTCCTTGATGTCGTCGCCGATGCCCTTCTTCTCTTCTTCCAGCCGCTCGATCCGTTCGATCAGCAGGCGGAGCTGGTCGGCGGCGACATTGGGTTCGGTCATGGGGGAGTTTCTCCGGTAGATGTGAATCGGTTGGAGGGCGTCCTAGTGGCTGTCGGCGTTCTTCGCCACACTCTCTTTCATTCGCGCGATCTGTTGCGGCGTCGCTTCGCCCTGATAGCGGGATTTCCATTCGGCAAAGGGCATGCCGTGGATGAGTTCGCGCGCCTGATCTTTCGTCAGGCCACCATCCGCCTCCGCCACCCAGTCGGCCAGGCAATTGCGGCAGAAACCCGCCAAACCCATAAGGTCGATATTTTCGACATCGGTGCGGTGCTGCAAATGCGTCACCAGACGGCGGAAGGCGGTTGCGGCGGCGGCGTCTGTGAGTATGGTGTCGCTCATCGGCGGACCCTTTCGCTGATACATCATCCTGTCGTGCAGCACGGATAACCCATAACGACGCGCTGGCAAGACCAAGGGGGGGGAAGCCCAACGGTCGGGCCAGCGGCGATCACGACGGTCAGGAGAATATATGTCACGACTACCGCCCCGCTCACGCAAGGTCCGTATTCTTGCGACACTTGGGCCTGCGAGCGATACGCCCGAAATGATCCGGGCGCTGTTCATTGCCGGGGCCGACGCCTTTCGCATCAATATGAGCCATGGCGCGCATGAGGATCATGCAGCGCGCATCGCCACGATCCGCGCGCTGGAAAAGGAATTTCAGCGGCCGACCACGATCCTGGGCGACCTTCAGGGGCCAAAGCTGCGCGTCGGCACGTTCGAGAAGGGGCTGGCGCTACTGGAAACCGGCGCGCCCTTCATTCTGGATCGCGACGAGACGCCGGGCGATTCGCGCCGCGTGAACCTGCCCCACCCCGAAATCTATGCCGCCCTGGTGCCGGAAACCCGGCTGTTGCTGGACGATGGCAAGATGGTGCTGCGCGTCAAGGCGATCAGCGAGGATCGCATCGATACGATCGTCGAGGTCGGCGGGACGCTGTCCAACCGCAAGGGCGTGAACGTCCCCGATGTCGTGGTGCCGGTGCCCGCGCTGACCGACAAGGACCGCCGCGACCTTAGCTTCGCGATGCAACAGGGGTGCGACTGGATCGCCTTGAGCTTCGTGCAGCGGCCGGAGGATCTGGCCGAAGCGCGCAAGCTGATGGGCGGATATGGATCATTGATGGCCAAGATCGAAAAGCCGTCGGCCGTGCAGCGGCTGGAGGAGATTATCGAGATGGCCGATGGCGTGATGGTCGCACGCGGCGATCTGGGCGTCGAACTGCCGCCCTATGACGTGCCGCCGCTGCAAAAGCAGATCGTCGCCACGGCACGCCGCATGGGTCGCCCGGTCGTGGTCGCGACCCAGATGCTGGAATCGATGATCAAGTCCCCCTCCCCCACGCGCGCGGAAGTGTCGGACGTGGCGACGGCGGTCTATGATGGTGCGGACGCCGTCATGCTGTCCGCCGAAACCGCGGCGGGCGACTGGCCGGTCGAGGCGGTCGCGATGATGGATTCGATCGCCCACAGCGTGGAGCGCGATCCGGGCTATCTGGCGCGACTGCATTTTACCGAGACGCTGCCCGATCCGACCACCGCCGACGCGCTGGCCGAGGCCACCGGCAATATCGTGAATGTCGTGGGCGCGAGCGCCATCACCTGCTTCACATCGTCGGGCAGCACGGTGCGGCGCGTGGCGCGCGAACGCCCCTCCGCGCCGATCCTGGCGCTGACGCCGCGCACCGATACGGCGCGCAAGCTGGGCCTGACCTGGGGCGTCCATGCCATCCGCACCAAGGATATCGGCAATTTCGAGGAGATGATCGGCAAGGCCCGGCGCATGGCGCTGCGCCATGACATGGCCGAAAAGGGCGGCAAGATCGTCGTACTGGCCGGTGTCCCGTTCGGCACGCCGGGATCGACCAATGTGCTGCACGTCGCGGCAGTACGGGGGGACGAACTGAAGGGCCGCGATTATTAGACCGCCACCACCTCCGGCAAGATCGCGTCGAGCAGCAGCATGCCAGCCGGCGCGACTTGCAGGCGGGTGCCGGTCAGGCGGATGAGGCCAAGGTCGGTCAACTGGTCGATGGCGCGTTCATCGACCAGATGGCCAAGGCCAACGCCCGACAGCGCCGCAATCCGGGCGAGATCAACCCCCTCGCCCAGCCGCAGCCCCATGAGCAGCGCTTCCCGCGCCCGCTCCTCGCCCGCCAGCGGTTGTTCCAGCTGAAGCCCGTGACCATTGCGGCTGACGGCGCCGATCCAGTTTTCCGGCTTCTTGTGACGCTGCGTCGCCATGGCACCGCGCCGCCCATGCGCGCCGGGACCAATGCCGACATAATCGCCGTAGCGCCAGTAAGTGAGGTTGTGGCGGCTTTCCTGCCCGGCGCGGGCATGATTGCTGATTTCATAGGCGGGAATGCCCGCCGCGCCGGTCATCGCGGCGGTCAGTTCATAGAGAGTCGCGCCATGATCCGGGTCGGCGGGCGTCATCCTGCCCTGTGCAACCAGCGTGGCGAAGCGAGTTCCGGGTTCGATCGTCAGTTGATAGAGCGAGAGATGGCCGGTGCCGAACGACAGGGCGCGCGCCAGTTCCGCCTGCCATTGCGCTTCGCTCTGGTCGGGCCGGGCATAGATCAGGTCGAAGCTCACCCGGTCGAACACCGACTGGGCGGTGTCGAGTGCGGCCAGCCCTTCGGCAACGTCATGGGCGCGGCCCAGAAAATGGAGCGCTTCATTGTCGAGCGCCTGCAGGCCCAGCGAGACGCGGTTGACCCCGGCGGCGGCGAGATCGGCAAAGCGCGCCGCCTCGACCGAGTTGGGATTGGCCTCCAGCGTGATCTCGATATTGGGGGTGAAGCCCCAATGGCGTTCCGCCGCCGCGATCAGGTCCGCCACCAGCGTTGGCGGCATCAGCGAGGGCGTGCCGCCGCCGAAGAAGATCGAGGAAAGCGGTCGCCCGCAGGTCAACGCAGCTTCATGCCCCATGTCGGCGAGCAGAGCCGCGCGCCAGGCATCCACATCTATGCCTTCACGGACATGACTGTTAAAATCGCAATAGGGACATTTCGATACGCAAAAGGGCCAATGAATATATAAGGCCAGAGCGTCGGCGGGGGCCGGCGCCGATGGGGATGCAGAGTCGGGGGGAATGAGGGCCATGGCTGGGGGCAGCCCTAATCTGTTTTTGCGTGCCGGGCTATGGGCGGCGTTGCTGATTGCGACGGGTGCGCAGGCGGCGTCCGATAGCGCACTGGGGAGCAAGGCGGTGATCGCAGCGCCGGTCAATGTGCCGACCGGCGTGGTCATGCCGGCGGCCTATTACGGGATGGAGGAAGCGCCAAGAGGCGAGCCGCTGCTGCGGGCCGTGATACTCGACGCGCATAATGGCGAACGGGCGCTGGTTGGCGTTCCGCCGCTGGAATGGGACGAGGCGCTGGCGGCAGACGCGGCGCGTTATGCCGCCGACATGGCGCAGAGCGGGGCGTTTCGCCACAGCCCGCGGGGCAGCCGGGCGATACCGAGCGGCGAAAATCTGTGGATGGGACCACGCCGCCTCTATGGCTATGGCGTCATGGTCGGCGCTTTTCTGGATGAGAAAAAACTGTTCCGGACCGAAGGCAGATTGCCGGACTTGAGCACCAGCGGGCGCTGGCAGGATGTCGGCCATTATACGCAGATGATCTGGCGCGGCACGCGCAAGGTGGGCTGCGCGCTGGGTGAAGGGGCGAATTACGAATATCTGGTGTGCCGCTATTTCCCCGCTGGCAATGCGTTCGGGAAAGGCCCGCTGGACGAGGAAGCAGCGCCGGTCGAACTGGCCAGTGGTGGGCAGTGATCCTCCCCGGCGCGGGGAGGAACCGGGTCAGAAAACCGCCGCCACCAGCTGTCTGAACGCATCGGCGCGATGGCTCATGGCGTGCTTGGCGTCCGGGTCCATTTCGCCAAAGCTGATGTCGAAGCCGAGCGGCTGGAACATGGCGTCATAGCCAAAGCCATTGGCTCCGCGCGGCGGCCAGACCAGCGTGCCGTCGACCCGCCCCTCAAACGCTTCGACATGACCATCGGGCCAGGCAAGGGCCAGGGCGCAGATGAAATGGGCGTCATGCCCGGCGTCCGGGCCTTTGGCCTGCACGCCATCCCAGACTTTCTGCATGGCGAGGGCGAAGTCCTTGTCCGGTCCGGCCCAGCGCGCCGAAAACAGCCCCGGATCGCCACCCAGCGCCTCGACGCACAGGCCGCTATCGTCGGCCAGCGCAGGCAGTCCGGACAGGTCGGCGGCCTGCAATGCCTTCAGTTCCGCATTGGCAATGAAGGTCGTGCCGGTTTCTTCCGGTTCGGGCAGGTCGAGCGAGGCGGCGGAGATCGGATCGATACCATAGGGGCCGAGCAGCGCGGCGATTTCACGCACCTTGCCCGCATTGTGACTGGCGATCACCAGCTTGCCGGGGGCGAGCTTGCGGATGGCCTGTTCCTGTCCGAATTGGTCGGTCATTATTCCACCTCTTTCCGTTCGTTTCGAGCGCATTCGATAAACGCAAAAGTCACGCTATCGGCTTCTCGACTTCGCTCGAAGCGAACGGATAATTGTGATTACCGCCCCGTCGCGGCATCCTGCGCGGCGAAGATCTTGGCGCAGCCGATCCGGGCGAGGCGCAGCAGGCGCAGCAGTTCTTCCTCGTCATAGGCCGCGCCTTCGGCAGTCGCCTGCACTTCGGCGAACTTGCCGTCGCCGGTCAGGATCAGATTCGCGTCCGTCTCGGCATTGCTGTCCTCGGCATAGTCGAGGTCGAGGACCGGCGTGCCTTCATAAATGCCGCAGCTGATGGCAGCGACCTTCTGAATGATCGGGTCTTCCTTGAGCGTGCCGGACGCCAGCAACTTGTCGACGGCAATGCGCAGCGCGACCCACGATCCGGAGATCGCCGCGGTGCGGGTGCCGCCATCGGCCTGGATGACGTCGCAGTCGACCACGATCTGGCGTTCGCCCAGCTTCTTCATGTCCACGACGGTGCGCAGCGAGCGACCGATGAGGCGCTGGATTTCCTGCGTGCGGCCCGATTGCTTGCCCTTGGCCGCTTCGCGGCTGCCACGGGTGTGGGTGGCGCGCGGCAACATGCCATATTCGGCCGTGACCCAGCCCGACCCCTTGCCCCGCAGGAAGGGCGGCACCTTTTCTTCCACCGACGCGGTGCACAGCACGCGGGTGTCGCCGAAACTGATGAGGCAGCTTCCTTCGGCATGGATGGTGAAGCCAGGCTCCATGATGATGTCGCGCATCTGGTCGGGCGCGCGGCCGGAAGGACGCATATTCTTTCTCCAAATCGATCAGGAGACGGCGCTTAGCGTCCGACAGCGTTTCTTGCCAGTGCCATGCGCGCAATTAGGCGATAAGAGGGGCCATGATGACCAGAATGATAATAGCCGCGACGGTGATGCTGCTGGCGGGATGCGCCACCGCCGACACTGAGCTGGACACACCGCGCGCCGCCGGAGACACGATCCGCTTTACCGCCGGGCGCTGCTTTGGCGCCTGTCCCGCCTATAGCGTGCAGGTGACGCCCGATGGATCGGGCCTGCTGGAGCCGGACAAGTTCACGGCCGTGCCGGGGCCGACGCGCTTTACCGTGACCCCGGCGCAATATCGGCAATTGCGCCTGGCGCTGGCCCCGTACAGGCCGCTGGTCGGCACCGAAAGGCGGATCGCCCATGGCGAAAATTGCACGCGCTTTGCGACCGACATGCCCGGCTATCGCATCGAATGGACGCGCGGCGAGGCCAAGCCGACACGGCTCGACTATCAGTCGGGATGCCTGGACGCGCGCTATGCGAAGCTGCGCACGACGATTGGCGGCATTCCCAAATTGCTGGGGATCGAACCGATGCTGAAGGCCAAAATTGCCCAATAGGGCTGGCCGCCACGCAGGCGTTGAGCCTGGAGGCAATCCATCCTACATTTTGCCGATGACGCCAACGACACCCATTACCGAATTGAACGAGCGCGCCCGCGACGTTTTTCGCCTGGTGGTGGAAAGCTATCTGGGCACTGGCCTGCCGGTCGCATCGCGCACGCTCAGCAAGATCGCATCGCTTAGCCTCTCCCCTGCCTCGATCCGCAACGTGATGCAGGATCTGGAGGAACTGGGGCTGCTGGCCGCGCCGCATACGTCGGCGGGGCGGATGCCGACCGAAACGGGGCTGCGATTGTTCGTCGACGGAATGATGCAGGCGGCGTTGCCGTCGGCAGAGGAACGGCGCGCGATCGAGGCGGGGCTGGCAGAGGGCGGGCCGATCGAGGAAGCGCTGTCCGCCGCCACCGCTGCGCTATCGGGCCTGTCGGCCTGTGCGGGCATTGTCATGGTGCCAAAGCGCGAACCGATCTTGCGCCAGTTCGGCTTCGTGCCGCTGAACGACCGGCAGGCGCTGGCGGTGCTGGTCGGGCAGGATGGATCGGTTGAAAATCGCGTGCTGGACCTGCCGCCCGGCGTGTCCCCCTCCATGCTCAACGAAGCGGCCAATTTCATGTCGGCGCGCTTTGCCGGGCTGACGCTGCGGCAGGCGGGCGACAGGCTGGCGCTGGAAATGGAGAGCGAACGCAGCGCGCTCGACGGCGCGGCGCGGGAACTGGTGGAGCGCGGCGTCGCCATCTGGTCGCATGACGCCGATGACAGGCCTGTGCTGATCGTGCGGGGGCAGGCCCATCTGATCGACGACGGCACGGCGGCCGACCTGGAGCGGGTGCGGCAATTGCTGGAGCAGCTGGAAGGCAAGCAGGAAATATCCCGCCTGCTGGAAAGCGCATTGGCAAGCAGCGCGACCAAAATCTTCATCGGATCGGAAAACAAGCTCTTTTCCCTGTCGGGTTCTTCGGTCATAGCCGCCCCCTATCGTGGCGCGGACGGCCGGGTGGTCGGCGTGGTCGGCGTGATCGGCCCCACGCGCTTGAACTATGCACGGGTGATCCCCATGGTGGATTTCACCGCACAAACGCTTTCGAGATTGATGAGATGAGCGAAGATAATCTGAACGTCGAAAATACCGAAGTCGTGGACCAGTTGCCGGAGGATGCACCCGTGGCAGATGCCAATGCAGAGCGTATCGCCGCGCTGGAAGCGGAACTGGCGACCGCGAAGCAGGACATTCTCTATGCCCATGCCGATACGCAGAATGTGCGCCGTCGGCTGGAAAAGGAACTGACAGACACCCGCGCCTATGCCGCGACCAATTTTGCCCGCGACATTTTGTCGGTCGCCGACAATCTGAGCCGCGCCCTTGCCGCCATTCCGGCGGAACTGCGCGAGGATGAGAAGTTCAAGGGGCTGGTCGTCGGGCTGGAAGCCACGGGCCGCGAACTGGAAGCGGTGTTCGGCCGCAACGGCATATCCAAGGTCGAGTCGGTCGGCCAGCCGCTCGACCCCAACAAGCATCAGGCGATGATGGAAGTCCCGTCCGCCGATGCCGCGCCCGGCACGATCCTGGTCGAAATGCAGGCGGGCTATATGATCAAGGACAGGCTGTTGCGCCCGGCCATGGTCAGCGTGGCAAAAGCACCGGACTAAGATATGCATCGCCCCTTCCGTTCGCGGGAGGGGCATGAAAAGTGGCCGGGGGGCAAAGATCGAAGGACAGCCTGTTGCGCCACGACCTGAACCTCACCACCGATCGTCCCACCTTCGTCACCCATCTGGAATGTTCGCTGACGGGCGTGCGCTACGCAGCGGACCAGTTGCATGGTCTGTCGGCGGCGGGAAAGCCGCTGCTGGTCCGTTATGATCTGGACGGGGTGCGGGCAGCGCTGACCAAGGGTGTCCTGGCGCAGCGGCCGATGGACCTTTGGCGCTGGCGCGAATTGCTGCCGGTGCGCAACACCAGCAACATCGTCAGCCTGGGCGAAAATGCCACGCCCCTGGTCGCCCTGCCGCGTACTGCCGCGCGATTGGGTGGCGCGCATCTGATCGCCAAGGATGAGGGCCGCCTGCCGACCGCATCGTTCAAGGCCCGCGGGCTGGTGATGGCGGTTTCGATGGCGAAAGAGCTGGGCGTGACCCAGATCGCGATGCCCACCAACGGCAATGCCGGCGCAGCACTGGCTGCCTATGCCGCTGTCGCCGGGATGGAAGCGATCATCTTTTGCCCAGATGACACGCCGGAAATCAATGTACGCGAAATCGCGGCGCAGGGTGCCCGCGTCTATTGCGTCAACGGGCTGATCGACGATTGCGGCGCGATCGTCGGGCAAGGGGCGAAGGAACGTGGCTGGTTCGATTTTTCGACGCTGAAGGAGCCCTACCGGATCGAGGGCAAGAAAACGATGGGGCTGGAGCTGGCCGAACAGCTGGGCTGGGAATTGCCCGACGCAATCTTCTATCCCACTGGCGGCGGCACCGGGCTGATCGGCATGTGGAAGGCGTTTGATGAGCTGGAGCAGATTGGCTTTATCGGGTCTAAACGCCCCAAAATGTTCGCGGTGCAAGCGGAAGGCTGTGCGCCGATGGTCCGTGCTTTCGATGCGGGCGTGGAATTTGCCGAACGGTGGGAGGATGCCCACACCATCGCGATGGGCATTCGCGTGCCGCGCGCGGTCGGCGACTTCCTGATCCTGCGCGCCGTTCGGGAAAGCGGTGGCGCGGCGCTGGCGGTGCCGGATGCCGCGATCATGGCAGCGGTGCGCGACGTGGCGCGCGACGATGGCCTGCTGCTTTGCCCGGAAGGCGGCGCGACGCTGGCCGCCTACAGCCGTGCATTGGACGAAGGGCTGATCGGACGCGAGGATCGCGCAGTGCTGTTCAATTGTGCCAGCGGACTTAAATATCCGCTGGAGGATCATTCGCGTCGGCTCGACCGACATATGGCCATCGACTTCGCTGCTCTCTGACAGCCATCCACAAAAGATATATCTTAACGCTTGACGCTAGATGTTTTTAAGATATATCTCAGCGCATCTTGAAACGCACTGAAAGATGAATGATGCATTTTCATTACACATATGACGGCCGGGGCGGTCGTCACCATGAGCATGGCCAGCGCGGCCATCGGCGCTTTGCCGGCCCTGAAGGCTTTGGTCGGGGCGGTTTCGGGCGGGGCGACGGTCCCCGTGGGAGCGGGCCATTGGGCGGCGGCGGACGCGGCGGTGGTCGGCGGCGCTTGTTCGACAATGACGCGCTCAAGCTGATCCTGCTCAAGCTGATCGCCGACATGCCGCGCCATGGCTATGACCTGATCCGGGAGATTGAAAGCCTGTCGGGCGAGGTCTATGCGCCCAGCCCCGGCGTGGTCTATCCCACGCTGACGCTGCTGGCCGATATGGGCCTGATCGCCGAGCAGCCGGGACAGGGCAGCCGCAAGCTGTTTGCGATTACCAACGAAGGCACGGCCTATCTGGACGAGCATAAGGCCGGGCTGACGCTGGTGATGGAGCGAATCGCGTCGCTGGCGCAAAAAGCCGAGCGCATCGACAGCGCCCCCGTCCGCCGGGCCATGCACAATCTGCGCATGGCGATACAGAGTCGGCTGGAAAAGGAAGGGGCCGACGCCCAGACGATGTTCGACGTCGCGTCCCTGATCGACGAAGCCGCCACCAAAATCGAAAGGCTCTGACGCGATGACGCTGACCGCTCATATACCCACGGCCAATGCCAGCCGTTACCTTCAACAATTGTGCAAGCATTGGAGCCACAAGTTCGAAACGGAATTCGACCCGCAATCGGGCATCATCGCCTTCCCGATGGGGCCGATCCGCATGGCTGCGCAGGACGACGCGCTGGTCGTGACGATTGATCCGACGCCAGACGCAGATGTGGCGGCTTTCAAGAAAGTCGTGGCGGACCATCTTGATCGCTTTGCGTTTCGGGAAGCGCCGCTGACCTTTGACTGGAAATAGGCTGCGCGTTCCCGCCTGCGCGGGAACACTTCATTCCTAGATTTCCGCGATCATCTCCGCCAGCACGGCCAGACAATCCTTGCCCAGTTGCGCGGAACGGGCAGGCGACCAGCCGAAATCGGCGTCGGGCAGGTCGTCATTATCCTTGAACGGCATTTCCAGCGTCATCGCCACCGCGCCAAAGCGTTCGGCAAGCTGGTTGGTGGACATGGACAGGTTCGCCCGCCCCTCCCCCGCCACAGGATAGCCAAGCCGCGTCTGGAAATCCGGCGTGCGCGCCGCCAGCGTGTCGCGATAGCGATGGTAGAGGGTCAGTTGCTGTTCCGTGATGGAAGGGATGCCTTCAAAGCCGGCGATGAATACGGCCGGGATCGCTTCGTCGCCATGTACGTCCAGGGCAAGGTCGACGCCGGTTTCGTCCATCGCCGCGCGGACCAGGAACACCTCCGGGCTACGTTCCATCGACGGTTCGTGCCATTCGCGGTTCAGGTTCACGCCCGCCGCGTTGGTGCGCAAATGGCCGCGGCGGCTGCCGTCCGGGTTCATGTTCGGCACCAGATGGATCGTCGCCTGTTGCCTGAGCAAACGCGCAACCGAATCCTCTTCGTCGCACAGCCGTTCCAGCGCGCCTTCCATCCACCATTGCGCCATGGTTTCGCCCGGATGCTGACGGGCATAGAGCCACACCTGTTTGGGACCGTCGCCTATGGTCAGCAGATCGAGCGGCTGGCCATCCAGCGTCAGCCCCAGTTCGCGGTGGGTGACGCCCGGCTGGCTGGCGGCAAAGGCGATCAGATCATGGTGGCGCTCCATCGAATAGGGCGCGAAATAGGCGACCCATAGCGCATTGCTGTCCGGTTCCAGCCGGATCGTGAGCGTGCCGTCGGCATAGCTGGTATCGGCCTGGGTCCAGCTTTCGCGATCCTCGCTGATCCGCGCCCTGTAGCCGGTCCAGCCGTCGGGATAGGCCGACCCGGCACAATTGACGATCGCCAGTTCCACCGATCGCCCGGCGGCGTTGGCGAGCCGAAAATGGAACCATTGATAGAAATCGCTCTGATGGTCGGTCACGATTTCCAGCTCGGCGCGAACATGCTCCGGCGTGTCGGTGATGGAAAGGACGCGGATGTTGCCGCTGTCGAATGCGCTGGTGATGGATATGGTCATTTGACGGTTATAGTGCGGCCGGATTCGCCCGGATAGCCCTCGATCAGCGCGGCGCTCAGCTTTTGTGCGGCGAGGCCCGGCTGCGCGGCTGGCGTGCCTTCGCGCGCCTCCGTCAACGCACGCCCTTCCCAGATCATCGTCGAATCGGCGCGGCGGCGAAGCTGAACGTGCAGTTCGGTCGTCACAATATCCTTGGGCTTGCCCGACAGGTTGATGCCGACGCCCACGCCCATGCCGGAAAAGCCACCGCTGCCGATACCGCCGCCTACGCCGACGCTGACTGGCCGGTCACTGCCACGGTCGACGCCCGACGGGCGAAAGCTGCGGCGGAAAGCGACGCTGGCGACATAGTCGCTGGTCGCCCCTGCCGATACGGGCGTGAAGCCGACACGCTGCCATTCCTGCGACACGGCGGCGGCATAGGTGCGGAATTCCAGGCTGACGTCGGGATTGCCGCGCATTTCCTCCACCGCGATCGTGCCGCTGCGTGCGGGATTGCCGATATGGAAGCGCGTAACCTCCACCGGGGGAATCGCCGCTGCGCACGCGCTAAGCGACAGGGCAAGGCTGGCGGCGAGGATAAGGCGCTTGGACATGGCATCTACTCCAACGGGGGCATATCCGCTAAACGACGCGAACAGCATAATTCCTTCAACGCTCCAAGCCATCAACTTGCTGCATGAAGGATGAACGGGGGCAAAAGTCTTGCCAGTGGACTTGACTTAAGCCCTCTCCGCCCATATGGGCAGCGCTTCGATTTTCCGCTAAAGCCAGATTCTAAGAAGGCAGACTTCCATGAAGATCCGCAACTCGCTCAAGTCGCTCAAGGACCGTCATCGCGATAACCGCGTGATCCGCCGTCGCGGCCGTACCTATGTGATCAACAAGACCAACCGCCGCTTCAAGGCCCGCCAGGGCTAAAGCCATGCGGTGAGGCCCGCCACCGTCGATCGCGACGGTGCGGCGGCGCCTTTCCAATGTCGGACCTGCGTGTCCTGTCCGAGCGCCTGATCGATGCCGATCAGGCGCTCGACGCATTTGTGCGCCATCGCGCGGTCGCGCCGACGGCCTGAGCTTTCCGAGACGCAAAAAAGCCATCCACGGGCGGACCCATGGATGGCTTTCGCCTGCACAATCCGGGTGACCCGGTCGAACGGGCCGGGTCAGTCCCCCTGCCCGTCAATCTTGGCAATTTCGTCGTCCAGATCGCGCAGCACGTCGGCGCGGACACGGTCGGTCATGTGCGCGGTCCTTGCGACCTGGGCGCGGGCCGCCACCAGTCCCGCGCGCGCCGCGCGATGGGCCTGCGCCTCGATCTGCGCCTGACAGATTCGTACGCGGATGGTGCGGCGACCGTCGCCATCCACGCTTTCACGCTGGCTGACGGTCTGGCTGCCCTCACAGCCGTTGCGGACGTCGACCCGCGGCACCATGCGGCGGATTTCGGCGTCGGTCGGGATATGGTGGCGCTCGACCCGGCCATCGGCATGGGTGACGATGATGGCGCCCTTTTCCTCCCGAACGGTTACGGGCGGCACGTGGGGAACGGGCGGGACGGGCGCTACCGGCGCGACCATATCCGCGGCGGGGACGATCGGAGCGGGTAGCGCAGGCGGCGGTGCGACGGCCATGTCGGTGTCGATAGTCGCGGCTGCCGGGACGGCTGCAACATCGGGAACGTCTGGCGTCTGCGGCACGCTGGCGGCGGCGGGTTTGGCGACCAGATCGGACAGGCGCGCAAAGTCTGCGGTTTCCACCCTGTCGCTGATGGCGGCCATCTGCTGCGCGGCGCGGCTGCCCGACGCCGTGAGCGCGAGGCCCGTAGCCGTCACCATCGCGACGGCGGCCATGCCCCAGCTGATCCGGTGGAGTGAAATTTCGTGGCGCGAAAGCATGATGAGCCTCCCTTTCAATGTTGTAATACGAGTGAGATGACAGGCGGCGGCGAACTGGCGACCACCAGCGGCCTTCAGGATCGCGCGGCCATAAATATGGGCCTGATCCTGACCATAAAGCGCCAGTACGCGGGCGTCGCAGGCCGTTTCCTGATCGGCGCGATAGGCACGATAGGCGATCCAGGCGATGGGATTGCACCAGTGGATGGCGAGCAGCGCGAGCGCGATCATGTTCGCGGCCAGATCACCATGGGCATGATGGGCGCGTTCATGCGCAATCGCCATTTCCTGTTCCAGCGCGTCATAGCGCAGGGCAAAATCGGCGGGCAGCACGATGAAGGGTTTGAGCACGCCGAAGGCAAGCGGACCACTGGCATGCGGGCTGGTGATCAGGCGGATACGGCCTTCCTCGCCAATCGGCGTGGCGCCGGTGAGCATGTGTCGCCGGAACCGCGCATAGCCGACCGCCTGTATGACAAGGAAAGCCAGCATCCCGGCAAACCAGATGCCGATGCCGACCTCCAGCCACGGAAAGCTCGCCTCCGCCGCCACCTGCGGCGCGGGCGTAACGGCTAGCAGATCGGGCAGGCCAGCCTGATCGACGGCGACATGCAAGGGAGAGGGGCTGGCGACGTCGCCTGGCAGCGCGGGCAGCAGCATTCGCGCGAACGGCACCGCCCAGAGGCAATAGGCCGCCCCTGCCCCCAGCCAGCGCGCCACCGGCCGTCGCAACAGCATGACCAGCGCCATCAGCAGCGTCGTGGCAATCAGCGTTTCAACCATCCAGACGCTCATGATTTCAGCCCTTTCAGGATTGCCTCAAGCTCGGCAATGTCATCGTCGCTCAACTGATCCTGGCTCGCCAACTGCGCGACCAGCGGCGACACCCGCCCGCCGAACAGTCGGTTGACCAGCCGTCCCGATTCGCTGGCGACATAATCCTCCCGCGCGACAAGGGGCCGATAGAGGAAGCGACGACCATCCTGATCGGCGGCGATCACATCCTTGGCCATCAGCCGCGACAATAATGTCTTGACCGTCTGGGCGCTCCAGTCGCGCGCGGCGGTGACGCGATCGGCCACGTCATTGGCGGTGAGCGGCGACTGTTCCCACAGCGCCTCCATCACCACCAGTTCGGCTTCGCTGATCTTTTCACCCACTTGCGCCACGCGACTCTCGCTTCCTTTTCCAACTACAGATGTAGTCGCATTGATTACGACTGTAGTCAATAGCGATAAGGCCGCCCGGTAGACGGCGTTCGACGCAGCGTGAAAATGTCGGGATTTTTGACAGAAGCCTGTCAGCGGTACGCGCCGTTAACCTTTATAACCGCGGATTTGCGCGCTCCGATCATTGTGGCACGGCGGTTGCAGCTTTCATTGCATAACCCACCGTGTAACTACCCTGGGGGTGCTGCCAGGTCTCCGTCGGCACCCCCAACCCGGTGAATCCCCCCATAGTCGGCACAAAAAAAGGCGGCCCGATCAACGGACCGCCCTGCATGGCAGTATATTTCAGTCAGGATCAGCTGGCCGCAGCGACCCCCTGGTCCGTCATCAACTGATGCAATTCGCCAGCTTCATACATTTCCATCATGATGTCGCTGCCGCCGATAAATTCGCCCTTCACATAAAGCTGGGGGATGGTCGGCCAGTCGGAAAAGGCCTTGATCCCCTGCCGCACGGCCTGGTCCTGCAAGACGTCGACCGTTTCATACGCGACGCCGAGATGTTCGAGGATCGCGATGGCGCGGCTGGAAAAGCCGCATTGGGGGAAGAGCGGCGTACCCTTCATGAAGAGCACCACGTCATTGGCGCCCACGATTTCGGCAATCCGCTGATGCACGGCGTCGGTCATGATCGAAAGTCCATTCCTGTCTGGCACCGCTTGTGGGCGCGAATCTGTGATGCGTGTCTAGTTGGGAACCGCGGTGGTCAGTTGCAAGGCGTGGAGTACGCCGCCCATCCGTCCACCAAGCGCCGCGTAAACGGCGCGCTGCTGCGCCACCCGGCTCATCCCGCGGAAACTTTCCGACACCACCCGCGCGGCATAATGGTCGCCATCCCCAGCGAGATCGGTAATTTCGACATCGGCATCGGGAATCGCCGCGCGGATCATGGCGGCAATGTCATCGGCGGCCATTGGCATCGGTCGTGCCTTACTGCGCTTCGATGAACATGCGGCGGGCGACCACCGCTTGTTCTTCCAGCGCGGCGCGTACGCCCGGCTCGTCAATGTCGATACCGGCCGACGTCATGTCGCCCACCAGCTTGCGGATGACGTCTTCGTCACCGGCTTCCTCGAAATCGGCCTGCACCACCGCCTTGGCATAGGCATCGGTTTCTTCCGGCGTCAGCCCCATCTTCGCCGCCGCCCATTCACCCAGCAGGCGGTTGCGGCGCGCCTGGATGCGGAACTGCATCTCCTGATCATGCGCGAACATATTTTCAAAGGCCCGTTCGCGATCGTCGAAAGTCGTCATGCCCAAAAGCCCCACTGAAACCTGATGGTAGAAAAAGAGATAGGAAGAAGCGCGTCGTTACGCAACGACGGGGATGGTCCAGGGGCGATCCTGCGCCATTTTTGCTTCATAGACGCCAATGCCATCGGCATCGCCCAGCGTCAGGCCGATTTCATCCAGTCCCCCCATCAGGCAATGTTTGCGGAACGGGTCAATATCGAAGCTGAAACGATCCTGAAACCGGGTCGTGACCGTCTGCTGTTCCAGATCGACATGGATTTCGTCGGGCGTCCCTGCCGGGCCTTGCGCGACTTCCATCAGCCGATCGATCGCCTGCTGCGGCAGAACGACGGTCAATATGCCGTTCTTGAACGCATTGCTGGAAAAAATGTCGGAAAAGCTGGGCGCGATCACCACCCGGATGCCCAGATCGTCCAGCGCCCAGGCGGCATGTTCGCGGCTGGAGCCACAGCCGAAATTGTCGCCTGCAATCAGGATCGGGCTGCCGGCATAGGCCGGATCGTCAAAGACGTTGCCCGGCTCCTTGCGCAGCACTTCAAACGCGCCCTTGCCCATGCCGTTGCGCGAAATCGTCTTGAGCCAGTGCGACGGAATGATGATGTCGGTGTCGACATTCTTCATCCCGAACGGATAGGCCTTGCCCTCAACCGTCGTCAGCTTGTCCATCAGCGCGCCTGCTTTGCTTCCGTGGCGGGAATATCTTCGGCCCGACCCAGCGTCGCGGCCATCGCCGCGCTTGCCAGTGCGCCCAGCGTGAGCAGCCAGAAGATCTTTTTCACAGTGCCATCCCCTCTTCTTTTTTCAACAGTTCGCGCACGTCGGTCAGCCGGCCGGTGATCGCCGCCGCTGCCGCCATTGCAGGCGATACCAGATGCGTGCGCGCGCCCGGTCCCTGACGGCCCATGAAGTTGCGGTTGCTGGTCGATGCGCAGCGTTCGCCGGACGGCACCTTGTCCGGGTTCATGCCAAGGCAGGCCGAACAGCCCGGCTCGCGCCATTCAAAGCCCGCTTGGGTGAAGATGCGGTCCAGCCCCTCGGCTTCGGCCTGCCGCTTGACCAGCCCCGACCCCGGCACGACCATGGCGTGCTTGATGCCGCTGGCGATGTGCCGCCCGTCGAGCAAAGCCGCAGCAGCGCGCAGATCCTCGATCCGGCTGTTGGTGCAACTGCCGATAAAGATATGCTCGATCGCCACGTCGGCCAGTTTCTGTCCGGCGGTCAGCCCCATATAGTCGAGCGACTTTTGCGCCGCCGCCCGCTTGGACGCGTCCTCGAAACTGTCGGGGTTCGGCACCACGCCCGTCACCGCGACGACATCTTCAGGGCTGGTGCCCCAGGTCACGGTCGGCACGATGTCGGCGGCGTCGATCACCACCGTCTTGTCGAACACAGCCCCTTCGTCGGTCGCCAGCGTGCGCCACCAGGCGACGGCAGCATCCCAGTCGGCCCCCTTGGGCGCCATCGGGCGGCCTTTCAGATAGGCGAAAGTCGTTTCGTCAGGCGCGAACAGGCCCGACCGTGCGCCTGCCTCGATCGACATATTGGCGACGGTCAGCCGCCCCTCGATCGACATGTCGCGGAACACCGAGCCGCGATATTCCATGACATAGCCGGTGCCGCCAGCGGTGCCGATATGGCCGCAAATCGCCAGCGCGACATCCTTGGGGGTTACGCCAAAACCCAGTTCGCCTTCGACCACGACCTGCATCGTCTTCGATTGCTTGAGCAGCAATGTCTGCGTCGCCAGCACATGCTCGACCTCCGACGTGCCAATGCCGAAGGCCAGTGCGCCCAGCGCGCCATGCGATGATGTATGACTGTCGCCGCATACCAGGGTCGTGCCCGGCAGGGTGAAGCCCTGTTCCGGCCCCACGACATGGACGATGCCCTGTTCCACATCGGCGTCGCCGATCAGGCGGATGCCGAATTCGGGGGCATTGCGTTCCAGCGCGGCGAGTTGCTGCGCGCTTTCCGGGTCGGCGATCGGGATGCGATTGCCATCGGCGTCGCGGCGCGGCGTGGTGGGCAGATTGTGATCCGGCACAGCCAGCGTCAGGTCCGGCCGCCGCACCGTTCGCCCGGCCAGGCGAAGCCCCTCAAACGCCTGTGGCGACGTCACCTCATGCACGAGGTGGCGATCAATATAGATCAGGCAGGTGCCATCCGGGCGGCGCTCGACGACATGCGCGTCCCAGATCTTCTCATAGAGGGTGCGGAGCTTAACCATAGTGGTTCCCCCCCTAGACCCGGAAAGATCGGGGGAAAAGGGGGAAGCGGGTAGTAAACGACACTTTTGTCCATCTGGTCGGCAACAAAGTTACACAGCGCGATAATCCGCGACGATCCGTCCGGCAGCGCCGATCTCTGCCTCATGACTGTCTTCACGCCATGTCTCTGCCAATGCGGCCTTTTCCCATGCCTGCATGGCGGGCAATGCGAGCATATGATCGACCCAGGCCTGCCCCACAGGGCCAACATCCAGACCATAGGTGCGTACGCGGAATGCGACCGGGGCGTAGAAGGCATCGACGGCGGTGAAGGCCGAACCGGCCAGGAACGGTCCGCCGAAGCGCGCCAGACCTTCGGACCAAAGCTCCGCCAGACGCGCAATGTCCCGGTTGAGCGCGGGTGAATGCATATGCGGCTCGACCCGTACCCCGACATTCATCGTGCAATCATTGCGCAGGGTCGCAAAGCCGCTGTGCATTTCCGCCGTCCCGCATTGCGCCCAGGCGCGCGCGGCTTCGTCTGTGGGCCAGACGGCCGGATGGCGATCGGCGAGATAGAGGGTGATGCCCAGCGAATCCCAGACGGTGCGGTCGCCATCGATCAGCGCAGGCACCTGTCCCGTCGGCGAAAAACTGCGGAATGCGGCATAATTGCTGGCCTGCGCAAAGGGCTCGATCCGGTCGATGAAGGGGATGCCGAGCGCGGTCATCAACAACCAGGGGCGCAGCGACCAGCTGCTGTAATTGCGGTTGGCGGTGATGAGTGTGTAGGGCATGGCATGGCTCCGCTGATACAGGCAGGTCCAGCCGTATCGCATGGGCATGGGGCCGTATAGCCGCAACCAGCGACGCAAAGCATAAGGCTGGCTTATCTGAGGCAAGACCTAGCCAAGCCCTTGGAAGGGCGGCACAAGGGGGCATCACGGGCGTTACATCATTATCGCCCTTCCCCAGACAGACGGAGTTTCCTGTCGTGAACCGACGCCAATTCCTTGCCACCAGCGGCGCGACCGCACTGACGGCCGCCGCCACCCCCGCCTTTGCCCAGCCCGCTACGGCCGATGCCCGGCTGCGCGCCATGCTCGATGGTTTCTTTTACGAACGGCTGGCGGATTCGCCCGAACAGGCCACCCGGCTTGGCCTCGACACCGGGGAGCGCGCGGCGCTGCGCGGCAAGCTGAGCGACACGTCCGCCGCCGGGGTCGCGCGCGATCTGGCGCGCAGCAAGGCGCAGGCACGGCAACTCGCCAGCATCGACCGCGCGGCCTTGAGCGATGCGTCGAAGCTGGATTACGATGTCGTCACTTACCAGCTGGCGCGCTCTATTGGCGGCGAACGCTTCGGCTATGGCGAGACGGCGGGCCGCTATGCGCCCTATGTGCTGAGCCAGCTGACCGGCAGCTATCGCGAGACGCCTGACTTTCTGGATTCGCAACATCGGGTCAGGGATGCGGCGGATGCTGATGCCTATCTGGCCCGGCTGGAAGCCTTCCCAGTGTCCATGGACGGCGAACTTGCGCGGCAGAAGGCGGATGCCGCCAAGGGCGTGTTCGCGCCCGACTATATTCTCGACACGACGCTCAAGATGCAGGCTGCGCTGCGCGATCAGCCCGCTGCGCAAACGGTCCTTGTCGCGTCCTTTGCAAAGAAACTTGCTGCCGCTGGCCTGCCGCCCGAACGTGCGGCACAGGCTGAAAAGATCGTGGCGGAAAAGATATTCCCCGCGCTCGACCGGCAGCGCGCACTGGTACAGGCATTGCGGGCCAAGGCCAGCCATGACGCGGGCGTCTGGCGCCTGCCCGACGGCGAAGCCTTTTACGCGGCCGCCGCCGAAGCGGCGACGACGACCGCGCTGACCGGCGATGAAATCCACCAGATCGGCCTGGATCAGGTGGCGCAGATCAGCGCGCGCATCGACACGATCCTGAAGGGCGAAGGGATGAGCCAGGGGAGCGTCGGCGAGCGTCTGGTCGCGCTGAACCAGCGTCCCGACCAGTTGTTTCCCAACACCGATGCGGGCCGCGAGGCGCTGCTGGCGCAACTGAACCTTCAGATCATCGCCATGCAAAAGCGGCTGGGCGAAGCGTTCAACATCGTGCCCAAGGCGCCGGTCGAGGTCCGCCGCGTTCCCGTGACGATCCAGGCGGGGGCACCGGGCGGCTATTATCAGAACGCCTCGCTCGATGGGTCGCGCCCCGCCATCTATTATATCAACCTGCGCGACACGTTCGACCGGCCCAAATTCGGGCTGGCGACGCTGACCCATCATGAGGCAGTGCCGGGTCATCATCTGCAAGTGTCGGTCGCGCTGGAATCGGACGCCATTCCGATGATCCGGCGACGCGGCGGCTATAGCGGCTATTCGGAAGGCTGGGCGCTCTATTCCGAGCAGTTGGCGGACGAAATGGGGATGTTCGACGGCGATCCGCTGGGGCAGGTCGGCTATCTCCAGTCGTTGCTGTTCCGCGCGACACGGCTGGTCGTGGACTCAGGGATGCACGTCAAACGGTGGAGCCGGGAAAAGGCGACCGACTATCTGATCGCCACCACCGGCATCGCAAGGGGTCGTAGTCAGGGCGAGATCGACCGCTACACCGTCTGGCCGGGACAGGCGTGCAGCTACAAGATCGGCCACACGGTCTGGAACGATTTGCGCGCCGAGGTGAAGAAGAAGCAGGGCGCCGCTTTCGACATCAAGGCGTTTCACGACGTGCTGACGCTGGGGGCGATGCCGCTCGACATATTGAAGCAGACGGTGCGGCAGCGGGCAGGCATTGCCTGACGCCAAGAAGCGATTGAATGCAGCGTGTTCCCGCGCACGCGGGAATCCAGTTCAGACGGCGGGACTGGGTTCCCGCCTGCGCGGGAATACCAACACCCACTAAAACGAAAGAACGACCCGACGGTGCGCCGCCGGGTCGTCAAGTCCTTCCACCCAAATCGCGGAGGAGTGTCGAGTACCCCGCGAACTGGCTAGTTCAGCAGCCGTCAGGCCGCAAACTGGTTCATCGTGTTGTGGACGCCGCCCGCCTTGAGCGCGGCTTCACCGGCGAAATAATCCTTGTGATCGTCGCCAATGTCGCTGCCGCTCATATTCTGATGCTTCACGCAGGCGATGCCCTGACGGATTTCCTTGCGCTGGACGCCCTCGACATAGCCGAGCATCCCTTCTTCGCCGAAATAGGTCTTGGCCAGATTGTCGGTGCTGAGCGCCGCGGTGTGATAGGTCGGCAGGGTGATCAGGTGGTGGAAAATCCCCGCCCGCGCCGCTGCATCCTTCTGGAAGGTGCGGATCTTGTCATCCGCTTCCCGGCCCAGATCCGTGTCGTCATAATCGACACTCATCAGGCGCGCCCGGTCATAGGCGCTGACATCCTTGCCCGCTTCAACCCATGCATCATAGACCTGCTGGCGGAAGTTCAGCGTCCAGTTGAAGCTGGGCGAATTGTTATAGACCAGCTTGGCATTGGGGATGACTTCGCGGATGCGGTCGACCATCGAGGCGATCTGCTCGATATGCGGCTTTTCCGTTTCGATCCACAGCAGGTCCGCGCCATTCTGGAGCGAGGTGATGCAGTCGAGGACGCAGCGGTCTGCGCCAGTGCCTTCGCGGAACTGGAACAGGTTGCTGGGCAGGCGCTTGGGCCGCAGCAGCTTGCCATCGCGGTTCAGGATGACGTCGCCATTCTTCGCCGTCGCGGGGTCGATTTCCTCGCAATCCAGGAAGCTGTTATACTGGTCGCCAATGTCGCCCGGTTCCTTGCTGACCGCGATCTGCTTGGTGAGGCCGGCGCCCAGCGAGTCGGTGCGGGTGACGATGATGCCATCGTCAACGCCCAGTTCCAGAAAGGCGTAGCGGCAGGCGCGAACCTTAGCGAGGAAGTCCTCATGCGGCACCGTGACCTTGCCGTCCTGATGACCGCACTGCTTTTCGTCGCTGACCTGATTTTCGATCTGGAGCGCGCAGGCGCCCGCCTCGATCATCTTCTTGGCGAGCAGGTAGGTCGCCTCGGCATTGCCGAAGCCCGCGTCGATATCCGCAATGATCGGAACGACATGGGTTTCATAATTGTCAATCGCGTGGGTCAGGCGCTGCGCCTCGACCGCGTTGCCGCTTTCGCGCGCCTTGTCGAGATCGCGGAACATCAGGCCCAGTTCGCGGGCGTCGGCCTGCTTGAGGAACGTGTATAGTTCCTCGATCAGCGCGGGAACGCTGGTCTTTTCATGCATCGACTGGTCAGGCAGCGGGCCAAAGTCGCTGCGCAGCGCGGCGACCATCCAGCCGGACAGGTACAGATATTTCCGCTTGGTCGTGCCGAAATGCTTCTTGATCGCGATCATCTTCTGCTGACCGATGAAGCCATGCCAGCAGCCCAGCGACTGGGTGTAGTTGGCCGGGTCCAGATCATAGGCGGCCATGTCGCGGCGCATGACGCCAGCGGTATATTTCGCAATGTCGAGGCCGGTGTTGAAGCGGTTTTGCAGCTTCATGCGAGCGACGGATTCGGCGTTGATGCCGTCCCAGGTGCCGGGATGGCTGCCGATGAGCTGCTGCGCCTTTGCGATATTGTCCTGATAGGTCATGAGCCGTCCTTGCGTGGGAAGTGAGCTGTTGCGGCATGCCCTAATCCCCTCTGTTGCAGTGCGGCAGTCTTGCTGAAGTTCAGTTGTCGATCTTTACAAATTTATGCTGTAAAGTTGTAAAGTCTGCACAGGAGTCGCTGCAATGCGCAAGGATAGCCCGGTTTATATGGGGCCGCGATTGCGGCGGTTGCGCCGCGACCTTGGCCTGACCCAGGCGGATATGGCCACTGATCTGGACATTTCCGCCTCTTATGTCGCGCTGCTGGAGCGCAACCAGCGGCCGCTGACGGCCGATATGCTGCTGCGACTCGCGCGGACCTACAAGCTGGATATGGCGGAGGTGGCGGGCGATGGCGGCGCGGAGCAGACCGCGCGGCTGCATGCGGTGCTCAAAGACCCGATGTTCGCCGACCTGGACCTGCCAACCCTCGCCACCGGGGATGTCGCTGTCAATTATCCCGGCATTACCGAAGCGCTGCTGCGGCTCTACACCAGCTACAGGGAGGAGCATCTGGCGCTCGCCGACCGCGCTGTCGGGCAGGATGCGCCGGAGGAAGTCCCCGATCCGGTGGCCGAATCGCGCCGCTTCCTGGCCGCCCGCCGCAACAGTTTTCCGCTGCTCGACGATGCGGCGGAAAAGCTGGCGGCGGAAGCGGAGGCCGAGGGCGGGCTGACGGCATGGTTGCGCGTCAGACACAATCTGCGCGTCCGCCGCCTGCCGTCGGACGTCATGGCCGGATCGTTGCGCCGCTATGACCGGCATCGCGATGCGGTGCTGCTGGACGATACGCTCGACACCGCCAGTTCGCAGTTTCAGCTGGCGCTCCAGATCGCCTATCTGGAGATGCGCAAGAGTTTCGACGCGATCCTGAAGGACGGCCAGTTCGCCGGAGAAAGCGGCCGCAGGCTCGCCCGGCGGGCGCTGGCCAGCTATGGGGCGGCGGCGATCCTGATGCCCTATTCCGCCTTCGCCAAGGCGGTCGAAACGCGGCGCTACGATGTCGAGGCGCTGGCGCGGCAGTTCGGCACCAGTTTCGAGCAGACCGCGCATCGGCTGACCACCTTGCAGAAACCGGGACAGGAGCGGGTGCCCTTCTTCTTCCTGCGCGTCGATCCGGCGGGCAATGCGTCCAAGCGGCTCGACGGGGCAGGATTTCCCTTTGCCCGCCATGGTGGCTCCTGCCCGCTCTGGTCGGTGCATCGGGTGTTCGAGACGCCGCGGGAAGTCGTCACCCAATGGCTCGAACTGCCGGACGGACAACGCTTCTTCTCGATCGCCCGGACCGTCACGGCGGGCGGTGGCGGCTGGGGGGCGCCAAGGGTGGAGCGGGCGATTGCGCTCTGCTGCGCGGCCGAGCACGCCCATCGGCTGGTCTATACGCAGGACCAGCCGACGCCGGACCCGACCCCGATCGGCGTCACCTGCCGCCTGTGCCATCGCCCCCAGTGCCTCGCCCGCTCCGCCCCGCCGATCGGGCGGGACATGCTGCCCGACGATTATCGCCGGACGCGCGCGCCCTTCGGCTTTGCCGACGGCTAGGTGTCGATCAGGTCGAGATAGGCGACCACGTCATTGTCGGTCGCCAGATACAGGCCGTCCTGCGTTTCCTGCGTCTGCTGTTCGGCCACGCGCAGCGCTTCGCTCAAGGGGCCGTACATCAATGTCGTCGCGCCGCCATCGTCACCCAGATGGTAAAGCCGGACGGTGGCGCTGTCATAGGTGGTTCGCATGATCGCAGTATCCGACGACCCATTGTTCGACACAACCCCATATCCCCCTCATCCTGAGCCTGTCGAAAAGTCGTCCTCCGGCACGAGAAGGACATGGCTTCGGCAGGCTCAGCCCGGACGAGGGCTGGGATAATCCTCTATCGCCGGTCCTTGACCTTCATGGAGGGGGCAAGGTCATTCGCGCCGATCCGCACCGCGTCGTCGGTGAAGTTGGCGACGAAGGTGGAATTGCGCTCCAGGCCAGGCACGAAGCCTGCCTTGTTACCTTCGATCACCAGCCCCGCGCTTCCATGTTCGCGGCCTTCGGGGGCGACGGTAATGAAGGCGGACCAATTATCCTTGTCCTTGCCCTGCACCATCTCATTGCCGCTGATAATGCCGCTCGCGCCGTTGGACAGGTCGATCATGTAATTGGTGAGCTTGCCGCCGCTATCGTCGAAGCTGTTGCCGGTGATGGTGACGCGGGCGGTGCGGGTCTTGAGATAATGGCCGCCATCGCCAAGGTCGAAGCGGCTGTTGGTGACGGTCAGTGCCGCCAGACGCCCGATATAGACGCCATGGGCGCAATCCAGATCGCGGTCGCAACGGCCCAGATGACGGAAGGTCGATTTGTCGATGCTGACCTGCCCGCCATCATAATCGCCAGTCAATATGCCTTCCTCGCTATTGCGGAACAGGCTGTTGCGGACGGTCAGGTTGCCGCTTTCCAGGCGGATGCCTGCGCCATTGCCGTCGGGCACGCGGATATTCTGAAAGATGACGCCGTCGACCGTGCTCGCCCGCCCGCGCAGCACCAGGGCCGCCTTGCCCTCGCACGGGACGCCGTCGAAAATCACCGTGCCGGGCGTCGCGGCGCGGATGGTGACATCGCCGCCCTGCTGGACGCCACATTGGTGATAGGTGCCCGGCGCAACGATCACCGTGCCGCGCCCATCGCCGATCGCGCCCAGCGCATCGGCCAGCGAGCCAAAGGCGCGGCCCGATTCGGCAAGTGTGAACGGGGCGGGATTGCCCCGCGCCAGCGCGGTCGAGGCGATGGCGGCGGAGACGAGGAGGCTGGTGGACAGGATACGCATGGCGGCAAGGATAGGCGCGCGCGACGCAGCGACCAAGGCAGGAACGGGGTTAACGTCGCCCTGCCCCGCTATGGGACAGAGTAGCGGATAAAGGTTGCGGTCTGCGGTGAGGCCGTAGCGACGTCGGCGAAGGGCGTTATCCCGCCGCGTCCTCGCACAAGGCCTTGAACTGCGCCATCATCTGATCCCAGCCGGGATGGAAGCCCATTGCCTCATGCCGAGCCTTGGCTTCTGCGTCCCAATGACGGGCGGTGGCGGTGAAGCGGGTGGCTTCGCCCTCGTCCGCGAAGGTCCAGATGGCGGTGATGAAGGGGGTTTGCGGAACCCAGCCGGCGGCATAGGCGTCAGTGGTGACAACCCGCTCGCCCGGCACCACCTCCAGAAAGACGCCCTCCATCGGGCCGGTTTCCTCTCCATCGGGTCCGAACATCTGGACCGCGCTGCGGCCGCCGGGGCGCAAATCTTCCTCGATGATTTCGGCCCGCCAGGGTTTGGGGCAGAACCATTCCACCTTGCGGTCGGTCCACACCGCCCAGCATGTCGCGCGCGGGGCTGCGATGATGCAACTGACCGACAGCTCATGCGCGCCCTCGCTCATGCCGCTTCCCCATCGAAGGCCGCCTGCATGGCGGCAGTGTCGAGTTTCTGCATCGTCATCATCACCTTGATCATGCGGTCGATCCCGGCCTGATCGCCGCTGTGGTAATTGGCCATGATCCCTTCCGTCACTAGTTGCCAGGACAGGCCATATTTGTCCTTGAGCCAGCCACAGGGCGCAGGTGATCCGCCATCGGCGGTCAGCGCGTCATAATAGCGGTCCAGTTCTGCCTGATCCTGACACGCGACCGACAGCGAGACCGCTTCGGTGAACGGGAATTGAGGCCCGCCGTTCAATGCCTGATAACGCTGACCCAACAGGGTGAATTCAACCAGCAGGACGCTGCCACCCGCGGCGGGCGATGGGGAAAGATTTTCCTGCGGATAGTAGCTGACATGATCCACCGATCCGCCAAAGACGGAGGCATAGAAATGCGCTGCCTCCTCTGCCTGACCATCGAACCAGAGGCACGGCGCGATGTTCGTCATGCCGCGTCCGCCCCGCGCACGCCCACCAGCGCGAACATGGCGCCCTGCGGGTCGCGCGCCTGGATGATCCAGCTGCCGCCGGGCACTTCGGACGGGCCATTGAGAATGGTGCCGCCGCCTGTGGTGACGCGCTGCGCCGCGGCGTCAATGTCGGCCACGACATAGTAGAAGAGCCAGAGCGGCACGGGCATTTCCTTGGGGAGAGGCATGATGCCGCCGGTCATGCTCGTGAAATCGCCGCCACCCGTCTGGGAGATGAGTTGATAGACGCCCATGTCGCCCATATCCATGGCGTCGCCTTTGGCCCAGCCGAACTGGCCGGTGTAGAAGGCCATGTCGGCGTCGAAATTGCCGCTGTAAAGTTCGTGCCAGCCGACATGGCCCAGCGCCATGGGCGACGGCGCTTCCACGCCATCAGGGCTGGAGCCTTTGAGCAGCATGAAGGTCGCGCCGCCCGGATCGCCCATCACCGCGAAACGACCAACGCCCGCAATATCTTCCGCCGGGCGCTTGATGCTGCCCCCGGCTGCGACCAGCCGCGCGGCATCCGCATCGACATCGGCCGAGGCGATATAGCCACCCCACCAGGGGGTCATGCCGCAATCCCTGGCCTCATCCGGAATGGCCATCACCCCGCCCAACGGCCCGGCGCTGCCGACGACCAGCGTATAGCCTCCATCTTCGCCGAACGGCATGGTGGTCCAGCCTATGACATCGCTGTAGAAAGCGAGCGCCGCCTGCGGGTCGCTGGTCATCAGCTCGACCCAGAAAAACTGTCCGTTGCGATCAGTCATTGTCCCTCTCCCTCCCGGCGGCTCAGGCCTTTTCGTCGACCAGTACCGAAAAGCCGCCATAGATGAGGCGTGCGCCGCTGAACGGCATGTCCTGCCCATCCTCCGGCTTCATCCGCTCGTCGGCCATGACCTTGGCCGATCCGGCGTCGCGGGTTTCCTTGTCGGGCCATTCGATCCAGGAGAAAACCACTTCTTCCCCTTCCTCGGCCATTACGGCCGTGCGGAAGTCGTTGACCTTGCCCGGCTTTATATCGTCACCCCAGCATTCGACCACGCGGATCGCGCCATGTTCGATGAAGATCGGCGCGGCCATGGCGGCCAGATCGCGATAGGCTTGCCTGTTGCCCTTGGGCACCGGGATCACGAAACCGTCCATATAGGCCATCGTCTCTCTCCTCCTTGGCCCCGCGATGCGCCGGCATGGCGGGCTAACGGTCAAACGACTCGCCGGTCATGATGCGCCCGCCACTGCTCATGCGCAACGGCGGGGGACGCTCATTCGGTATTGGTCGGCAGCGGCTGAACCATCAGCTTTGGGCCCGACGTGGCGGGCTGGGTTGGCGCTGCGGCAGGCGGACGGGCCGGCTGTGCCGCAGGTGCCGCATCGGGCGGTGGCGGCAGGTTTTGCTGGATCGCGCTCGTCACGCTGGGGGCAAAGCCCTGGCGGGGCGCCTCGCCCGGCGGCACGGGTGGTGGCGGCAGCGGGCTGGGCACCGCCCATACGTTCACCGTTCCGCCAAAGCGCGATTGCCATTCGGCCAGCCGCCGCAGATAATCCGCATAGGCCGCGTAGAAATCCTGAAACGGTTTTTCGAGTTCGGCCAGTGCGGTCGGTGCATAGTCCAGCAAAGCGCTGGATGGCATCGCCAACAGCTTGGCCCCCACCGCTTCGGCCACCGGGCAAAAGCTTTTCATGACGGGCGGCAGCGAGAAGAAATTATAGACGGTGGTGTTGAGCCGTTCGCGCGCGCCGAACCCGGCAGCGCCATAGGCGACCTTGTAATTGCGATCGACCGCTTCGTTGGCCTGCGTCAATATGGGGCCGTGAACATGGAGCAGGCGATTATATTGCAGACGCGCAAGATCGGCAGAGCTGCGGCAGGACAGCGCCGCGACGTTGAGCGCCATGCGGACATGCCATAGCGCCGTGTTCGACGTGACCTTGCGATTGGGGGTCAGATATTTGCCATCCTGAATTTCCGGGATGCTCATATTCTCCACCGCGCCCATGGGCGGAAGCGGCCTGACCGTTTCGACCAGCGGCGGCGGCGGCGTGGGTGGCGGGGGCGGCGCGACAGGGGTCGAACAGGCCGCCAGCACGGCCAGCGACACAAGCGAAAGACGGCCATAAAAACGGCGCAGGACGATCATCAATTTCTCCGATGGGCTGCGCACCGTCATGCCGGGCATTCCGGCCGGAGGAAATATGCTGGATTAACCGTTCATCGCGCGAATTCAGGCAGCCCGTCGCTCCAGCGCCACTGCCGCCTCCGCCATCAGTTGCGCGATGATGTCGGCTACGGGTTCTTCCTTGGTCACCATCCCGACCGACTGGCCCGCCATCAGCGACCCGCCATCGACATCGCCGTCGATCACCGCGCGGCGCAGTGCGCCAGCCCAGAAATGTTCGATCTGCAACTGTGCTTCGCCCATGTCGACCGCACCGGCATCGAGCAGGTTGGCGACTTCGCGCTGCTTGGCGGTGAAATTGTCCATGCCCGCATTTTTGAGCGCGCGCACGGGGATGACCGGCAGGCGCGGGTCGATCTGGACGCTGGCGACGGCATCGCGGGCCGACGCGCGGAAGAAGGCTTTTTTGAAGGCGGGGTGCGCAATGCTTTCGGTGGCGCAGGCAAAGCGGGTGCCCAATTGTACGCCCGCTGCCCCCATTTCCAGATAGGCGGCGATCGCTTCGCCCCGGCCAATGCCGCCCGCGACGAACACCGGCAACTGGCCGCTCATTTCGGGCAGGATTTCCTGCGCCAGCACGCTGGTCGCAACCGGGCCGATATGGCCGCCCGCCTCATTGCCCTCCACCACCAGCGCATCGACGCCGGAGCGGGCCAGTTTCTTGGCCAGCGCCAGAGCGGGGGCGAAGCAGATCAGCTTCGCACCCTTGGCCTTGATCGCCTCGATACTGCCCTTGGGCGGCAAGCCGCCCGCCAGCACGACATGGGTGACGTCATGCCTGGCACAGACGTCGATCAGGTCGAACAGTTGCGGGTGCATGGTGATGAGGTTGACGCCGAAAGGCTTGGCAGTCAGCGCCTTGGTCGCGGCGATTTCCGCGTCCAGCAGGGCGGGCGTCATCGCGCCGCAGGCAATCACGCCAAACCCCCCGGCATTGGATATGGCCGCCACCAGATGCCGTTCCGACACCCAGCTCATCGCCCCGCACAAAATGGCGGTGTCGCAGCCCAGAAACTGCGTGCCGCGGGCCATGAGGGCAGTGAGTTTGGCGTTGGTCATGTGTCATTCTTTCCCCCCTCCCGCTTG
>Ga0209024_1000851_pt1 | contig 36994 bp, 35 predicted proteins | sample AutmiccommunBRH5_FD_187380 | JGI IMG/M metagenome (GOLD analysis project Ga0209024, IMG submission 187380) | Deep subsurface microbial communities from Mt. Terri, Switzerland - Autotrophic microbial communities BRH/5 (SPAdes) (version 2) | ecosystem: Environmental > Aquatic > Deep subsurface >...
AATCAGTGCACAAGCCATAACGACGAGCAACTCCGGCAATTACTACTGGATTAAAAAAAGCGCTTTCAAGCAATATATCAGTCGTTTGCGCCTGAACCGCACTCGCCTCACCACCCATGATCCCTGCCATAGCCAATGGTTTGCTGCTGTCTGCAATCACCAACACTTGTTCTGCCAAGGTTATCTCTTGGCCATCAAGTAATTCTAACTGTTCATTTTGATGAGCATAGCGAACATTAATATCGCCTTGTATTGCCTGCAAATCAAACGCATGCATGGGTTGACCCAGTTCGAGCATCACGTAATTGATCACATCGACCACAGGATGCAAGGCACGCAAGCCACTGCGACGTAATCGTTCTTTCAACCATAAAGGTGATGTGGCATGTGGATTAATCCCGCGGATAATACGAACACCATACTGAGGACATGCCTCAGGCGCTTGCACATGAACCGTTAACAGCTCATCTATAGCGGGTTGAATTACCGGGGCAGGAAAGGCTTTCATCGACAATTTATTTAACGCAGCAACTTCACGAGCCAGGCCGGCAATACTCAGGCAGTCGGCGCGATTGGGAGTTAAATCAATGTCCAGCACGTGATCGTTTAACGCCAGGTATTCACGAAAATCAACGCCCAGCGGCGCATCATCCGGCAGCTCCATGATCCCCTCTGAGCTATCTTCTAAACCAAGCTCGGAGGAAGAGCACAACATGCCCTGTGACAATTGTCCACGCAGCATCGTCTCATTAATATGAATATCACCAGGCAGATGCGCACCAGGCCTCGCCAGTGCAACCGTGAGTCCTGCCCGTACATTGGCCGCACCACACACTATTTGGTAAGGGGCGGTCTCTCCTGCGTCAACCTCACATAGTGTCAACTTATCGGCTTGTGGATGAGGTGAGGTCTTTACTACTTTAGCGACAACCACATCATTAAAAACGCCTGCAACTGGATTGCGCCCATCAACTTCCAAACCTGCCATCGTCAATTGGTCGGCAAGTTGCTGACCGGTTAATGACGGGTTAACCCATTCACGCAACCATGATTCACATACTTTCATCAAAATTCCTCGTTTTATCAGGCAGCGCAGGCTCTGCCTAACTTACTTATCTGTTGATTTACTATTAAAACTGCTGCAAAAACGTCACATCGTTCTCAAACATCATCCGCAAATCATCAACACCAAAATAAAGCATGGCAAGTCGGTCCATGCCCATGCCAAAAGCCCAACCCTGGTACTCATCAGGGGATATATTTACGGCTTTCAACACGTTTGGATGCACCATCCCACAACCGAGCACCTCCAGCCAACCGGTGTATTTACATGAACGGCATCCTTTACCCAGGCATTGGGTGCATTGAATATCCACTTCGGCTGACGGTTCGGTGAATGGGAAATATGAAGGCCTGAACCGTATTGCCAGCTCTCGCTTGAAAAAATACGCAAAAAAATCCTGTAACAACCCTTTTAAGCCCGCCAGTGTAGCCTGCTTATCAATCAGCAAACCCTCCACTTGATGGAACATAGGCGTGTGGGTTAAATCTGAGTCACAGCGATAAACACGGCCCGGGGCAATCAATCGGAATGGCGGCGCCTTATTTTCCATTGCACGGATCTGTACTGGTGAGGTATGAGTGCGTAATAAATGCCCATCACCAAAATAAAAAGTGTCATGCATCGCGCGTGCCGGATGGTGTTCAGGAATATTTAATGCTTCAAAATTATAAAATTCGGTTTCAACTTCAAGCCCTTCGACAATATCAAATCCCAAACGGCTGAAATACTCATTAACACGTTGCTTTACCTGTGTAACAGGGTGCAATGAACCGGATTGATTATGACGCCCTGGCAAGGTGACATCAATGTGCTCAGAAGCCAGCTTATGCTGCAATTCCTGCTCTTTCAATTCCTGCATTTTATGTTCAATACGCGTGCTGATTTCACGCTTGGTTTCATTAACCAATTGACCCATTTTGGGCTTTTCTGCCGGCGATAGATGAACCAAACCTTTAAGTATTTCTGTTAGTCGGCCTTTTTTTCCTAGGTAATCGACACGGATCGCGTCCAGGGTAGTTATATCCTGAGCGTTTGCAATGGCAGTATACGCCTGCTGCTGTAACGAAATAATATCTTGCATGATGTGACCTGGAAGTAATAGGACAAAACCGTTAGGCATTGGAAAATGGAATAAAAATAACGGCTATCCAAGTAAAAAGGAGGCCAAAGCCTCCCAGATAATACCATACTGCTCGGCTCGTCATCATCAGCGACGAGGACGAGGCGAGCAGTTGCCATAATTTATTAAATTACGACGCAAGCGCTGTTTTTGCAAGTTCGGCAACGGCTGCAAAAGCATGTTTATCATGTACTGCCATGTCAGCCAACACTTTACGATCCAATTCAATTTCAGCTTTTTTCAAACCATCAATCAAACGGCTATAGGATAAACCACATTCACGAGCTTGTGCATTAATACGCGTAATCCACAGTGCACGAAACTGACGTTTCTTCTGACGACGGTCACGGTAAGCATATTGTCCGGCTTTAATAACCGCCTGTTTGGCAACTCGGTAAACCCTGCTACGGGCACCGTAATAACCTTTGGCTTGATCTAAAATTTTCTTGTGACGAGCCTTGGCTGTCACCCCACGTTTAACTCTTGGCATTATTCATTCCTCCCATTAACTACCGTGCAACATACGCTCAGCCAGACGCGCATCACATTGCTTCAACGTGCGCGACGAAACACGCAATGAGCGTTTTTGTTTTGTCGACTTCTTGGTGAGGATATGATTACGATAAGCACCACGGCGCTTGATCGCTCCACTTGCTGTCTTACGGAAGCGTTTACTCGCTCCGCGATGTGTCTTTAACTTTGGCATAACAAATGTACTCCGCATTAATATTTAATTAGGATCCTGCCCTAAATTAACGTCCCACTCTGCATCAAAGCTGAACATTAGTTTGCACCACAATGGAAAGTTATTCCGGGCACAACCCTTACTTTGTCTTCTTGGGTGATAAAACCATCAATAATTGACGACCTTCACGTTTTGCCTGTTGCTCAACCACAGCAAACTCCACTGTGTCTTGCTGCAAACGCTCCAGAATTTTCATACCAAGGTCTTGATGTGCCACTTCACGACCACGAAACCGCAGCGTGACTTTGACTTTATCACCATGATTCAGGAAACGTGTCAGGTTGCGTAGCTTGACCTGATAATCCCCCTCTTCCGTCGTAGGACGGAATTTCAGCTCTTTGACTTGAATCTGCTTCTGCTTTTTTTTAGCTTCTGCCTGCTTTTTGCTCACTTCAAAGAGAAATTTACCGTAATCCATGATTCGACATACTGGCGGCTTGGCTGATGGTGAAATTTCCACCAAATCAAAACCACCTTCTTCCGCGGCACGCAACGCTTCCCGCGTTGATACTATCCCAGCCTGGTTGCCATCTGCATCAATTAAGCGTACTTCAGGTACATTGATCTGTTCATTAATTCGCGCGCGATCGCTGTCACGTCTGGTTGATGCACTAATGGTTAAATCCTCCGGCTGGTTTTAAACACGACACTTGGCAATAATTTCTTGCTGCAGGGTATCGCAAATTGTATCAATTGTCATGGCGCCTAAATCGGTGCCTTCACGTGTACGTACGGTCACGAGGCTATTTTCAACCTCTTTGTCACCAATAATTAACAAATATGGTATTTTTTGCAAAGTATGTTCGCGGATTTTAAAGCCAATCTTCTCATTTCTCAAGTCAAAAATTGCACGAATGCCATTTTTTTGTAAAATTTTACTCACATTGGCCGCATATTCATGTTGTTTTTCACTGATAGTAAGCACAGCGACTTGAGTCGGTGCCAACCATAATGGCAAATTACCAGCATGGTGCTCAATCAAAATACCCATGAAACGCTCAAATGTACCGAGTATGGCGCGATGCAACATCACCGGCGTTTGCCTGCTGCCATCTTCTGCAACAAATTGGGCGCTCAATCGGTCAGGCATTGAGAAATCCACTTGTATTGTACCACATTGCCAGATACGCCCCAAGCAATCGGCCAGTGAGCACTCAATCTTCGGCCCATAAAATGCGCCCTCACCTGGTGCATCAATCCACTCAATATTTCTTTCTTGCATCGCGTGTTGCAACGCCGCTTCGGCTTTATCCCATACCTCATCCGCACCCACACGCTTTTCAGGACGATAAGCCAAACGATAAATGATGTCAGAAAACCCGAAATCAGCATAAACGGATTGCACTAATTCAAGCATCATCGCCACTTCAGACTGGATTTGATCTTCGGTGCAAAAAATATGGGCATCATCTTGCACAAAATTACGCACCCGCATTAAACCATGCAATGAACCGGATGGTTCGCAGCGATGACAATTACCAAATTCCGCCAAACGATAAGGCAAATCACGGTAACTTTTAATGCCCTGGTTATACACTTGCACATGACAAGGGCAGTTCATGGGCTTGACGGCGTAATGGCGATTTTCAGTTTCGGTCATAAACATTTCATCGCGAAAGTTATCCCAGTGCCCTGATTTTTCCCACAAAACCTTATCAACTAATTGGGGTGTTTTAATTTCCTGGTAACCAAAATCGGCCAGTCGACCCCGCATGTACTGCACCAGCAATTGATAAATAGTCCAGCCCTTGGGGTGCCAAAATACCATGCCCGGGGCAATGTCCTGAAAATGAAACAAATCCAGCGTTTTGCCTAATTTACGATGATCACGCTTTTCAGCTTCCTCAATCCGATATAAATAATCTGCCAGTGCTTTTTTATCGCCCCAAGCGGTGCCGTAAATGCGCTGCAACATCTCATTATTCGCATCCCCGCGCCAATAGGCACCAGCCAATTTAGTTAATTTAAACGCTTTCAGGTAACCTGTTGAAGGAACATGTGGACCGCGGCACAAATCTTCAAATTCGCCCTGACGATATAACGAGAGAGGTTCATTTGCGGGAATATCAGCAATTATTTTGGCTTTGTATTCTTCACCTAAGCTGCGAAAATAAGCAATTGCCTCATCCCGGGGCATTTCACGTCGCGACACAGGGTAATCTGCTTTCACCAACTCTTTCATTTTGTCTTCTATACGCGCCAGATCATCCGGTGTAAATGAGCGTGCGTAGGCAAAATCATAATAAAAACCGTCCTCAATCACAGGACCAATCGTCACTTGTGCATCAGGGAATAACAATTTAACTGCCTGGGCTAACAGATGGGCGGTGGAATGGCGAATAATAGTCAGACTTTCCGGATCTTTCTCCGTGATAATAAGCAGCGAGCAGTCATGGTTTAACTGATGACTCACATCACATAATTGACCATCAACACGCCCGGCAATGGCTGCTTTCGCTAATCCAGGGCTAATGCTGTGAGCAACCTCCCGAATAGTCAACGGGTGTTCAAAATGTTTACTGCTTCCGTCAGGTAATTTAATATTCGGCATCTTGTTTCCCTCGTCAATTCCTCCTGCTGGCAGGAGTGTAAGAATTTATTACAAATGCGCTATAAAAAAAAACCCTGCATAGCAGGGTTATATTCTGGTAGGCACGAGTGGGATCGAACCACCGACCACCACCATGTCAAGGTGGTGCTCTACCACTGAGCTACGTGCCTATTATTCGTTCTGTTACAAAGCAATGATGGGTATTATATAAAAGCTGATGCTACAAAGCAAACCATTTTAGAGCTGCCCTTTTTCAAGGATGAGCATATCTTGTGAAATAATTTTTGGCTTTGTTTGTGCATGGTGGTTTTTAAGTAAAACTTGTTTTTCAAATCGAGCTATTTTGCAAGGTAATATCCCACCTTGTTTCGATTCATAAGCGTATTTTTCATTGGTTTTAATCAAGGCCGAATGAATAGCATGCGCATCATTTTGTGATATCGAAGCGTCTCGATCAACCACCAGATATAAACAATCTCGTTGATTATCACAGGCAAAATACCAATAAGGCTTGATATGAATATCAACCTCTGCCAAAGCACGTCGTAAGTCGCTTTCTGTCAGGGCAAAAAAATCCAATAGCAACCTCGATGCCAGCAGTAACCTTGATACTTTGTAGCAGAAGCGAATAATAGGCGTTTTATTAAAATAACCAGTACATTCAACCACATCCTTCAAGCGGTATCGCACAAAACCCATCGCCGTGGTTAAAAAAACCTCATATTTTTTGCCTAACGCTAACTGCGCGCATGATAGTAGGTTTTCTTTTTTTATGGGTTGATTTTCTTCAATAAACTCAACAATATGCGTTCTTGGGTGCAGAACGCCCCCCTGGTGTTCATTGTCAATCGGCACGGTCAACCAACCTTCTGTTGCTGAATAAGTACCATCAAGCAGACTGACTGTATCTCCGAGCTCTTGCGCGAGGTGGTGGGCATATACCGAACAAGGACCTTGAGTCCAACATCCTGCAAGCGTCAATCCGGGCCAGATATCTTTATAGTGAAGTGTGGCATTGTAATTTAGCGTGTTTAAATACAACAACCGCTCTTTGCTTATGTTTAAACCAGGTAAATCATCCGGCATGGATTTTTCATTCAATAAATAAGGAAGATAAGCATGGATGTTTTCCAGGCATGTTTTCAAAAAGGTATCCATGACAATAGGAACAACAGCAAATACGGCACTTAAGTCATGAGCCAATGCATACACTGGCGCCCATTGATTAAAAGTTGTCTCGTCTCTAAAAATTTCAATCGGTAATGCATAGAACGACTGGATTAACTTAGGAAGATTCTTATAATTATAATAACTGATTAACCCCATCTTAATTTTTGCAGGAGATTGTATACCTGTCTCCCAGGCAGCAAGGTATAGCATTTTTTGTTTCAGAAACTTGGGGTAGCGCTGCAACAGACTATAAAAATAAGGTGCCATGGTTCTTTGAAACTGTTTTTGAAATGTTTTTGTGATTGGAAAATATTTTCTATTTCCAGTAGTGGCTGAAGTCTCCGACCAGAATAAAATATCCTCACCATTAAAAGGCTGCGTGGTCGTGGCTAATGCCTTATCAAGGTAGGGTTGATAGTCTTCATAGCTAGTTATTTCAAAACAATTCAGCTGGTCTTGTTGGGAGAGATCCATTCGTTGTGGCCAAAATAATCCTCTTTTTAACAAAGGAAAAATTTCATTTTGCCATAGCTCGTTTTGTGACTGCTCCGGGTTTTGGGTGTCCTTTAAAAAGGAATGGTATTTATTGCTAGTTATAAATTTGAGCAACATGCGTTTTATATTCATTATCCCTTTTACCCTTAGTTGACAATAGAAAGATTTAAAGGCGAAAACATCTGATTATGCTCATAAAACCACAGCATACTTTTTATGACGCCCTGTTCCTGCTCTTTATCTGCAGCAACAAAACAACCATCAATTTTTTTAATGATTAAATCTATAGACATCCCTAACCATGCAATATTTTGTAATGGCTGAGGTAATTTATCTTGATTGTAAAACCAGACTTGTAAAATACAACTTGCCGCAAATAACCAGCAATAAGTCTCTGCAAAGCGATAAGCCTCAAGGCTATTGGCCTCAAATGCCCCCTCATGATTCAAATCTAATAACTGCCTGTCAAATCGTGCAAGACAATTAAGTATTTTATCAATCTGCGGCGTCATCACAGGACAAACCAGTTGATTTAAGTTCATCAAAATACAATCAGCCTGTTGGGCAAACAGGTGGAGAGATTCACCGTTAAAAGGCGGAATATCTTTTTCAAAATCAAAAATAGTTTGGGCTTTATCAGTTAACGATTCGGGGCTATTTTCTCTGAGTTGTACCTGGGAAATCAGGTTACTGCTTATCAAGTAAAGATTAACTTCGCTACTACCGTCAAACAATCCAACAACCTGAGTATCTCGTTTAATTTTTTGAAACAAACCAAATGCTTCTGTTCTTAAATATCCTCTCGCCCCTAAAATAAGGCCACATTGCTCAATAATTTTTTCTGCAAGAAGAGGCGTAAAAAATTTAACCATTGCTGACCAGATAGTTAAATTCCCAGGCGCAACGCTTGCAGCTCTCACCACGCTTAATGCAACACAGTCTTGCATGATTTGCAGACAAAAACACTCCGCTAGTCTCTGGCGAACGACAGGAAGGTCAAATACCATTTTCTGATATAACTTCCGATTCAAGCTGAAATCCAAAGCCATGCGCAGCGCTGTATCTGAACCACCAAGTGTAAAACTCGAACAAAGCAGTCTGGAGACCTGCAAGGTTTTATACGTTAAAAAAAGTCCCTGGCCTTTTGAACCAATAATCGCCTGAAGGGGAAGGTGTAAATCATTTAACTGAACACCACTAATATCTAAACCACGAACACCATGGGTTGGCAGTTTTGCAAGCGGTATCATACCTCCATTGATTTTTTGTTTGTCAATATAGAACAGTGAGAAACTCAACGGCCCATTTTTTTTATGGGTTCGGCATAAAATAGTAATTGTATCTCCCAGCGTTGCGTAATTAATACACCACTTTTCCCCATTCAAAAGCCAGCCAGAATCAACTGATTCAGCAACAACCTCAATTGCTGACAGATCACTGCCATGCGCCTTTTCGGTTAACGCTATCGCTGAAATTTTTCTCTCATGTAAATTGGCCGCATGCATTTTTTTCATTGCTTCACACCTGGATAACCAAATGGGTAAGGATGCAAGAAAATTAATACCCAGAGCCACTGATAAGGTTAGATCTCGACGTGATATTGCCCGGGTCAAAATGAAACTTGATTGAAGTGATTTGAACTTACCGCCCAGATCTTCAGGAATGAAATATTCAAAATAGCCCCATTTTTTGATAGCGTCCAGATGGTTATTATTAAGTTGTTCCTGTTCATCAAATTCAAGAATTTGACTGTTGTGAATTAATGCGTTGTTATCATGCGGACTACCGAGGTATTGTTCTAGCAATTCAAAGGTTTTTATCAACTGGTTCAGTTCATTCATGAGTTCATCCATTCAGGGTTCGATAAAGTGTTTACGAGCCCGCCTTGGCTTTTGTTTTTCATTAACTAGTTTAGACAAATAAAAAGACAGTCTTGGCCGGATTTGCTCTCGCACAATTATCTCATCAATTAACCCTTTTTGGTAAGCTTGTAACAATCCATTCTCTTCTGAAGTCTGTATGGATGTATTATGCTCCGCCGCTCTGACACCAGCCGAGGCTTTTTGCCCCATTGCACCTATTTTTGACTCTTGCAAAGCAAGCACTAAATCACCACCTTGAGCCCGAGTCTGCATCATTAAAAAGGCCGCCGCACCATAAGCTTTTCTAACGATGACACTGAGCCTGGGCACCTGTGTTTGCATTGCCGAACAAAATCGGGCACCGTGTTTTAAAAGCCCCCGTTGCTCTTCTCTTTTGCCAGGCATAAATCCCGGTACATCAATCAGCGTCAAAATGGGAATATTATATGTATCACACAGCCTGATAAACTGCGATGACTTCTGAGCAGCATCAGAATCAATTGCACCACTCAGACGCTTTCCCTGATTGGCGACAAGACCAAGAGGATAACCATCCAGGTATGTAAAGGCGCAGATCATGGCTAGTCCAAAGTCAGATTTATAGGGATAAATTTTTGATTCATCAACAATCCCTTCGATTAGATCCATCATATCAAATGGTTTCATCAAGTCAGTGGGTATTTCAGGCAGGGATTTTAAAGGAAGACGAGGAGGTTTCTTTTCAGGCAAGGCTTTACCATGTGAAGGGAAAAAATCAACCAGTGCTTTTACTCTTTCCAATTGAAGAGCGGTGGTTTTATCAATAAAATCAGCGATTCCTGTTAGCTGACCATGGATGCCAGGCCCACCAAGGTCGGATAACGACACTGTTTCACCAATTGCCTGTTTGACAACTGCCGGGCTGGTTACCATTAAGTAACTGCGATACTGACTGAAAAAAATCAAATCCATTAAAACAGAAGAATAGGCCGGAGCGCCAAGGGTTGGCCCCATAATCACCGCAAACTGAGGAATGACGCCCGATAAAGCAATATTTTGACTGATAATTTTAGTATAACTAATACCACTATCCAGATCATTTTCCATGTCTATGCCCGGGGACGCTAAAAGTGCAATAACAGGGATTTTCAATTGAGCGGCTTTTTCCATCAAAGCTAAAATTTTTTCACCGCCATCTTGACCAATATACCCACGATTGATTTCTACGTTTTGTGCATAGATTGCTACCGTTTTACCAAGTATTTTCCCAAAACCTATACTTACCTCACCCCCGGATGCAACATCTAAATTTTGTTTTTGCTCAACGTGATTAAACGATTGAAAACTCTCTTTATCAAGCAGGGCTTCTAGCCACTTATCTGATTTAAACTGCATATCGGCAACCCTTAGTAGTAGCACCTCAAAACCAAATAGCCCCTCACAGAGAGCAAAAAATTCTAGTCTCAATGAAATCTGATTTAGTAAATTGCTATGAATTAACTACATCGTCTAAAATGAATGATTATGCCTTACGCCAGAACAAAAATGAAAATTTTATCTCCTAATCTATCTTTTAATATCATTAGCGCCGCATGCGCACGGCCCAAGGGCCCAGCAATCACTAATCTCGATATTTTCAAACATTTTCCCAGAACCGCTAAACGCTCGATCGAATTCCAAAACAACATGGCTGAAATGATTGGAAAGGAGCTAGGTTTTAACCAACGCTACTGGGTACATAAACCCTGGCAGCCTCTTGATAATGCGACAGAAAACTCAGAAACCCTGGCGAAAGATGCACTTACAAAATTATTTTCATCCACGTCAGATGAGGTCATTGACGCATTTGTTCTCGGCTCTACCACAAACACCCGGTATTCTGGTTCACAAGCCACCTCAGTCTTAGGTGCATTTAAAATTTGTGCGCCAGCTTATGATTTTAAAGCCGGCTGTTCAACTTCTTTGGCTTCATTTTCATTAGCCTATGGTTTAATGGGATTAGGATACAAGAGGGTTTTGGTCTGCTGTGCAGAAACCATGTCAAAAATTATTGACCGGGATAATGAAAAAACCTGGCTGGGCGTTGCTGACGGTGCCGGTGCTTTATTGTTTGAACGAGCAGATGATGGTGATTTTTGTATTGAAAAAAGTATTTTTTCTACCGATGGCAGGTATGTGGATGCCTACACCACCAAAGGACAACTGCCACCAACTGAGCAGATTTTATCAACAGATGGTTATTTCCTCCAAGGTGATGAAACCCTGTTAAAAACACTTGCCCTGGAAAAATACACCGCAATGTTAGATGCGCTATTTGAAACGGTTGATAAAGAGGAAATTTGCTGGATTATTCCTCATCAGGTTAATCGTAAACTCATTCACGACCTAATCCAGCACTACGGGTTGGGTCATTGTAAATTATTATGGGATGCTGATAAGATTGGCAACATCGGCGGGGCGTCTATTGCCTACACGCTGGCTCGCTCTTTCAATGATAATATATTTGAAAATAAGGGTAAAATTTTAATGATGAGTGTGGGTGGTGGTCTGACGTATGCGACACAGCTATTATCTTTTAACAAGGATCGTAGTCGCAATAACCTCCTATTCCAGGTAATCACTACTGATGGATAATCAGAAAACACAACCATTGACCCCGACTTTGTTGTCATTGATTCTTGCAATGATTGCCTTAATGCAATTATCCGTGGATTTATATACACCTTCTTTTCCCTCCATCCAAAATAGTTTTGCCACAAGCTTAAGTCAGGTACAACTCAGTCTATCGCTCTTTATGTTGGGCTTCAGTTGTTCTCATCCTATTTTTGGCCCATGGTCGGATAAAATTGGGCGTAAAAATCCGCTTTTACTCGGCATTGCTTTAAATGCTTTAGGCTCATTGATTTGTTTGATGAGTCCATCAATCACCATTTTAATTTTCGGGCGATTTTTACAAGGGTTTGGTATTGGCAGCTGCAACTCAGTTGGGCGGTCGTTAGCCAGAGATTTATTGAATGCTAACCGTCTAGCCCAGGTGGGTGCCCAAATAGGGATGGTGAGCGTTTTATTTTTAGCCCTGTCTCCAACACTTGGCGGCTATTTACAAAATTATTTCGGCTGGCGGTCAAATTTTGCGTTCTTGCTAATCATTGCCCTCTTTTTGCTAGTAGCAGCCTGGTTTTTTCTACCTGAAACAAATAAAAATCCAGACCCTAATGCCACTCAACTGGAAAGCATGCGCCGAAATTATAAATTGTTATTATCCAGCCATCTCTTCGTGGGATATACACTTTGCGCATGTTTCGCAGGTGCAGGTATTGTTGCATATTTGGTGATTGCTCCTTTTTTAATTCAACACATGTTTGGATTGTCACCCATTGAATTTGGCTGGCTTGCCTTTATCATGGCTGGCGGTATATTTTTTAGCGGCGTCCTGAATCATTTTTTTGTCATGGTGAAAGGCATAAAATACATGGTTTTTGCAGGCTGTCTAGTCATGTTAAGCGCCGGCCTTATCATGCTTACCTGCGTTTTTTTAAATGCAGTTTCATTATATAACTTCATGTTTTGTATAGCTCTTTTCTGTGTCGGTGGTGGACTGACATTTATGAATGCGTTTGCCGGTGCTTTTGACCCATTTCCTCATATTGCAGGCACAACCGGGGCCTTGTATGGCTTTATGCAAGATTTAACCGCTGCATTAGTGAGCTCTTTTATCGCCTGGCTGAGCCTCACAGAACCACTGACATTAGCGTGGGCTTTAACCATACTCGCTCTACTCTCTTTAGCCAGTTATTGGTATCTGATATCCTTGCCACATGCCGTTCTAAATGCCAGTCAGTGCCTGGAAAAAAACAACAAAGGAACCGAGTAGATGAGTATTTCAAAAGATGAATTAAAAGCCATGGTAGCAAAACTTTGTGCGATAGACTCAGATGCTATAAAAAATGAAACGCTATTAGTGGGTGAGCTGAAAATGGATTCGATAAAAATAATCGAATTACTGGCCACACTTCATGAAGAATATGATATCCATGCCACTGAAGAAGACGCAGCAAATTTTAATACCTTCAACGATTTATATGAGTTTACCCAAAAGAAAATAAATTCATAAAGCGGTAAGGTAGCTGCACCCGGCTATCCCCCCACCGCCTGCAGCAACTAATAAAATGCGATCGCCTGACTTTAATTCCGGCTTTGTTCTCAAGGCATCAAGTGCAATACCCACACTGGCCCCTGATGTATTGCCGGTGTTGGCAATAATATTGATTAATTTTGACTCAGGAACATTTAACTGGCTACAAACGGCCGTGAGTAAATGCTTATTTCCCTGATGGGGCACAATCCAGTCAATATGTTCTGAACTCAGATCAAGGGCTTTCATAAATCGTGCAGCACAGCTTGCCATGCCTTCAACCGCTTTTACAAACAGTGACGAATTATCTTTAACCGTTATATAGTGTTGGTTTGGATCATGACACTGCGCTGCTGGAAGTCGTGAACCGCCCGCAGGAATAGAAACCAAGTCCCCCACCTCTCCATCTGCATACAAACCAGAGGCAATGAATTGAAAGTCTGCATTAGAATTGTCCTGGCTTATTGTGCAGGCAGCAGCCCCATCACCAAATAAAACATTTGTTGCAAAATCATCAGGGTTTAAAAATTTAGAACGAATTTCACTTGCCACTAGAAGTACCATTCCAGGAATGGCCTGCGCCAATGCAGCACCGACATGCAAACCGACAACAAAGCCTGCACAGGCAGCACCCACATCAAATGCACCGATATCTTTAAGCCCTAAACGATGCTGAATTAATGGGCTGGTGGGCGGGGAGATAAAGTCACCAGAGATAGTGGACAGTATCAGCTGATTAATCTTCTCTTTAGGTGTTGATTTTAGGGTAAAAAGAGATTCTGCCGCTTTAACCGCCAAATCACTACAGGCTTCGTCGCTTGAAGCCCAATGACGCTTACGAATACCAGAAGAAAAACTGATAACAGTTGGGCTGGTATCTGATCCGGTTAATTTTATTAGTGCTTCATTGGTTATTACATTTTCAGGCAGTGATGCATTTGGCCCTTGAATAAAAATATCTTTTTCGGCTTTAAATAGATTCAGCATTTATTTCAATCCTGTAGGACCCATAAGAGGAATACCACCGCTGACAGTCATAATCGATCCAGTTATGTAGGATGAATAAGACAATAAGGGGTCAATACTTTCAGCAAGTTGCGCAGGTTCACCCATTTTCCCTAGTGGAATTAAAGCCGCCACTTTTTCCTGATAACTTTTTCTACGCCAAAACATGTTTGTTCTACTGGTTTTAAAAAGCCCGGCTCGAACAATATTAGCCAAAATATTATCAGGGCCATAATCCACGGCAAGATTTAAAAAAAATCCTTCCAATGCAGCTTTAGCTGTACAGTAAACTCCATAAAGACTTGTTCCAGTTTGTGCTGAAACACTGGAAATTAAAATAACGCGCCCAAATTTATTGGCAACCATAGAAGGTAAAAAATGATGAATAAGCCAAATATTGCCTAATATATTATGCGAAAGATATTCATTAATTAACTCAAATGACAACTCATGAGTCCGTTTATAAGTGGGCATTCTGGTAAACGCATTTAATATAATGGCCTCTATGGGTTTTTTATTTAAAATCTCAAGGGCTTGTTCATTGAAGCCTGGTTGCTCAAATTGATAAACCACCCCTTCCACCGGAAGATTGTCTTGTTGATATTTTGCCAAGGTCTGTATTAATCGCGCTTCACTTGAACTGGTTATGACCACTTCATCCCCCATGGATATACGTCGCTTTATCATGGCATATGCAATATCAGAAGAACCACCAGTAATGAGTAACCTCATTGAGCCCCCAACACGTTCACGTAATTACTTATAGTCTCAATTGAGGTAAAACGACTTTTATCTATTGGAAGTACGGGTATTTTAATATCAAATTCATTTTCCAGCTCCACAATAATCAACGCCAGTGTGAGGCTATTTAAACCATAGTCACAAAGATCAGCCTGATGATTTTCTGGAGCTGAGACAAAGCCTGCTCGGGTTAAGACGTTTTTTACGCGGTCTTCAGTCATGTGTTCTCCGGGTTAAAATTATAGTTTCCAGCGCACGCTGATCCACTTTACCGCGACTATTATGAGGAAATCGCTCAACCACAGCAATTTCAAATCCATGACGCCACGGTTGAATGGCTTGGTTTATTACATCATATAATGTCTCATGACAGTGTGCTAAATCATTTTTCTCAACCGCTATCACAAGTCTTTGGCCATGAATAGGATCCTCTTGCATCAGAGCCCTTAATTTTAACCCAACATTTTTTAACAACGCCTCAATTTGATCAAGATTGACCTTCTCACCATTGATGTTAAACGTGCGGTCAGCCCGACCTGTGATAGTAACCAGTTGATTGGAATCAATAGCTGCTAAATCACCTGTACGCATCCAGCCATCATTGTTTTTTGAATGAGTTGGCTCACCCAAATATCCCAACATCATCTGTGATCCTTTGATCCAAAACTCGCCTTCAGGAGTTAGTTTTAACTGCCAGTCTCCCACTGGGTATCCTGCCGCTTCTGAAAAAAAAGCCTTATCATCACTACGTAAGGTTAATACTCTTGGCGATGCTTCCGTTAAACCATAATTGTTATATATAACGGCATTCGGAAATTGCTCGCTGAGTCGATGGCGCAGAGGCAATGATAATTTATCGCCCGCAGAGATAACATGTGTCAGCTTTCTGGAGGCTTCAGGAAAACTGGAAAATATTTTGCACAAAACCACCCAATGCGAAGGAACACCACTCCACATGTGAGGAACAACTCCTGACACCAACGATCCACTGATGGTTGAAAAATCCGTGATGAGATGGGTATGTATTCCAGACATAAGTGCAGGAATCAGTTGCCCCAAAAGGCCATATGAATAACACAGGGGAAGGAATAATAGTTGCTCTTTCACACCTGAAAAATCGAGTGCTCTGATTACTGCACGACAATTGGCTTCAATATTTACCTGAGACAATTGCACTGCTTTCGACTGACCTTGACTGCCAGAAGTAAAGAGAATCAATGCCGTATCGGGATGATGTGGAGATGCCTTTGAATCGGAATTAACACGTAAAAGCCGACCTGTTTTATCGATCAACATGAGGTTTTTTATCTGTTGAATTCGTGCCTCGATTTGCTCAGAGGACAAGCTTGCAGATAAGATTAAAACCGGCTGCTTATTTTTAAATGCAGCCAGCAATTGCACAATAAAATCAAAATTTAAATCAGCTGTGAGGGCGATCACGCCGTTAGGGAGCTCACTTAGTACTCGACTCATCTTGTCAACAGCCATTTGCAATTGTTGATAGGTGTAGTTTTGCCCATGAATTGCTATGGCAATTGCTTTAGGCTGAGTCATATTAAGTAAGTCCACACATTTCCCATTTAGTTATTGACTGGTTAAACGCCACTTATAGATAACAGGCAGTTCATCATTGATTAGTTGTTCTCGGCATTGTCTCCTCTTCACCTTACCACTTGTGGTTTGGGGAATTGAATTTCTTCTGACAAAAACAATTTTGTGTATTTCCACAGTATGAGCATTGTAAATCATCTCGAAAATTTCATTAGAAAAACGCTCTAGTTCTTGTGGTTCAATGCGTTGACTTTTTAACTCACAAACGAGCGTTAATAGATATTCATTATTTAAAGATTTAACAAAAGCCGCACAATTTCCCAATAATTCATGTAAGTGAGAGTGCTTTAAAGTCGCTTCAATGTCCTGAGGATAATGATTCTTACCGTATAAGATAATCAGATCTTTGATTCTGCCCGTCACATATAACTCATTATCATGAATAAAGCCCAGATCACCCGTTCTTAAATATTGTTTTTTTTCACACTCATTATCAATCGTTGCAGCGAAAATTTGCTGGGTTTCTTCCTGTTGACTCCAGTAACCTTTTGCCACGCTATCGCTTGTTATCCAGATTTCACCAATCACATCAGTTTCACAGGACTTAAAAGTATCTGAGTCAACAATTCTGATGTCATGGTGTAGAGAACCACAACTGACCAGTCGATAACTGTCAAGTGTTTCTTGCGGCAGTATTTCGACGCGGTGAGTTTCCAGCTGAGATTTTTTAATATGCAGTAAATTATAGGGAATCAACGGTTTACCACTGGAAGCCAGAAGTGTTAACTCAGCAAGACCATAGCAGGGATAAAAAGCTTCTTTACGAAACCCATAACCTTGAAACGCCTGGTAAAACCGTTCCATGGTGCCATGATGAACTGGCTCAGCACCATTAAACGCCACCTCCCAGGAACTCAAATCAAGCCCCTTTTTTTTCTCGTCTTTAATTCGCTTCACGCAGTAATCATAAGCGAAATTTGGACTGCCCGTAATGGTTACACGGTATTGGGCTATGGCTTGCAACCAAATCAAAGGATTTTGCAGAAATGTGAACGGCGTCATTAAAAAGGTGGTATACCCCGTATAAAGCGGTGATAAAATGCTACCCATCAACCCCATATCATGATACGGCGGCAGCCAGCCAAACATTACGCTGTGCTCATGCATGCCAAAGGCATTTTTTATTTTTTCCAAATTATCCAGCAAATTTTTATGAGAAACCATAACACCTTTGGGGTCGCTTGTAGAACCTGAGGTATATTGCAGCAAGGCAACATCATCCGGATTCACTGCAGGCTTTTGCCATGGGTATATTTTTTCAAACACCGATTCAAAAGGTAATACAGTTATGGGTTCCTGAGATGAAAGATATCCGCCTGTAGTAAATAAATCCGCATATCGATCCGCTGATTTTGCAGGCAATAGAACCACTTTTGGTTGGCAGTTATGTATGATGCGATGTGTTTTTTCCAAGAGTTTTTTATTAAACGGCGGTTGCACCAAAACCACCGTTTGGTTGGCATACAAGCAACCCCAAAAGGCACGTACCAAATCAAGACCCGGCGCAAAAATTAAAACCGCTCGATCACCAGGTTCTGCACCGGCATGCAACAGCGCGCCAGCTATTTTTTTAGCATCTTTATCCAGTTGTGCAAATGTTATCTTGCTTGTTTCATTCAGGTTTTCCAAAAAGACACAAGCTGCCTGGTCAGGCTTATTTTTGCACTGGTTATTTAACACATCTATCATTGAATGATAATGCATGGGTATCCTGGGTTTTATACCCATTCTACCTGAAAATACTCGACGTTCGCGATTGATTTTTTACCCTGCGCTAGTTTAGAAACTCGCAATAGGCGGGCTATTAATCGCTTTTTAAAATGGCACAGACAACACTCAAGTAGCGAAGAAAACCGTATCTTCAGGTAGAATAGGGAAAAATTAATTTTATAAAAATTATACCATAAAAGCAGAAATCACTCTGGAAAGATCGATCGCCAGGTACAAAATGACGTACCAGAGAAGTTGCAACTTTTGATGTGAGATAACAATGGATAGTAAAAAAAAATATTCAAAACCAAATAAAAACCAACTTAATTTGTCTACAATGCTCATTATTGATTGTATATCCGTTATTTTCAGCTTACTGCCAAATGTAATCGCCTTTGGGTTAACCGGTTTGTTTCTGTACTATTTTTACTTGAGCACCTTGCTTGTGGTGTTTGTGGCACCTTTTGTATTATTTTTTAGCTTCATAGCAATAATTTACATCTTCAGGATATGTTTACCAAAATTAAAACCCGGGCGGTACAAAAAAACGTTAAACACAACAGTAGTCAGTTGGTTTTGTCATTTTGCTCTGGGACGCGCCGCTAAGCTTTCAGGACTAATTCGGTTCTTGCAGGCTTTTAATATCACTAAATTTTTATACTGGCGTGCGTTGGGCGCGAATGTTTCTTTTTATATCACTAGTTCCTATGACATTGATTTTGTCGATAGCCCACTTATTTCAATTGGTAAAGGGGTCACTATCGGCAGTGAAACCAGTCTTAGTTGCCATGCAGATATTGGTAATTGCCTGATACTCGGCAGGGTTACGATTGAAGATGACGCATTTATTGCAATGTCCAATACAATTGGTCCTAATACCACTATAAAAAAAGGGGCCTGGGTCGGTTTTGGTAATGCCTTGACTAACCAGGTTATTGATGAAAAGCAGAAACTATCAAATATACGGCCTAAAAATTAATGCGCATGCGCACGGCAAAATGATTAAACGCCGAAGAGTCGAGGCATTGGAAGGCCGGAAAATACCCGTATGATTCCGGCCACATGGTTATGCGAGGATGGCAGCTATGGTTAAACCACTGCTTCCTTCACCCCTGGACTTCAGCATGGTACGGGTTCCCTCGTGCACCATGCTTTGCCATTGGTTGGACTATTTTGAAACTATTTTCCTTGCGTTTCAGCGTTGATTATAGCTATTCAACCCATAATGTCAACCAATAATTTCGAAACGAAACCATCGGTTTCCAAAAATGGCTTAATTTGCATGGAATATCTCTTTTTGATACACTTTGTATAGTTATCTTAACCTGGAATTTCTGTGGCATCATGCAAAAAGTCGACTTAACCAAACAGTTTGCTTATCGTCTGCGTGATACCTTGATCGCTGCAGGGTACAACTCGCAGCGCTCCACTTCTGGTGTTAATATTCACAAACTGGCAGAAATGACCGGTTACTCACCACAGATTTGTCGAAAATACCTGCGTGGTCAGGCTATTCCTGAGCCGGCAAAATTAACCGAAATTGCCGAAAAACTGCATGTCTCCCCTGGTTGGTTGTTATTTGGTGATAGTCATTACGACAGCAACCCGGCAGACAACGCGGTCATAATCAACAGGAATTTGCTTCACTATATTTTCATGCAGGCCAATAATCTATATACTGGCGAGCGGTCAAGTCAGGAAATTTCAGATTTTCTGCTGGACTTAACCAATGACATTAGTCAGATTAATGCCAGTGAAGACCAATCAAAAAAAATAATCGACCTGGCATTGTCTTCAGCCAGGCATTTTAGTCATCAACAGGGAAGTAGTTAAGTCGTTGTCATGGAAATTGCAAACAAGGAAACCGTACCGCACCCGCGTCATCTTGACATGCTCTTTGCCCATAGGAGTAAAGTAGCCAGTGTATTTAGAGACGTGTTAGGGCTGCATGAAATCAGTCACATTGCCATCGCTTACGTTAACAATAGACAAGAGCTTTTAACTTTTTCATCAACACCTGCCCTGGAATTTAATTTATTCAACAGCAAGCTCTGGCGTTTTGATAAAACCTATCACGCGGACTGGTATCAGTTAGGGGCACAAGCACATTGGGAAACACTGTATGCACAGGCTCGCTATGATGAGCTGTATTACATAAAACAGTTGCGGCACAGATACCCGCTAGGCCTGTCACTGGCGGCAAAATTAGTCGACAGCCACGTCATCTATTCCATTGCGAGCCACAAAGAATGTCAGCATACGAAGGACCTATTCACATATCAGCATGAAAATTTTTACAAAATAGGCCAATATTGCGCCAACACGCTGCTTCCGTTATTCCTTCAATCAGAGCAGGAATTCTCACCAATTTTACAAACGCAGGTCTAAACATGAAGCATCAAAACAAAGTCATCCTAGGTGGATTCATGGGGAATCTGGTTGAGGCGTATGATGTATCTATTTGTTATTTTCTGTCACACGAGTTATCACGTGTCTTGATTGGTAATAATGACGGCAACCCAACTGTGGTGCTTACTCTGATTTTTCTAGCCTATCTTGCCAAGCCAGTCGGCGCATTTATTTTAGGCTTGCTGTCAGACCTTTATGGTCGTAAAAACATACTCATGATTTCTATTTTAATCATGGGGGTATCTACTGCACTTATTGGGCTTATTCCAGGCTTTGCCCAAATTGGCTTCCTTGCTACTGGTATTTTGTTAACCCTTCGAACCATCCAGAGCATGGCTTTAGGCTCTGAATTTCTTAACTCAGCATCTTTTCTGGTAGAAAGCGGCGATAATAAACAACGAGGATTTCGTGGATGCTGGTCATCAGTTGGCGTGAAAGCAGGTTTTTTGCTCGCCTGTCTAGTGACGGAACTAACGCATGGATTAACATCAAGTGCTGCACATGAATGGGCTTGGCGCATTCCATTTCTACTTGCAACCGTCAGCACACTCCTCGGCGTCTATATTCGCTATCGCATGCCAGAAAGCCTCGCTTATGTTATTTATTACGCAGACAGGGCAAAACCAACTACACGATCCATTTATCAGCAGTCCATGCGCTTCGTAAAAAAATACCCATTCCTGTTTAACTATGCTTTTTTTGCCAGCTTTCTTTCAGTTGCCAGCGGATTTTTCTTCTACCTCTACATTCCATTACATGCGGCAAATTATTCGCACCTACCCCGCGCCTTTATCATTACTTCAACAATATTGTCACTCAGCCTGGTAACCATACTAATCCCAATTTTCGGCTGGATTTCAGATAAACAGGATCGCTTGAAAATGCTGAATTTTGCCACCTACGGCTTGTTGCTTTTATCCTACCCTTTTATGTACGCGATCAATTTTGGCAATGCCAGTTATTTTTTGATCATGCAATTACTCATTTCTATTCCCTGCGCTTGTTATTACAGCGTATCTTCGGTTTTACTGACTGAACTGTTTCCATTGCAGATTCGCTGCACAGCACTTTCCATCATTTTTTCAGTCGCAGCAAGCCTCGCGGCAGGCGTTCCACCGTTATTAGCGGATTACCTGGCTCGCGCAACAAAAGCGCCCAATGCTCCTTGCCTGATCATGATTGCGATAGCCGCTATCGTGCTGTTTAATATCAAAACACTGGCAAAGCGATATCGTATTGAGAAAAATCAATATGCTATTACTGCATTAACAGAAGACAAGCCACTTTATACCATCCACTACCAACATCCTGCGATTGACTAATCAATCGTCAGTATTTTCACTGATTTTTGTAATTTTCCTTGCATTGGCTTCCAACATTTCACGAAAATTTTCCAGTTCATCCTGGTTGGTTTTTAAAAACTCATCGTTGGTCATTTCATCAGAAACTACCATCGTGGTTAAATCATTTATCCCCTCCAAGGCTTTTTCAACTTCACTGACAAGCGTTGATAATTGCTCTTTTTGACTAGCCGATGCTGCATCGTCGTCATTCAGTGCTTCTAGCTTAGTATTAATTTCAACCTTCAATTTAGCCAATTTTTGATTTAATTTTAAAACACTGGCGCGGGTATCCTCGTCCACGACTTCAAGAAAGGTAGAAGGTGTATCTTGCTTATCGCTACTCATTTTATTTCTCCTTTAAGCTCATGCTATCAAAAAGTACAATATAAAGTCAGTTAGACATAAATCTAGGTTCTATCAATGATTAATTGGTGCTATCATCACCGTTTTAATGCACTGTTGTTATTAATGATACTACATTATTTGTTCATTCTAGGAATTTGTGTGGAAGCTGTCACCGGTGCTATTGCCGCGGGGCGCAAAAAAATGGACTTTTTTGGGGTGATGTTAATTGCAACTATAACAGCTCTTGGCGGAGGCACCGTCAGGGATGTTTTGTTTGCTACCCACCCACTAACCTGGATAGCCCATCCGCAGTATTTACTGTATACCTCAGGGTTTGCGTTGCTAACCATTTTTATCGCTCACTCCTTAACACGGGTCATGAAAATTTTTTTAATACTTGATGCCTTGGGCTTATCAGCGTTTGTTATTATTGGAACACAAAAAATTCTTAATCATGGTATGTCACCAGGTGTTGCAATCATTGGTGGGATGCTCACAGGCATCTGTGGCGGCATGTTACGAGATATTTTGTGCAATGACATTCCTCTTGTTTTGCGAAAAGAATTATATGCAGTAATTGCATTAGCTGGTGGTCTTTTATTCATCACCTTAACGTATTTTCATGTGCCAGCCAATATCAATATAATTGTCTCCTTGATTGCAATTTTTGTCACCCGATTGTTGGCTATTTTTTATCATATTGAAATACCTAAATTTGATTACGCCAACAGCTTGCGTAAACGGCATTAAATCCACTAGACCAGGATCCTAATGCTGAGCCAACAGAATATTTATCTGCTCTCGAAACTTATCTGAAGGACTGCTTGCATGAGCTGGCATAAAAAAACCTGGCTTTAGGCGGGTTGGGTTTGGATACATTTCCTGCGGTGAAGCCAGCCGCCTTTTTTTAGGCGGCGGCAACTTTAATTGCAGTGAGGGATGCCCATCGGCTGGACTTAACTCAACCACATGAGGTGTGCACGCTGCCAACGGCGACACCAAGCTTATCTTGGCACCACCAACACTATTTTGCAGGTGAATAGATGTCTCCCCTTTTACTACATCAAAGCGTTTTCTGAGCCGGCCTGGATATTTCAGCTCATCCCCCTCCAACAACAGGTTAAATAATAATGACATTCCTCGGCCTGCACCACCAAAATAATACTGACTGCCACCCACTTTACTGCTTGGCTGAGCCTGCTGATATGCCTTGGACTGGATATAATCCATGCTGTTTTCAAGATACAAAGGAGTAAAACCACCTGCATTATCGGTGATGATAACGGCAATATTATTATCCTCCAGTTTGAGCTTAATGCTCATTTCCAGCATGGTCTTTGCGCTTTTTTGCATCAGGTAGTTTTCAAGCATTGAATCAACACTGTTTTTTAGTAATTCAACAAAACATTCCTTAAGGCATTCCAAAACCAATGGCTGTGGATTTTCATCGCCCTTATTATCCAAAAATTCAAAAAGCTGATTTTCAGACCAATCGCATCGATCACATTGCTCAGCCAGCATTTTTTCTATATTTAACCAGTGCAATTCCCCACCGATACCTGATAATTCCAGGTCTAATTGGGTACGCGCCTGTTGATGTGCTTCTACTATTTCTAATTTTGCAATCGTCGATGCCTCTCTTGTATCCCATAAAGTTTTACAAGCCTTACAATATGTTTCCAGATCAAGGCGCAACATCACAGCTAATGGTCTGCTTTTGTCATCCAGCAAAGTAACTTTCGTCATGGTTATCTTCCTATCAGGATGGCAGTAACTAATCATTATGGAGAAAAACCTGTGTTATAGTCAACGCCTCTGCGTTGCCAACCCCTGATGCTCGCTCGTAATAGATTATAGTTACAAGTTCAGCTATTCTAATCTAGAGAGCGCCATGCGCTTTAAACAGGTAATTTTTACTGCTTTGCTGTCAAATAATATAAGGAAATTACATGACGAACACGAATGTTGGTTTTGAGCAAATTCCCGCTGGGTTAAGACGAAACTGGGGTTGGTTATTTGGTTTAGGGGTTTTATTTATTGTTTTGGGCTGTATTGGCTTGGGCATGGTCGTTGGATTAACGCTAGCCAGCATGTTATTTTTTGGCGTGTTATTAATCATTGCCGGCTTATCGCAGGTTGTTGATGTGTTGAAAAGCAGGCATTGGAAGGCGGTCGTGTGGCATGCATTTATCGCGATCTTTTACCTGATTGCAGGCAGTCTAGTAATTTATGAGCCTTTTCTTGCCTCCGCTTTAATCACGGCAATGCTCGGTGGGGTGTTAATACTGATTGGGCTAACACGGTTTATCATGGCTATCATTCTTCATAATACAAAAGGATGGTTTTGGCTGCTGCTGGCAGGATTAACCGCTATTGTTCTTGGTGTACTAATTATCATGCAATGGCCATGGAGCGGATTGTGGGTGATTGGCTTATTTATTGCGATTGAAATGATCGTCAATGGTTGGAGCTATATTTTTATTTCACTAGCCATGAGACACAGCTAAGCGCTTGCTATAACCCTAATCTGCCCCGCTTACCCGGGGCAGATTACTATTCATTACACTGCTTGTTGATAACGCGCCACGCTGTCCATGATTTCCTGGCGGGCCTCATCGGGACCCTCCCAACCGTCGACTTTCACCCATTTGCCTTCTTCCAAATCTTTATAATGCTTAAAGAAATGTTCAATAGACAGTAACAGATGCTGAGGCAAGTCCTGGCAGGTTTCCACCGCCTGATATATTTTGCTGGATTTATTGATCGGCACGGCGATTAATTTTGCATCAGCACCTGACTCATCTGTCATCTTTAACAAGCCAACCACACGACAGCGAATAACCGATCCACTGATTAAAGGCATGGGGGTCACAACCAGGACATCAACTGGGTCACCGTCTTCTGACAAGGTACTGGGGATGTAACCATAATTAGCGGGATAAAACATCGCCGTTGTCATCAATCGATCCACAAACAATGCCCCTGTTTCTTTGTCGATTTCATATTTGACTGGCTCCCCATGCATGGGAATTTCAATGATAACGTTAATTTCGTTAGGCACATCACGACCGCTATTAACTTCCATTAAACCCATCATAACCCCTGTAGACAATTATTAAGACGCGGTATTATGCGCAATTTAGTTTTAAAAGGCAAAAAAAGAAATCATGTTAGCTGGATGATGCATTAGAGCGTTGCCGTTTGGTCTAATTGCATACTAACCAGACATAACAATGTTTGCTATAATTCCTCTCTAGCTGATAATAATCAGGATGATAATGAACTGCTTATTTTGTAAAATTGCGCACGGTGAAATACCTGCAACAATCGTGTTTGAAAATACGGAAATCATTGCTTTTCGTGATATAAATCCTCAAGCACCAACGCATTTGCTGGTCATTCCAAAACAGCACATTGCCACTATTGACGATGCAGACACGAAAGATGAGCAATTATTAGGACGTATGGTGCTGGCTGCAAAAACACTTGCCGCAAGCGAGGGTTTAAGTAAAAAAGGTTATCGCCTGGTTTTTAACGTTAATGCTGATGGCGGACAGGAAGTTTATCATATTCACTTACATATTCTGGGTGGGCGACAAATGATGTGGCCCCCGGGTTAAGGAACCTATTCAATGCAGGAATTATATAAACAACTGTTACAAGATATTGGCGAAGATGTTAATCGAGAAGGGCTGCGTGAAACACCTGAGCGTGCCGCCGGCGCGATGCGTTATTTAACCAAAGGCTACCGGGAAGATTTGAACGAGATCATTAATGATGCCCTGTTTGAATCCGATATGAGTGAGATGGTAATTGTAAAAGACATTGAGATGTATTCGATGTGTGAGCACCACCTACTTCCCTTTCTGGGAAAATGCCATGTTGGCTATTTGCCCAAAGGCAAAGTAATTGGTTTGTCCAAGATTGCGCGTATTGTTGATTATTTTGCAAGACGTCTGCAAATTCAGGAGCGTTTAACAACTGAAGTTGCTAATTGTATTGCTACGATCACCGAGGCCCGTGGCGTGGCGGTCGTCATGGAAGCAAGGCACCTTTGCATGATGATGCGTGGAGTGGAAAAACAAAATTCAGTCATGACTACCTCTGTGATGTTAGGCGAGATGCGTAACAATCCCAGCAGTCGGATGGAATTTTTAAATTTAATTCGTTAGGAAGATACATGAAAAAATTCCCTCCTTTTTAAGGGAGGGAATCAAATTGACGAGTGCTTTTATTCTTCAGTAGACGATTGGGCAGAAGTAGCTTCCTGTTTTTCACCAGAATCGTCCTTAACTGCGGCAACTGGTTTGTCTTTCCATTCCAATTTAACCCGACCTTGCTTGTCAACACCGGCAACAAATACTTCAATTTCTTGCCCTTCCTGTAGCACGTCTTCTACTTTTTGTGAACGCTCTGCGCAAATCTGCGAAATATGCAGCAAGCCATCTTTTCCTGGAAGTAAGTTGATAAATGCACCAAAATCAACGATTTTATTGACTTTTCCACGGTAAGTTTGACCTACCTCAACATCAGCAATCAATGCTTTTATCTGGCGCTGTGCTTCTTCCAATGCCTCACCACTGGGTGAAAATAATTGAACAACACCGGTATCATCAATATCAATAGACACACCCGTGCTTTCAATCAAACCCTTAATGGTAGCACCACCTTTACCAATAATAGTTCGGATTTTATCTTCGGCAACTTTCATGGTCACGATTCTTGGCGCGTGCTGCGATAGTTCATCACGATGTTCGGCAAGTGCGTTATTCATCACACCCAAAATATGACGTCTGCCGTCTAATGCCTGATCAAGCGCCTGGGTCATGATTTCTTTGGTGATGCCGCTGATTTTAATATCCATTTGCAACGCGGTAATGCCTTTCTCAGTACCGGCTACTTTAAAGTCCATGTCGCCGAGATGATCTTCATCACCTAAAATATCCGTCAAAACAGCAAAACGCTCGTCTTCCTTAATCAATCCCATAGCAACACCTGCTACAGGCGCTTTTAACGGCACACCAGCATCCATTAATGCCAAGCTGGTTCCACATACGGTCGCCATTGAACTTGAACCATTTGATTCAGTAATATCTGATACTACACGCAACACATAAGGAAACTCATCCGCTGCAGGAAGTACAGCCATCAGGCTGCGACGAGCCAGTCGACCATGGCCAATTTCACGGCGCTTAGGACTGCCTACCATGCCTGTCTCACCAACAGAGTATGGAGGGAAGTTGTAATGCAGCATGAACCGGTCTTTGGACTCACCTTCCAATCTGTCTAATGTTTGTGCATCACGCTCATTACCTAAGGTAGCGGCAATAATCGCTTGTGTTTCCCCGCGGGTAAATAAGGCCGAACCATGCGTGCGCTCCAGGAAGCTAGTCCGGATTGCGATGGGTCTAACGGTTTTTTGGTCGCGACCATCAATACGAGGCTCACCATCCAGGATACGCTGGCGAACAATATTTTTTTCCAATGTATTTAACTGTTTGCTGATGTTATCACGCGTATACTCTTCATTCTCAGCCATCAATGTCTCGATGATTTGTTGGCGGCACTCCATGAGGCGTTGATAACGCTGTTGCTTGTCTTTAATAAGATACGCATTGGTCACTGGTGTGGTAGCCAATTCAATGATATGCGCTTGCAAGTTTTTATCAATCGGTGCAGGTGTCCAGTCCCAGCGAGGCTTGCCAACTTCAGCAGCCAGTTCTTTAATTACATTGATCTTGTTCTTCATCATTTCATGACCGTAAAGAACCGCGCCTAGCATGATGTCTTCACTTAATTCCCGCGCTTCAGATTCAACCATTAAAATGGCATCATCAGTGCCTGCTACTATCAGATCAAGTTCTGACTGTTGCAGTGCATTGTACCCAGGATTAAGCAAATAAATGCCATTTTTATAACCAACACGTGCTGCACCAATAGGCCCTTGAAAAGGAATACCAGAAATAGCCAGTGCGGCAGAAGAACCTATCATGGCGATCATGTCTGCAGGCACGTCAGGGTTCAATGACATAACGGTTGCAATAATTTGCACTTCATTAAAAAAATTGTCAGGGAATAAAGGACGTAGTGGCCTGTCGATCAAACGTGAAGTCAATGTTTCATGTTCACTTGGTCGACCTTCCCGCTTAAGATACCCGCCGGGGATTTTGCCGGCAGCATAGGTTTTTTCCTGGTAATTAACTGTCAAAGGGAAGAAATTATTTTTTTCTGCACCCTCTTTTTTCCCAACAACGGTTACTAAAACCTGGGTCCCGTTCATGCTGGCAAAAACGGCACCGTCTGCCTGCCTTGCAATTTCACCTGTCTCAAGAACAAGCGTGTGTTCGCCAAATTGTACTTCCTTAGTGATTTTAGACATGTAAGTCACCTCATTAAAATAATATATCTCGCACAGTTACTTATGGAGATTTGAATTGTTGTTGTGTAAGCGAAGAAATCAATATAAAAAAAAAGCGCAGAAGATTGCGCTTTTTACTAAATAAAAAAGTTGCTTAAATGATAACCATCATAGCTGATGTTAAGACTCAATAGGAATCCCTCAAGCCAAGGCTTTGAATCAATGTTGCGTAGCGTGCATGATCGGTTCTTTTCAGGTATTTAAGCAGTTTGCGGCGCTTGTTAACCAATTCTTGCAGGCCACGGCGCGAATGAAAATCTTTCTTATGCTCTTTAAAATGGTCGGTCAGGTATTTTATACGACCAGTCATCAGAGAAACCTGCACTTCAGAAGAGCCGGTATCTTGATCGGCACGTTTAAATTCATTCACAATTTCTGCTTTTTGTGCGCTCGTTAGCGACATTATTCACTCCAGGAAATTAGCTAAGTATATTATACTTCGCACGAAGTATATCAAAAGGGAGCATTCTACCAAGGCATGCGGATAGAAACAAGTCTTAGCAGAAAACATCTGTGTTTTTTTACCTTGCACATCGCAAAAATAGCCCATTGGCAATGGTTGCGCATTTTATACGTTCAATAAACGCCTGACCTTCAAAACACCGTCAGAGCTCATATCCCCCAAACCAACAAATTGTAACTCAGGGCCATAAAGACGGTAACAGCCGCTAGCACCACCCAAAGCCTGCTGATTAATAATTTTGCCTAAACGAAGCGCTTGAACCGCCTCATGATCCAAATCAAGCCTGGGCAAATAATTAACAGCCAGATCCATAGGTAGCAGACAGTCGAACAATTGCGCTGCTGATTTGCAGTCCAACTCTTCCAGCGTATACATCGGCTCATCTGAAAACCCTGCTGTATAACGTCGATGTAAGCGGGTGACATGCGCGTAAGTCCCCAGCTGCTCGCCAATATCTTCAACCAGATTGCGGATATAGGTGCCTTTGCTGCAACTAACCGTTAGATCAATCTCTTGACCATCAAATCGATTGACTTGCAGCTGATGAATTGAAACATCACGGGCACTGCGTTCAATTTCAACGCCAAGTCGGGCGTACTTATATAGCGGGGTGCCTTGGTGCTTAAGTGCTGAAAACATGGAGGGAATCTGCTTAATCTTGCCACAGAACGCCACTATAGTCTGCTGCAATGCCTCCTCGGAGACAGTAAATTCATCAACGCGGGCTATTATCTCGCCAGTTGCATCAGCCGTATTGGTTTTGATGCCTAAAAGCGCCGTGGTTTCATAGCATTTATCTGCATCCAGCAAATACTGGCAAAATTTTGTGGCCTCACCAAAGCAGATGGGCAACATGCCTGTGGCCATTGGATCCAGACTACCTGTGTGGCCGGCTTTTTTAGCATGAAAAAGATGTTTAACCCGCTGCAAGACCCCATTGGATGACAAGCCTTTGGGCTTGTTTACCAATAAAATTCCATTGATGTTTTGTTTCGCTTCAGCTTTGCTCATCGTCTTTATCATGCGGATTGACTTCATCAATTAAGCGGCTTAATCGTTTGCCATATTCAATGGATTCATCATAAACAAAATGAAGTTGTGGTACAGTGCGCAACGTCACAGACTTAGCCAAAAGCGTACGTAAATAGCTGGCAGCGGCATTTAAAATAGATGCTGTCACCACAGGATCATCATTCAAAACCGTAAAATAAATTTTGGCATGACTTAAATCCTTGGCAACTTTTGCGGCTGATAACGTCACAAAACGCGACAAACGTGGATCGGTAATTTCCTGCTGGATAAGTTGCGCAAGTTTGCGCAATAATGCCTGAGAAATCCTATCGGTTCGTTTAAAATCATTACTCATAGATGCTAATCCCGTTTAATTTCAACCGTTTCAAATACTTCAATCTGGTCACCAGGTTTCACATCATTGTAATTTTTTACACCGATACCACATTCTATGCCTTGGCGAACCTCAACCACGTCATCTTTAAAGCGCCGCAATGACTCGAGTGTACCCTCATAAATCACCACGTTATCACGCAACACACGAATAGGATTATTACGCTTGATAACACCTTCTGTCACCATGCAACCTGCAATGGCACCAATTTTTGGTGAACGGAATACATCACGTACTTCAGCAATACCGACAATTTCTTCACGAAATTTAGGCTCAGCCATACCGGATAACGCACCTTTAACCTGATCAACAATGTCATAAATCACACTGTAATAATGTAATGACACACCTTCAAGCTCTACAAGGCGTTTGGCACCGGCATCAGCACGAACATTAAACCCTATCAGCAAGGCATTGGAAGCAATAGCCAGATGAACATCAGATTCGGTGATGCCGCCAACACCACTGGCAATTATCTTCACATTGACTTCATCGGTAGATAATTTAACCAGGGCATCTGCGATTGCTTCGACAGAGCCTTGCATGTCGGCCTTCAAGACCACATTCAATGCCTTTAATTCAGTAGCCGTCATTGTGTCAATAATGCCTTCCAGTGAAGTTTTTTGCTGTCTTGCCAACTTCACATCGCGGAATTTACCTTGCCGGAACAAAGCAACTTCACGGGCCCGCTTTTCATCAGGTACGACAAGGGCTTCATCACCGGCATGGGGTATAGCAGACAATCCCAGCACCTCAACAGGTATTGAGGGGCCAGCACTATCAACTAACGTTCCATTATCACTGACTAGCGCGCGCACACGGCCATACTGAAGGCCTGCAAGAATAATATCACCTTTACGCAAAGTACCATTTTGGACCAGGACAGTTGCAACAGGACCCCGACCCTTATCGAGTCTGGATTCAATCACCACGCCTTTGGCCGCACCATCAGTATGCGCTGTCAACTCCAACACTTCAGACTGTAACAAAATTGCGTCCAGCAGTTGATCAATACCTTCCCCGGACTTTGCCGAGATATTGACGAACATGGTGTCTCCGCCCCACGCTTCGGAAATAACCTCATATCCTGATAATTCATTCATTACACGCTCAGGATCAGCTCCAGGTTTGTCCATTTTATTCACAGCAACAATAATTGGCACTTTGGCAGCTTTGGCATGCTGCACTGCTTCTACCGTTTGTGGCTTAACACCATCATCGGCAGCGACAATTAATACAACGATATCCGTCGCCTGGGCACCACGTGCGCGCATTGCTGTAAATGCAGCATGGCCCGGGGTATCAAGAAACGTAATATTGCCCTGAGGGGTTTGCACATGGTATGCACCAATATGCTGCGTGATGCCGCCCGCTTCGCCAGCGGCAACTTTTGCGCGACGAATGTAGTCGAGCAATGATGTTTTTCCATGGTCAACGTGCCCCATAATAGTAACTACAGGCGCACGCGATTCAGTCTGGCTGCCTTTATGCAGCGCATCATCCAGCGTCTGCTCAATCGCATCGTCTTTGCGCATGACGGCAACATGCCCCATTTCCTCAACCACGATAACTGCTGTTTCCTGGTCAATCACCTGGTTAATAGTGGCCATGGCACCCAGTCCCATCATCACTTTAATGACTTCAGCGGCTTTCACTGACATGCGTTTGGCCAGTTCAGCCACGGTAATCGTTTCAGGAATTAATACCTCACGTGTCACTGGCGCGGTGGGTTTAGCAAAACCATGTGTCAATGCTTCTTCTGCTTCACGATATTTATCTGATTTTTCGCCACCTTTGCGCTTTTTACCTTTGTGGCGCTTACCATGAATCGACAGTGCACGATCTTTTTCCTCATGCACAGGCGCCTGATATTTGCCTTTTTTCTTACCCTTCTTGAAGTCTGATTTATCGGCATCAGCTTTGGGTGGCGTTTTTTTGCTAACACTTGGTTCAGGCAGGTTTTCTTCCAGCTGAATAATGGGTTCGATGACATCGACAACCAGAACATCGGGCTCAGAAGCAATCGTATCATCAGCCTCTGTACTCACTTCCGGTTCTGCACCCTGCTCAGTGGAGGGTTCTAATTCGGTAGCTTCAGTTTCAGCTTCATCAACAGCCACTTCAGGCAAGTTAATATCAACTTCTGGGTCTTCAGCTTCCACCTCAGCCAATGGCTCGGTAAGACTAGTGCGTTTCACATAGGTTCTTTTTTTACGAACCTCGATGTTGACTGTCTTTCCGCTGTGAGCATCATTGCCCAAGGTAACCTGAGAGACACTTTTTCGACGTAGTGTAATACGCTCGGGCTTTGCTCTTGCGTCACTCGTGCTGCCGCTTTTCAAATGATTGAGCAATACACGCTTCTGTTCTTCATTGACTGTCTGCTTATCATCAGTAAAAGACAATCCAGCTTCCTGCAACTGGTTCAATAAGCGCTCAACAGGGATACCAACGATTTGAGCTAATTGGTTAACCGTCACATCCGCCATAATCTAATCCTCATTCCGCCGTTCTATAGGGAACTACCCTAATTCTAATCTTAGTGCGCCGTGATTCACAGCGCATGCATTTTCTAGCGTCTGCTAATGCTATGGAGCTTATTACCCATTATCAGACTGAAACCACGGCTCGCGTGCTTTCATTATAAGTGCTCCCGCTTTTTCTTCTGTCATGCCAGGGATTTCGAGTAATTCATCAACTGACTGCTCTGCCAATTCTTCCATGGTAGTAATGCCAATAGCTGCCAAACGATGAGCAAGCTCTTCTGTCATGGTATCCATTGCCAGCAAATCAGCAGCAGGTGTCCCTTCTAGACCTTGACCTGAAGTGAGTGCCTGCGTAAGCAGTGTGTCATTAGCACGATTACGTAACTCTTCAACAATTTCTTCATCAAACGCTTCAATTGCAAGCAATTCTTCCTTGGGCACGTAAGCAATTTCTTCAAGTGAGGAGAATCCATGAGCTACGAGCAGTTGGGCTATCCCTTCGTCAATCTCTAATGCCGCGGTGAACAATTGAATCGTTTTGGTTGATTCTTCCTGACTTTTATCTTCAAAATCTTCCACAGTCATGACGTTTAACGTCCAGCCGGTCAATTGGCTGGCCAACCTTACGTTCTGACCATTTCGACCAATGGCTTGTGACAGTTGATCTTTTTGCACGGCCAGATCCATGGCATGCGTGTCTTCATCAACCACAATAGATGAAATATCAGCAGGAGCCATCGCATTAATGACCAGTTGAGCAGGATTATCGTCCCACAGAATAATATCAACCCGCTCACCGCCCAATTCACTGGACACGGCTTGTACACGTGCGCCGCGCATCCCGACGCAAGCACCAATTGGGTCAATACGACCATCATTAGTTTTCACGGCTATTTTTGCACGATTGCCAGGCTCACGCGCAGCCGCCTTGATTTCGATGATATTCTCACCAATTTCAGGCACTTCGATACGGAATAATTCAACCAGCATTTCTTCACGTGCACGGCTGACTAATAACTGTGGGCCTCTTGCCTGTTCTGAAATATCATAAAGATAAGCACGCACCCTATCGTTAGGACGAAACATTTCCTGTGGTAACATTTCATTTCGAGGCATAAATGCCTCAGCCTTACCGCCCAAGTCAATAATGATATTGTCGCGTGTGACTTTTTTTACGGTGCCATAAATCAGTTGGCCGAGCTTGCTTTTAAACTGATCAACTACTAATTTGCGTTCGGCTTCGCGTACTTTTTGCAAAATAACCTGGCGTGCGGTTTGCGCTGCAATCCGTCCGAATTCGATAGAGGGAGTCAGTTCTTCAATACGCTCTCCCACTTGAATTCCGGGCTTGCGCTCTTGTGCTTGTGCGAGTGTTAATTCACGGTCTGGAAACTCCACCTCATCATCAGGCACAACATCCCAATAGCGAAATGTCTCATATTCACCTGTGCGCGGACAGAGCTTGACCCTGACGCCTAATTCTGAACCTGAAAGTTTGCGTGTAGCAGATTCCAATGCAGCCTGAATTGCTTCAAAAACAACTTCTTTACTCACGCCTTTTTCGTTCGATAACGCCTCAGCAACTAATAACAATTCTTTGCTCATTGTTCGCCTCACTAGACTGTCAGATTTGCTTTCACAATATTAGAAAAAATAAATTCCTGTGACTCATGGTTAATTTCCAATATCAACGTGGTGTCATCCACCGACACGATCGTACCAGAAAATTTTCGCTTACCGCCTACAGGCTTAAAGAGCTTAATTTGGACAGCTTGTCCAAGGTAGGGCTGATACTGCCATGCATGAAATAATGGCCTGGGAATGCCGGGTGACGATACTTCCAAACTATAATTACCGGGAATTGGATCTTCAACATCCAAAACGGCACTGACTTGACGGCTGACTTGTTCACAATCAGCCACACCAATTCCATTGTCTTTATCAATATAGATACGTAGCAGGGAATGCTTGCCCTGAGCAATGTATTCACAGCCCCACAACACATAGCCCATACCTTCGACCGTGGGTTTGATCAGTTGTTCAATTTCGTTTTGTAGCATTAGAAACCATAAATAATAAATTACACATAATAAAAAACCCCATAAATGGGGTTTTAGTAAAGTGGTAGCGGGGGCAGGATTTGAACCTACGACCTTCGGGTTATGAGCCCGACGAGCTACCAGGCTGCTCCACCCCGCATCAACTGAGTGCAATTATACTCATGCAGCCCCTACTTATCAAGTCATTTTCGCATTAATATGAAAATGCATTAATACATGCTGTGATTAGGACGCCAGGGAAAATGCCAAGATACAATAATGACAAGCAATTTACAGAAAAGATCACATTTGTGATGCCTGACAGATGCACAGGTGCCGGGTCAGTCGCCTCGTCAAAATACATGACCTTAATGATGCGCAGATAATAAAATGCACCAATCACTGCAAAAAGAAGGCCAAGCACAGCTACCCAAGTCATCTGCACATCCACCAGGGCTTTTAAAACCATTAGCTTAATAAAAAAACCTACGGTAGGTGGAACGCCGGCCATGGAGAACATGATGATCATCATCATAAAAGCCAACCATGGATTACGTTTATTGAGCCCTTTCAAATCATCAATTTGCTCTATTTCAAAACCGGCGCGTGACATGAGAACAATCAACCCGAACGCCGCTACCGACATGACAGCATAAACCAGCACATAGTAAAGTGATGCCGCATAGCCTGCGGTGGTTGCTGCTAAAATTCCAAACAAGGCAAACCCCATGTGTGAAATAGCTGAATAGGCGAATAAGCGCTTGATATTGCTTTGTGCTATAGCGAGCAAATTACCCGCTCCAGTAGATAGAAGAGCCATAATCAGAATCAATTGTTGCCATTGTGAGGCAACATCTGCCAATCCAAAGGTAAGCAAGCGCAGCGCCATTCCCACGGCAGCAATTTTAGGGGCGGCACTGATAAACAAAGTCACCGAGCTTGGTGCGCCTTGGTACACGTCCGGTGCCCACATATGAAATGGCATAGCAGCCAGCTTAAAACCAACGCCTGCTACAATAAACACCAGGGCGAAGGACAACAACCCACTGTGCTGCTCGCCATTAGCCGTGATTGCATTGGCAATTCCAAGTAAATCCAGCTGACCGGTTGCACCATAAATAAGGGATATCCCGTAAAGCAGCATGCCGGAAGCTATCGCACCCATGACAAAATATTTCATAGCCGCCTCTGATGCGTCGCTGTTGGTACGGCGAATCGCGGTCATAGCATATAGAGGCAATGACAATAATTCCAATCCTAAGTAAATTGTTAACAGGGAATGAGCCGATACCAGTGCCATCATGCCTAGAGTCGCGAACAAACCTAAAACATAGTAGTCACCTGCGGGCATTTTACGCTCTTTTAAATACAGTCTCGAATAAAAAAAACTCAAAAATACAGATACATAAATAAATAATTTCATCAAATGCGCCAGATCATCACTGATGAAAAGCCCATGAAAAACTAATGTCTTAAATTCGCCTAGAAATAGAATACTTACAACGCCTGCCAGTGCCAAACCAACGCATGCCGTGAAAAAAGCGATGGATGGATAGCGATCACGCATAAATAAATCACCTAACAGAGCGAGGCAGGCAGTAACCAGCACGATCATTTCTGGTAATGCCAGGTGAATGTTTTCAAGTAATCCAGTCATGTCAATTTAGCCTTCAAAATAACTTCAACATTATTCCCCACTTCCCGCACTCGGGGAGAGGGTTCCCGCAGGGCGGAAGAGGGGCTCCCGCCAGGTTATTCATGTGTTGCGTGCCACACCGTGGCCAATTGCTTATAAAAATTTATAATTTTGATTTATCAGCCTGGGCCAAGGTATTGCTTACCGTATGATGCACATACTCCAGCATAGGCTTGGGGTATACGCCCATACCCACCACCATT
>Ga0209024_1000852_pt1 | contig 36910 bp, 31 predicted proteins | sample AutmiccommunBRH5_FD_187380 | JGI IMG/M metagenome (GOLD analysis project Ga0209024, IMG submission 187380) | Deep subsurface microbial communities from Mt. Terri, Switzerland - Autotrophic microbial communities BRH/5 (SPAdes) (version 2) | ecosystem: Environmental > Aquatic > Deep subsurface >...
GGGGTGGTGCAGTCGCTGGAGCAGATGAACACCGCGGTCGCCTCGGCGGTCGAGGAGCAGGGTGCCACCACCCAGGAGATCGCCCGCAACACCCAGCAGGCGGCGTCGGGTGCCGCCCAGGTGTCGCAGGGCATCGCCAAGGTCTCGGCGGCGTCCGAGCGCACCGGCGAGGGGGCGTCGGAGGTGCTGCACATGTGCGGCGAGCTGGCGACCTCCACCGACACCCTTGAGCGTGAGGTCTCGGAGTTCGTTCGCAGCATCCGCAGCGGCAGCGGCTGACCGGGCGCCCGGCCGGGCGTGCGTCCCGGCCGGATCATTTCCCCTCGGCAAGCACGATTGCCATGGAAGCTGCGAGCGCCTTCTGGACGAGCCCGGCCTGCCGGGCCACTCCCATCTTCAGGAAGACCGACTTGAGGTATGTCCGGGCGGATGCGATCTTCAGGCCGTTCGCCTGCGCGGCCTCATCGAGTGTCTGGCCCCGCACCAGACACTCCACGATCCGGCTCTCGGACCCTGTCAGACCGAACAGGCCCCGCAGCCTTGCGGCGTCGGGATAGGACAGACGGCCAGGGTCGTTCAGGAACAGCGTCGCGCCTGCCCCTTCGTCGTTCCCGCCCGCACAGACGGTCACGTGAAGGATTCGCCCATCCGCGGCCGATTCGAGCGAGATCGCCACACTCAGTCCGGTCGCGGCCGACTCGCGAACCGCGCACGCCAGCAGCTGGGTGCCCGAGACGCTGCTTGCCCGCAGCCGGTTTGCCGAGTCAGTCGCAACCGAACACCCTTCGCGGAGCAGGCGCATCGCCGCCTTGTTCGCGAACACCACGCGAAACTCGTTGTCGATCAGCACCGTGCCGATCGCGAGGCGGTCGGTGATCGCATCGGATGACCCGGACGTCGACACGTCCCGCGTGGCCCTGTCGCGCTCGCGTTCGGCCAGGGCGGCATCGACGGCAGCGGCCAGGTCATCCGGTCCGCAGGGCTTCATGTAGAAGCGGAACACCGCGGCCTCATTGATGAAGGCAATGGCGTCGGTCACTCCGGCATTGCCGGTCAGCATGATGCAGCGGGTTCCGGCTCCCTCCGCCCGGAGCGCCTTCGCGAGGTCGAGACCGGATCCGCCGGGCATGTTGAGGTCGAGAACCGCCACGTCCGGCCAGTCCCCCGTCTGGTCGCTCCAGAACGCCGATGCAGAGTTGTAGAACAGCATCTGCCAGCGCTCCCGATGGGCGCGCAGGAGCCGACGCAGGCCCTCCAATACGAACGGCTCGTCATCGACGAAGGCGACAGTCGGAAGGCGTGCGATCGACATTTCGGCAAACCGTGAGTTCCACGGTCACCGCTAACAGCGCGCCCCGCAGCGGTCGAGACTCGGAAAGTGCGTGCTCTCGCCGCGGGCGGGTCTACGCGACCTGTCGAACCCGAGGCTGGAACGCGTGTCCGGACGGCCGCTGGCGCACCGCTCCCTGGAGGCCAGACAGAACCTGGCGATTGACCTCCACCAGGGTCTCGATCGCCGCCGGATTCCCGGCGGCCGCCTTCTCGCAGGCCCGCAGCATATTGCTCGCCAGGGTAACGAGGGTGTTCTTGAGCGAGTCAGGCATGCCGGATTCGTCGTGGCATGCGTTGACGCCGCACCGGGTCCAGAGCCGACGGGCCTGCTCGACGGCGTCGCTGCGCGCCGCCTCGCAGTCGGCGCGCAGGAGTGCCGCCGTCACCTGGGCCAGTTCCTCGGCGTCGCGGTCGCGGGGTCGTGACACCTGGGCCACCGCGTTGTGATACGCCTTCCATGCATTCATTGCCTCGCCTCCGGCTTCGAACACGCAGGGTTGACTGTGGCGGCAAGGCCGGTCCCGGTCTCGGTCCCTGACCTGCCGCCAGCATCATACGGGCTCACCGGAACAGCGAGACCAGGTTCAGTGGCGCCTGCGCCGCGCCGGAGAGGGCCTGGATGGCCAGCTGCTGCTTCACCTGAAGGGCGCTCTGCTTCGAGGCCTCCTCCGCGAGGTCGGCGTCGACGAGATTGCCGAGGCCCTTCTCGGTCGCGTCGCTGATCTTGCTGATGAAATCGGCATGCATGTCGACCGCCCGGGCATCGCCACCGAACGAACCGATCGCCGAGTTGACGGCGGTCTCGAAGGTATCGAGGGCCGCCAGAGTGGTGCGGGCGTTTGCGGCGGTCGAGACGTCGACAGCGCCATCCAGCGTGCCCTTCGCGGCCTCGAGGTCATAGGCGGCGACCGACATGGTGGTGCCGTCGGCAGCGGCGATGAACCCCAGGTCGGTTGCGCCCGACTTCAGGAGATTGGTGTCGCCGAAGCTCGAGTTCGAGATGAAGGTGTCGATCTGCGCCAGCATCGAGTTGACGTCGGCCGTGTAGGTGGTGCGCGCCTCCGCGCTGAGACCGTCGTCCGACAGGGCCGTGACCTTCTCGCGGATCGAGCCGACCAGGTTGCTGACGCTGTCGGCGCCGGCCATGCCGACCTCGATCGCGCCGCGGACGTTGTTCAGGGACTCGCCGATCTTTCCGAACGCCTTGAGATCGGACCGGAGGCCCTGGGCCACTGCGTAGGTCGAGGCATCGTCGAAGCCGTCCGCAACCTTCAGACCGGTCGAGATCCGCTTCTGCACGCCGGACAGTTCGTTCGTCGCGCTCTTGAACATCTGCACGGCGGCCATCGCGCCGGAGTTCGTGTTGATCGATAGCATATCTGGCTCCCATTGGTCCGAAATCTCGAAGAACCCTTTTCTACTCGACGACCGAAAAACAAAAAACCAAACAACAGAAAACAATCATGAACTTTATCTTCAATGTTTGAACGAACGTGAACTGCACTATGCGCAAAAAAATGGCCACATCGAGGTGGCCATTTAAATTTCATTGGAATATATTGACTACACAGGCTGAACAGTCGAGGCCAGAACGTAGCCAACACCCCGAACTGTTTGGATCAATTTTGGATTTGACTGATCGTCCTCGATCTTTCGACGAATCCGACCGATCAGGACGTCGATCGAGCGCTCGTAGCCGGCGCATCGGGCGCCACGGGTAGCATCCAGGATCTCCTGGCGCGACAGCGGCCGCAGCGGGTTCTGGACGAAGCATCGCAGGATATCGAACTCGCCGCTGGTCATGTCGACCTCGCCACGCACCGAGGCAAACACCCGGCGGTGCACGACATCGATCGACCAACGGCCGAATCGCAGGATCGAGATCTGCCCGCGGTCGCCTGGATCGACTGCCGGCGTAAAGCCGCGGATACGCCGCAGGATCGCGCGGATCCGCGCGGAAACCTCGCGGGGATCGGCCCCGCGGTCGATCACGTCGTCGGCGCCGAGTTCCAGCGCGACGATGCGGTCGACCGGATGGTCGCGAACGTTGAGCGCGATCATCGGACGGTCGTCGGTCGCCCGGAAGTCGCGGATGCTCCGGTAACTGTCGGGGCCGGCGTTCGGCATCGTGAGGATCACGCATTGCGGGCCCGACACGGCGTCGGGCCCGGCGCGAGAGCCAGCCTCGCTCTCCATCACGTGGAAATGCTCGTCCCTGAGTTGGCGTGCCAGGGCGGCACGGGCGGCGGGGTCATCGTCGATCAGGGTGACTCTTACCTTGGTCATGGTCATGGGCCTTCCTTCTGTCTGGCCAGCTTTCCGATCCGACACCTTCTGGAGCGGAACACCGCAGCCTTCGCGGCCACACGACCATGCCGAAGCCCACGGCGGGGCAATATCCCAGTATTGGAGGGGTCGCGGGCAGGCCGCCTCCGTACTGTCCGCAACAGGCGGCAGGACCCGTCATCATCCTGAAACGGGGATGGTCCCATGCCCGAACGTCTGGTTTCTGGCACTTCGGAACGACAGGAAGCGCAGCAGGGATCGCTCGAGCCGGAACGCGATGTTCAGCACAAAGTCCACACTTGGAGAGTTGGCGGTCCCGACCATGAGCCTTCACGGCAGTGCGCCGGTCAGGGATCTTCGGGACGCCTTTGCCGATCATCCAGACGTTCACGGCATCCTCGTCGAGGGAATACCCGGTGACTCGCGGCAGGTGGTCACCCGCGGCCGGTTCTTTTCAGAGTGCGGACAGCCATTCTTCAAGGATCGGTTTCGCTGCCAGACGATCGCCGACTATGCTCTCTGGTCGCCCCAGGAGGCGCTGACCTTCGACGCCGACACACCGCTGTACCAGGCCGCCGAGGTCGCGCTCGAGCGCGACGGTGACCAGGTCTACAATCCAGTCGTCGCCGAGTTCGCGCATGGAGCCGCGCAAATCGTCTATATGCGGGACCTGATGCGTGCGCAGGCAGACGTCATGCGATCGGCGAGCCGGACCGCCAACGAGACGCTCTCGCGGTTCCTGAAGTCCCAGGAAGACCTGCTGCAGGCACGCAAGATGGAGGCGGTCGGGACGCTCTCGGCGGGACTGGCGCACGAATTGAACACGCCCCTTCAGTTCGTGGGGAGCAACATCGCCTTCCTCGACAAGCTGCATGCCGAGTACCAGGGCGTGGCGGAGGCGCATCCGTCGCCCGAGCGTCTGAAGGGCTTCCTCGACGACTGGCGCGACGAGGTGCCGGGGGCGCTCGCCGACATCCGCAGCGGGCTGGCGAGGATGGCGGAGATCGTCGGCGCAATGAAGAGCTTCTCCGGCAGGGACGGGGCGGGGTTCGGCGCGGTGGACGCCAACGCGACGATCCAGTCGGCGGCTGTCCTGACGCAGGGATTGTGGAACGGCCGCATCGAGGTTCGCGCGGACCTGGCACCGGCGCTGCCCAAAGTCCGCGGAAAGGCCAACGCGCTGGTGCAGGCCTGGATGAACGTGCTGACCAACGCCTTCCAGGCCATCGAGACCGCGGGCGGGCAGACCTCCGGCGTCGTCGACGTGCAGTCCCGCCCGCATGCGGACGGCATGATCGAGGTTCGGATCGCGGACAACGGTATCGGCATGGACAAGGACACCGCCAGCCGCTGCTTCAACCCGTTCTTCACCACCCGATCCCCGGGAGCCGGGACGGGCCAGGGACTGTCGGTGGTGCATCGCATCGTGGTGGAGGAGCACAAGGGGCGGATCCACGTCGAGAGCCGGCCCGGCCTGGGAACGGCGATGCGGTTCGTGCTGCCCGCCGCCTGATGCGGCGACACTGCCGCTGCCCCCCCCTGAACGGGGATTATGCCGAACCCCGCACGTCCGCAGACTGAAGGCTCAAGAAGGCTTCATCCTGAGACGGGTTCTTCAGATGGCAAGCGCGAACATCGTGTCTCCGGGGACCAAACGGAGGGTTGCCGGGCTGGACCGCATCCTGATCGTCGACGACATCGAGGAGATGCGGCAAACCCTCCGGCGCATGCTGAGATGGGCCGGTGTCGGAGAGGTGGAACTGGCATCGGACATCGGTGAGGCGCGTACCGCACTCGAGCGCGCAAAAGGACGCGTCGCACCCTTCGACCTGGTCTTCATCGACCAGATGATGCCGGGCGGCTCCGGCACCGAGCTCATCGAGGAGGTCGTCGCCCGCAACCTGGTCGACCGTCGCCACACCGGCCTGTTCCTGCTGTCCGGGGTGAGCGAACACGACCTGCAGGCGCAGGCCCGTCAGGCTGGCGCCGTCGCACTGCTGGAGAAGCCCATCAGCAGCGACAATCTGCTCTCCGTCATTCAGAAGTGGGTGGCCTACCGGAACGCAGCTCGTGCCAGGGCCTTGGCCGACGGAGGCCCCCGATGAAGCCGAGCATCATCTTTCTCGACGACGACCAGCGCTTCCTGGACGGACTGCGCCGGGCACTCAACAAGTACAAGAACGAATGGGACATGACTTTCGTCACCGAGGGGGAAGCCGCCTTCCGACAGCTGGAGGGCCGCCGGGTCCACATTCTGGTGAGCGATCACGACATGCCCGGCATGATGGGCGACACGGTCATGGAGACCGTGCGGCATCGGTGGCCGGCGACCGTGCGGGTCATGCTGACCGGGCGACCCCTGCAAACGGTGGCCGCAGCGCTGATGGGGGTCGCGCACCGGAGTTTCTCGAAGCCTTGCGATGTCGATCAGCTGGCGCTCTATCTCTCCCGGGTGCTGGCGAGCGCCCGTGCCTTCAAGACGCCCCTTGTCGTCGACCTCGTCTCCGGTCTGTCCATGCCGCCGCTGCCGCGCAGCATCCTGCTGGCCGCGCGAGAGGAGCAGCTCGAGCCGGGCGTCCAGATCGCCGCGGCGCTGTTCCAACTGGCGACCAGCCATCTGAGTGCCGAGAGCGGGCTGGGGGCGGTCGACGACCACAGCCTGCGCTTGGCGCTCGATCAGTTGCGGCAAGTTGCGCGGGACCGCCTGCCACAGATCGAGAATCCGATCGTGCTCGCTCTCTGGCAGGAGTCGGTCGAGATCGCCAGGACGGTCCAGCGGATGGCCAAGGCCGCGCATCTCTCCGCGAGCAAGCAGAGGGAGCTGACCATCACGGGACCGTTCAGCAACATCGGCTCGATCGCCCTGGCCGAGGTTCTTCCCGGGACCTACGCCATCGACGTCGGCACCGCCGGTACACCCGAGCGCTGGGCCATGGAGAAGGCCGCATTCGGCGCCAGCGGCCTGGAGGTTGGCGCCTTCCTGCTGACGGCATGGGGCTTCCCCGAGGGGATCGTCGACGAGGTCAGGTCCCAGGGGGTGACGATCGCGACCATGGGGAACCACCCGCGCGAGGTGCGCGTGCTTGCAGGCGCGCGCGACCGCTCCTGGCCGGAACTGGTCGAGATCGAGAAGCAGCTCGCTGTCTGACCGCCGCCGGCCGCGCGGCGCCGTCGCGCTCACTCCAGCGCTGGTCCGCTGGTCAGCGCTGCGGCCCTGGCGCACCACGAGGCAAGCTGATCCTCGACACCTGCCAGGATGCGCAGAGTCTCCGGAAGCCGTTCGCCGCTCGGCACGCCCGCTCCGGCGAGGTCGGCCTCCTCCATCAGCAACTCGGCGATCTGCACGGCGGCGTTGACGTCGATGCCTCGTTCCGATCCGCCATCGCTTCGGTGATGCTCGCCTATCGCCTGGACGATCGGCGACGGAAGTCCCCATGTGCCGAGAAGGTAGGCGGCGACGGCGGCGTGATCGGCGCCGAGAATCTCGCGCTCCACGGCGCTCAGCGAAGCGCCGCAACCACCGTGCACCGCCAGGACCGCGTCGTACTCGTCGCCGAGATTCTCGGCCAGCACCAGGATGCCGATGTCGTGCATGAGCCCCGCCATGTAGGCGTCATCGCAGGCGTCGCGGGCGAGGCCGGCGCCGAGCGCGATGCTGCGGGCGAGGCTGCCGACACACAGGCAGTGGTCGATCACCGCCTCGACATCGCGGCCGCCGAACGTCCGGCGTGAAACCTGGCTGACGATCCCGAATCCGAGCGCCAGGGCCTTGAGGGTGTCGAATCCGAGGAACTGGACAGCCTGGTGAACCGACCGCACGGTGGCGGCGACGCCGAAATAGGAGGAGTTGCAGATCTGCAGGAGCTTCGCCGCCAGGCCGGGCTCGCGCGCCACGATGCTGTCGATGCGCTCCGGGGCGATCTGCGGCTTGCCGAGCTCCTGCAGGAGATCGCTGTAGACGGATGGCCGGCTCGGCAGCGAGCCGAGCCCGGACATCAGCCGTCGCAGCGGATCGGCCGCCAGCGTGGCCCGCTGCCGAAGCGCCCGTTCGATCTTGCCCTCGAGCTCGTCGGCGTCGCAGGGCTTCGAAAGGTACTGATGGCTGACACCGACGGCGCGCAGGGCGGTTTCTTCGTCGCATTGGCCCGAGAGCACGAAGCGCAGTGTGTCGGGATATTGCTTCTGGATCGCCTCGAGAAGGGTCGCCCCGTCCATCTCCGGCATCCGCATGTCGGTCACCACCACGTCGATGGGCCGGGCGGCCAGGAGCGCCAGGGCTGCCCGGCCCCCGTCGGCGAAGTGCATGTCCCATTCATTCCGGCGATGCCGGAGCATCCGCCGGATGCCTTGGAGCACGTTCGGTTCGTCATCCACGAACAGCACGCTGGTCTCAGCCATCCGCCTTCTCCACAGCCTTCTCGGGCACTTTCTCGTCGAACCGCAGCGTGAACGTGGTACCGGCGCCGACGGCCGACCGCACCACCATTTCCCCGCCGTGGCTCCTCACGATCGAGTCGGAGATGGCGAGGCCTTGCCCGGTGCCGCGCCCTGGCTCCTTGGTCGTGAAGAAGGGTTCGAAGATCCGAGACCGGATGGATTCCGGAATGCCCGGCCCGTCGTCGCCGACCTCGATCTCGGCCTGGCGGTCATGCCCTCGCGTGGTGATGACGATGGTTCCGGGGGTGGAGCGCTTCTGGTCCTCGATCGCCTGCGCGGCGTTCACGATGAGGTTCACCAGCACCTGCTGCAACTCGCCGGGACTGCCTTGGATGACGGGCGGGTCCGTCGAAAGGTCGGTCACCACCTCGGCGTGGTACTTCCACTGGTTGCGCGTAACCGTCACCGCGGTCCGGACGACAGCGTTCAGGTCGACCTCGGTCTGCTGGCGTTCGCTCGGATGCGAAAAATCCCGGACCGCCCGGACGATCTGGGCGATACGCTCGACCCCCTCGAGCGACTGCTCGGTCGCCGAGGGAATCTCCTCGGCGAGGAATTCGTAGTCGATCTCCTCGAGACGCCGCCGGATGTCGGCAAGAACCTCCGACTGCCCGGACGGATCGTCCGATGCCGCCGCTCCCCGCAGCAGTGCCAGGACGGAGCCCAGCTCCGCGAATGCGGTCTTGAGGAACCCAAGGTTGTCGCTGAGATACTGGACCGGTGTGTTGATCTCGTGCGCGATGCCGCCGGCGAGGGTGCCGAGGGCCTCGAACTTGCCGGCCTCCATCAGGCGGCGCTGCATGTTCTCGCGCTCGCTGGCCGCCTCGCGACGCTCGGACGCGTCGACCTGCACACCCACGAAATGCGTCACCTCCCCGTCGGCGTTGCCGACCGGAAACACCGACAGGTCGTTCCAGAACTCGCTGCCGTCCTTTCGGTAGTTCATGATCTCGACGTGGACCGGAGCCGCGGCGGCGATGCCCTCGCGGAGTTGCCGCCTGACCGCCGGTTCGCTGCCCTGGCCGGTCAGGAACCGGCAGTTCCGCCCACGGATGTCGTCGAGAGTGTAGCCGGTGATGTGTGTGAAGCTCGGGTTGCAGTAGATGAGCGGATTGTCCGGCTGGCGAGGGTCGGAAATCGTGACCCCGTTGGGGATCGCGTTCACGACTGCCGCCAGCAGGGCATTCGACTCGACCTCCGCCCGCAATTCCTCCGCCACCCGGTCGAGCTCCGCCACCCGCTCCCTGACCCGCTCCTCGAGGGTCTCGTTCATGTTCCGGAGTTCGTCCTCGATGCGCTTGAGTTCGGTGACGTCGGTCCGGATGCCGGCAATCCCGCCATCAGGCGTTCGCCGCTCGGAGATCTGGATCCATCGGCCGGAGCGGAGCTGCTGGAGGATGGTGCCTTGTGGGTGGCGATGCTGGTGGATCCGTCGTTCGATGAAGCCCTCGACGTCACCCTCGGCCTCCGGATACTGGCCCCGGACCGCTCCGTAGCGGATCACGTCCGCGAACCGCGTCCCCTCGACGATCACCGGCGCACTGTCCTGGTAGAATTCCCGGTATCGGCGATTGAACAGCACCAGGCGGTCGTCGGCGTCGTAACAGGCGAAGCCCTCGGTGATGGTGTCGAGCGCCATCTGAAGCTGGCTCCGGGCCTCGCGGATCGAGCGGCGAAGCCTGCCCGGCTCGGCCTCGGCACGGCGGACCAGCATGAAAAGGGCGCACAGCAGCGCAGCGAGCAGGCCGAGCTGCAGCCCCATTGCCTGAGGCAGGAAGCCGCCCAGGAGGTGCGCGGACCAACCGCCCGCCGGCCGCGCCAGCAGCTGCCAGTAACCGCCCTTGAAGCGCACGTCGTCGGTCACGGGGTTGTCCGAGACCAGCGCCTCGCTGCCGTGGAACAGCGGCCCCGCTCCGCCGGTGCCGTCCCGGCCCCGAAGCGCGATCTCCAGCTTGTCCTCGCGCTTGATCGCCGTGGCCTCGTCCAGGAGATGGTCGAGATCGATGACGACCGTCGCGAGTCCCCAGAACGTCTCAGGGTCTTCGCCGAGGAAGATCGGGAGCCGACCGATGACCGCCGTCCCGCCCTGCCGCAATTCGACCGGGCCGCTGAGAACGAACTCCTTGTTGCGGATCGTCCGCTCGACCGACTCGCGCCGCGCCGGATCGGACAGCAGGTCATGCCCGAGCGCGGCCTGGTTGCCATCCACGGGATAGACATGGGTGACCACCGCGCCGCGAGCCAATTGCAGGCTGCGGACCCGTGCCCCCCGCGAAGTGGCGGCCGCGGCATAGCGCTCGAACCGATCCACGGTGAGTTCCGGATCCACCGCGATCAGAGCCGCGACGCCGTCGACCAGCGCGAGGCGGCCGGACAGCGCATGCTCCAGGCGAGCGCGGACGACGCCGAGGTCCCGGGCGACCGCAACACGGTGGCTCGCGACCGAGAGCTTCATCTGCTCGACCACCTGCCACGCGAAGAACGCCACGGCGACGAGTCCCAGCAGGCTCGCCAGAACGCGCGGCGACAGGTTTGCGGGATTCATCAAGGTCGGCCCTCCAGCGGCACCATTCCCAACGCGGCATTCAAGTAGCTGGAAAGAGGTTGCGAAATCCTCAAATGGGGATGCCCGTCGAGCGCGTTGACACGCCTCCGTGCGACGGCGACAACCAAGGCCTCCTGCAAGCGAGCCGCCATGGATCTGCCCCAGCTCCTCGAAGGCCGCCTGATCCGGCGCTACAAGCGCTTCCTCGCCGACATCGACCTGCACGGCGAGGTGGTCACCGCGCACTGCCCCAACCCGGGTGCCATGACCGGGCTGAACGCGCCCGGACTGCGCGCCTGGGTGTCGCGCTCCGACGATCCCAAACGCAAGCTGCCCTACACCCTGGAGTTGCTGGAGGCCGACGGCCACCTGGTCGGCATCCACACCGGCCGTCCCAACGCCATCGTCGCCGAGGCGGTCGCGGCCGGGGTGATCCCGCAGCTGGCCGGCTACCCGGGGCTGCGCCGCGAGGTCCGCTACGGCAGCAACAGCCGGGTCGACATGCTGCTCGACTGCCCGGCGCGCGGCCCCTGCTATGTCGAGGTCAAGAACGTCCACCTCCGGCGCATGGAGGGCCCGAGCCCCGGCGCGGCGGAATTCCCGGATTCCGTGACCCTGCGCGGGGCCAAGCACCTGGAGGAGCTGGCCGCCATGGCCGCCGCCGGCTGTCGCGCCGTCATGATGTTCTGCGTGCAGCGCATGGACTGCGACCGCGTGGTCGCCGCCGCCGACATCGATCCGCGCTACGCCGCCGGCCTGGCCCGCGCCGTCGCCGCCGGGGTCGAGGCGATCGCCTGGGATTGCGCGATCACCCCGGACCGGATCACCCTGCGCCGGCCGCTTCCCGTGATCGTGTGAGGAACCCGAGATGACCGACAGCTACGACGCCATCGTCATCGGTGCCGGCATCATCGGCGCCGCGGTCGGGCTGGAGCTGGCGCGAAGCGGCCGGCGGGTGCTGAACGTCGACCGCCTGCCGGCCGCCGGCTACGGCTCCACCGGCAATTCCTGCGCCATCATCCGCGTGCATTATTCGACGCTCGACGGCACCGCACTGGCCTACGACTCCTATTTCGACTGGCTGCGCTGGGCCGACTACCTGGGCGCGGCAGACGAACGGGGGCTGGCCACCTTCCACGACTGCGGCTGCCTGGTGATGAAGACCGAGCAGAACGCCGGCCTCGCCCGCATCGTCGAGACCGTGTCGCGTCTCGGCATTCCGTTCGAGCACTGGGACGCCGACCGCATCCGCGCCCGCCTGCCGATCTACGACTTGCGCCGCCACTGGCCGCCCAGGCGCATGGCCGATCCCGGCTTCGGCGAACCGACCGGCGGCGCGCTGGACGGCGGCGTGTTCTTCCCGACCGCCGGCTATATCGGCGACCCGCAGCTGGCCAGCCACAACCTGCAACGCGCCGCCGAGGCGGCCGGCGGCCGCTTCCTGTTCAATCGGACGGTGGTGGAGATCCCGGTCGCCGGCAACCGGGTGCAGGGCGTGGTGCTCGACGACGGAAGCCGCATCGCCGCACCGGTGGTGGTCAACGTCGCCGGCCCGCATTCCGCCAAGGTCAACGCCCTGGTCGGGGCGCAGCGCGACATGACGATCACGACCAGGCCGGTGCGCCAGGAGGTGGTGCATGTCGACGCCCCCGCCGGCTTCGACGTGGCCCGCTCCGGCCTGGTGGTCTCCGACGGCGACATCGCCTGCTACGTCCGGCCGGAGACCGGCAACCACATCCTGGTCGGCAGCGAGGACCCGGATTGCGACCCGCGCGAGGTCGTCGATCCCGACGATTTCGACCGAGCCTTGAGCGACCAGGCGACGACCCAGGCGCTGCGCTTCGCCCAGCGCGCGCCGGCGCTGCGGGTGGCCCCGCGGCCGAAGGGCGTGGTCGACCTGTACGACGTGTCGGACGACTGGATCCCGATCTACGACCGGTCCTGCGTCGACGGCTTCTTCATGGCGGTCGGCAGCAGCGGCAACCAGTTCAAGAACGCGCCGGTCGCCGGCCGCCTGATGGCGGCGCTGATCGGGCATGTCGAGGCCGGCGGTGACCACGACGCAGCCGCGATGCCGTTCCGGCTGAAGCATCTCGACCATACCGTGGACACCGCCACCTTCTCGCGCCGACGGCGGATCAACCCGGACAGCTCGTTCTCGGTGTTGGGATAGCGGGCGGCCCGTCGCTCGGTGGGTCCCGGAGCCGTCCGCTGGCGCGGACTCTCCGGGATGACGATGGAAGGGGAGCCCCTCTCTCTCCTTCGTCATCCCGGAGGGGGCGCGCGAGCGCCCGGCTCCGGGACCCACCCGCCGCTCCGGCGATTCACCTGATCGTCCAAACGCAAGGTCTCCCCCGATCTTGACCTCCGGGGGCACCGTGCGCAGATTGGGACATCGTATCCGCCCGACGGAGTGAGACGCATGCGCGAAGCCCTGGCCGAGGCGCGCCAGATCATCCGGCACCGCCCCGAGGATTTCGACGGCATGCGCCGGGCCGGCCGGCTGGCCGCCGAGGTGCTGGACATGATCACCGACCATGTGGCACCGGGGGTCACCACCGAGGAGCTCGACCGGCTGTGCCACGACATGATCGTCGCGGCCGGCGCGGTGCCGGCGCCGCTCGGCTACAAGGGCTACCCGAAGTCGATCTGCACCTCGATCAACCACGTGGTCTGCCACGGCATCCCGGGCGACCGGAAGCTGGTCGATGGCGAGATCGTCAACATCGACGTCACCGTCGTGCTCGGCGGCTGGCACGGCGATTCCAGCCGCATGTACCTGATCGGCGAGAAGGTGCCGGTGAAGGCGCGCAAGCTGGTCGAGGTCACCTACGACTGCATGATGCGCGGCATCGAGATCATCCGGCCGGGGATCCGGCTCGGCGCCATCGGCCACGCCATCCAGCAATACGCCGAGGCGCAACGCTTCTCGGTCGTGCGCGACTTCTGTGGCCACGGCCTCGGTCGCACCTTCCATGCGCCGCCGAGCGTGCTGCATTACGGGCATCCCGACGAGGGCCCGATCCTGGAGCCCGGCATGTTCTTCACCGTCGAGCCGATGATCAACGCCGGCAAGTACCCGGTGAAGATCCTCGACGACGGCTGGACTGCGGTGACCCGCGACCGTTCGCTGTCGGCCCAGTTCGAGCACTCGATCGGCGTCACCGAGACCGGCGTGGAGATCTTCACGCTGTCGCCGCGCGGCTACACCCGGCCGCCCTACGGCGCCTGATCGCGCCCGGCTACGCCACCAGGGTGATCGCCCAGGCCGCCGCGGCACAGCCGGCGAACAGCACCGCTGCGATCCAGGCCGGCGTCCGCGCGATCGCCCCGGCCGCGACTTCGGGCGGCACCTGCTTCCAGCCGGTCAGCATCGGCCGCACCAGGTCGGTCTTCAGCAGCACGGCGTAGGCCAGCACGGCGACGACGTGGATGATCGCGAGCGCCAGGACCACGTTGAAGAAGCGGTGGTGCCAGCCGGTCAGCCAGCCGGCGGTGCCATGCTCCACCAGCGAATAGAGCGGCCCCTCGTAGAGGATGTCGTCGGTGCCGAACAGGCCCATCGTGGCGTGCACCGCCAGCGCCGCCAGCAGCGCCAGCACCGACCAGCCGCCGAGCGGGTTGTGCCCGAGATACACCGGGTGCCGCCCGGCCACGGTCTCCCGCAGGTAGCGCCAGGCCGCCGCCGGGCCGCGCACGAAGCCGGCGAAGCGCGCGGTGCCGCCGCCGACGAAGCCCCAGACCAGGCGGAACGCCAGCAGCGCCAGCACCGCCAGGCCGCTACGCTCGTGCCACTCGGTCATGCCGTTCTCGCCGCTGTACCAGGAGAAGCCGACCGCGGCGACGAGCGCCCAGTGGAACAGCCGGGTCGGCAGGTCCCACGCCTTGACCCGCACCGTCTCGCCGCCGCGCGCCATCGCCTCAGGCCTCCTTCATGAAGGCCGCGTAGTCGTCGATGACCGCGGCCGCCGAGGTGGCGACCAGCCGGCCGCCGGCCTCCGGCGTGGCGAGGAAACTGTCGGCGCCGATCCGGCCGTCCGGGTGGATCGAGCGGTAGTCGTCGGCATCCAGGAATGCCCGCGGTCGCGGCGGTGCCGGCTCCATCGGCACCGACTTGATGTGGTCGGGATGGGCGAACTGGGTGACCGCCACCTCCGACGCCGTGGCGTGGCTGCCGTCACGGTCGCCGTAGAGCTCCTTGCACAGCGCGCTGACGTCCTTGAAGCCGAACCAGTTGGCCAGCTTGCAGCGGATGTGCGGCCGGCCCCATCCCGGGTTCAGGCTGGTCTCGGCATAGATCTCGCTGAACGCCGCCTGGGTGGTGGCGATGTTGCCGCCGTGGCCATTCAGGAAATAGAACCGCTCGAAGCCGTTGCGGGCGAGCGACAGCACGTAGTCGCGGATCACCAGCATCAGCGTGCTCGGCCGCAGCGCGACCGAGCCGGGGAACGCCAGGTGGTGCTGCGCCATGCCAATCGAGATGGTCGGGCCGACGATGCAGCCCAGCGTCTCGGCGGCGCGGTCGGCGATCACCTCCGGGCAGATCGCGTCGGTGCCGATCAGGCCGATCGGCCCATGCTGCTCGGTCGAGCCGATCGGCACGATGATGCCCTTGTGCTCTTTCAGGTAGGCCTCGACCTCCATCCAGGTCATCAGTTGCAGGCGCATGCGGGGAACTCCTTAAGTGAGGTTCGGAGCTTCGGGTGGGTCCGGCTCTGCGCTTCGCTTCGGCCGGGATGACGTCAGCAGAGACGGGACAGCGCCCACAATATGTCGTCATCCCGGGCAAGCGAAGCGCGACCCGGGACCCACCGAATGACGTGCGCCCGGTGCGCTGTCACTCCACCGCCGCCAGCGCCCGCTCCAGCCAGGACGCGACCGCGAGCGCGCGGGCATCCTCGCCGTAGCCGGTGACGATCTGCACGCCGACCGGCAGGCCGTGCGAACCGCGGCCGGCCGGAATGGTGACGCAGGGCCAGCGCAGCAGCGTCCAGATCTTGTTGAACAGCGGGTCGCCGGTCCACTCGATCCCGGCCGGCGCCTCGCCGGAGGCCGGCACCGTCAGGATGGCGTCGATGCCGTCCAGCCGGACCACCGCCTCGTTGCGGAAGGCGTCGGCCCTGGCCTGCGCCTCGTAGTAGGCGGCGTCGTCGATGGCGCGGCCCTCGGCCAGGGTGTCGCGGTAGAAGTCGCTGAGCTGGTCGCGGGCGTTGTCGTATTCCCAGGCCAGCGCCCGCGCCGCCCCGGCGGTCATGATGGTGGTGTGCACGGCATCCATCGCCTCGTAGGCGGTCCAGTCGACCAGCGCCACCACGCGGGCGCCGGCGGTCTGGGCGGCGATGCGGGCGCGCTCCAGGGCGGCGGCCGCGTCGTCGTCGATGCGGTCGGCGAACGGGACGTGGATGGCGAGCCGCGGCGCGTTGCCGTCGAAGCCGTCGAGCCGCGGCATGGTCTCGCCGCGCAGCGCGTAGTCGAAGAAGGCGATATCCTCGACCGAGCGCGCGAAGACGCCGACGGTGTCGAGATACTCCGCCAGCAGCTTGACGCCGCGGCGGTCGTGGGTGCCGAAGGTCGGCTTGAATCCGACGACGCCGCAATAGGCGGCGGGGCGGATCACCGATCCCGCCGTCTGGGTGCCGAACGCCAGCGGCGCCATGCAGTCGGCGACCGCCGCCGCCGAGCCGCTCGACGAGCCGCCGGGGGTGTGGCCCAGGTCGTGGGGATTGCGGGTCTTGCCGGGGCGCCGCCAGGCGAACTCGGTGGTGACGGTCTTGCCGAGGATCAGGCCGCCGGCCGCCTTGGTCCGCGCCACCACCGCGGCGTCCTCGGCCGGCCGGTTGCCGGCCCAGATCGGCGAGCCGTACTCGGCCGGCAGGTCGGCGGTGTCGATCAGGTCCTTCACCGCCACCGGCAGGCCGCGCAGCGGACCGTCGGCGCGCGCCGCGCGGGCGGCAAGCCGCACCGCTTCGGGGTCGATGTGGATGAACGCCCCGACTTCGCCGTCGCGCTCGGCGATGCGCTCCAGGCAGGCCTCGACCAGGGCCTCGACGGTGAGGTCGCCGGCCTCGATCCGGCGGGCCGCTTCGAGAGCGCCGAGGGTGTTGGGGGCGCCGGGCGCACTCGGGGTAGCGGTCATGGCTCAGGCTCCGATCAGGTGAAGGACGATCTCGCGGCGGTGCGGGGCGGTGCGATGCTCGATCAGGTAGATGCCCTGCCAGGTGCCGAGCACGCTGCGGCCGCCGGCGACCGGGATCGCCAGCGAGGTGTTGGTGACCGCCGCGCGGATATGCGCCGGCATGTCGTCCGGCCCTTCCGCGCGGTGGACGTAGCGCCGGTCGCCGTCCGGCGCCAGGCGCGCGAAGAACGCCTCCAGGTCGCGCCGGACATCCGGGTCGGCGTTCTCCTGGATCAGCAGCGAGGCCGAGGTGTGGCGAACGAACACGGTCAGCAGGCCGGTGGTCACGCCACTGCCGCGCACGAAGGCCTCGGCATCGCGGGTGAGGTCGGTGAAGCCGCGTCCGGGCGTGCGGACCGTCAGCACGGTCTGCGCCTGGCGGAATCCGGTGGCGGTGGCGGGTGAAGCGTCGGCCATGGGCGGGAGCATAGCGGCGCGGGTGCGGCCGGCAAGGGACGCGGCGCGACTTAAGCCGGTCGTGCCCGCAGCATCCGCCCGACCTCGGCCGCGAGCTGCGCCTGCTGGTACGGCTTGCCGAGCCGCGGCAGGTCGAGGCTGGAGCCCTTCGGCAGCTCGGCATATCCGGTGGCCAACAGGATCGGCAGCGCCGGCCGCAGCTCGCGCGCCGCCACCGCGAGCTGGGCACCGGTCATCTTCGGCATCGAGTAGTCGGTGATCAGCAGGTCGATGTCGCGGCCGTCGCGCAGGACCTCCAGGGCGGTCGCCCCGGACTCCGCCGTGATCACCTCGTGGCCGAGATCCTCCAGCATGTCGCCGGTGCTCATGGCGATCAGCGCGTCGTCGTCGACCACCAGGATGGTGGCCTTCGGCGCCTTCTCATGCGCCACCGGCGCGGCCTCCGGACGCTCGGCCGCCGCCGCGGCGGTCGCCGGCAGCCAAAGCTCGGCGGTGGTACCGCGGCCGACCTCGCTCGCCAGTTTCAGCGTGCCGCCGAGCTGCACCGCCAGGCCGTGGACCATGGACAGCCCGAGCCCGGTGCCCTTTCCCAGCTCCTTGGTCGAGAAGAACGGCTCGGCCGCGCGGCCGAGGGTTTCGGCATCCATGCCATGGCCGGTGTCGGCGACGATCACCCGCAGGTAGTCGGCGACCGGCCCGCCGGCCGTCAGGGCCGAACGCACATGGTCGACGGATATGGTCAGCACCCCGCCCGCGGGCATGGCGTCGCGGGCGTTGATCGCCAGATTGAGCACCGCCAGTTCCAGCTGGTTTGCGTCGACCAGGGCCAGCGGCAGCGAGGCCGGCAGCTCGGTGTGCAGGTCGATGTGCGAGCCGACCGAGCGCTGCAGCAGGTCGGCCATGCCCTCGACAAGATCGGTCAGGCTCCGCGGTTCGACGTTCAGGTCCTGGCGCCGCGCGAAGGCCAGCAGGCGCTGCGTCAGCGACGCACCGCGCCACGCCGCCTCCAGCGCGCGGTCGATGAGGCGCGCTGCCTTGGGATCTCCCGGACGGTGCTTGCGCAGCAGCTCGAGGTTGCCGAGCACCGCCATCAGCAGGTTGTTGAAGTCGTGCGCCACGCCGCCGGTCAGTTGCCCGACGATCTCCATCTTCTGCGCCTGCCGCAGCTGCTCCTCGGCACGCTGGCGCTGCTCGATCTCCTCGAGTCGCGCCTGGTGCGCCTGCCGCAGCTCGGCGGTGCGTTCCGCGACGCGGTCCTCCAGGGTTTCGTTGAGGTGGCGCTGCCGCTCCTCGCTTTCGTGCAGCTGCTCGATGCGGGCGCGCGCCTCGTACTGCCGGCTGCGCCCCTTGATGGCGGAGCGGGCGACACTGACGAAGGTCGTCGGATGGAACGGCCGCTCCATGAACGTCACGTTGCCGAGCGCCTCGGAGAGACGGGCAGCACCAGGGTTCCGCTCCGGGCCGCCGCCGCGCTCGGTCAGAACGATGAAGGGCAGGTCCGACCAGCTCGACTGCGCCTCAACCCAGGATGCGGTCGGCCGCAGGTCGGCCGATCGCAGGGTCTCCTCGGTCACCACCGCCAGGCAGACCTCGTCCCCGAGCGCCCGTTCGAACTCCTGCAGATCGGCACATATCGTCGTCGCGGCGCCGGCTTCGCGCAGCAACGAGGCCGCCACCGCGGCGTCGCGGCCACGCGGGGCGAGGACGAGAGCGGTCGACGGGCGGGCGTTAGGAATGGCCGTCTCCCCCATTGCCCTGACCCAGCAGCGGCGCGCTGCTGCCCACGAAGGTGGGCACCCCCCGCAGCACACCCTGGAACTCCGACAGCGGCGCCCCGAGTTCCAGGCCCTGCGCGCCGATGCGGAATTCCCGGATCGTCGTCTCGTGCCGCCCGGTCCGCTTCTTGATCACCGATACGGCGCGCCGCACCCGCCCCAGCGCCTCGAAGTAGCGCAGCAGGATCACCGTATCGGCAAGGTAGGTCACGTCGACCGGCGAGCGCATGTCGCCGACCAGCCCGTGCTGGGCGACCGTCAGGAAGGTCGTGGCCCCCTGACGGTTCAGATACTGCAGCAGCTCATGGATGTGGAGGATCAGGAAGTTCTCCTCCGGCATCGCCGCCTGGTAGCCGTTCAGGCTGTCGATCACCACGTTCTTCACGCCGCGCTCGGCCACGCGCTCCCGCACCCGGTGGGCGAACTCGCCCGGCGACAGCTCGGCGGCATCGACCTGCTCGATGTGGAGCGATCCCTGTTCGTACATGGCTTCCAGGTCGAAGCCCATCGCGGCGGTCCGTTCGAACAGCAGCCCCAGCTCCTCGTCGAAGACGAACAGCGCCGCCTTCTCGCCGCGCCTGATCGCGGCAACCAGGAACTGCAGGACGAAGGTGCTCTTGCCGGTGCCGGCAGGACCCAGGATCAGCGCGCTGGAGCCCTGCTCCAGGCCGCCGCCGAGCAGCTCGTCGAGCTGCGGCAGGCCGCTGCTCATCTGCTGCCGAGGGAAGCCACGGCGATGCTCGGCAGCGACCAGCCGCGGAAACACCGCGATGCCGCCGGTCTTGATGACCATGTCGTGATAGCCGCCGCGGAACGCCTGCCCGCGGTACTTCGAGACCCGCAGCCGCCGACGCTCGGCGCCGTAGTCCGGAGCCAGTTCCTCCAGCCGGATGACCCCATGCACGACGCTGTGGACGGTCTTGTCCATCATTTCCGCCGTCATGTCGTCGAGCAGCAGGACCGTCGCGTTCTGCCGCGCGAAGTAGTGCTTCATCGCCAGGATCTGTCGCCGGTAACGCAGCGAGCTCTGCGCCAGCAGCCGGATCTCCGACAGGCTGTCGAGCACCACGCGGTCCGGCCTCACCCGCTCGAAGGCGTCGAAGATCAGCTTGGTGGTCTCGCCGAGCTCGAGATCCGACGAGTACAGCAGGCTCTGCTGCTGGTCGGCGTCGAGCAGGCTCTCGGCCGGCGCCAGCTCGAACACCTCGATCTCCGGGCCGATCTCCCAGCCATGCGACCGGGCGCCGGCGCGAAGCTCGCGCGCGGTCTCCGACATCGTGATGTAGAGACCACGCTCGCCGGCCGCAGCTCCCTCGAGCAGGAAGCGCAGTGCTACCGTGGTCTTGCCGGTGCCGGGGGTGCCCTCGAGCAGGAAGACCTGTCCGGCAGCGAGCCCACCGGCCAGAATGTCGTCCAGTCCCGGCACGCCTGTCCGGGCCTTCTTCGTCGGTTCCGTGTCGATAGCCATCTGCAACTCCACTCCTTCTCCCGCCGCCACCGCTGCGTCTCCAAGGCATCCGGGCGCGAATGGCCGTCCCCATCGGATCGCTTGGGCAACGCCGGTACATAGTCGGAGTTCCGGACGCCGCCGCCCGGCCCGGGCGCCCGGCTCGACCTGTCGACAGGGCGGACCAGGCGGCGCCATGATGACGGCGCCGTCGCCGCATTTCCCCTGCTGCGGCCCCCGTCCCTGCACCGGCAGAAAGGCCGCGTCATGTTCCCGAACAGCGATCCGTTCAGGATCCGACCATTGCCAGGTGCCAGCTTCGGCGGAGTCGTCGAGTTTCCCGCCGGCACCGACACCGAGGCGGCGATCGCCGCCGTCGAGGCCGCGCCCGCCGAGTTCCTGAGCGGCTTCTATGCTGCCCACTGCTTCCTGCTGATGAAGGGCATGCATGCGGTCAGCGACCGGCCGGAGCTTCTGGTGCGGCTCAGCCGGCTGTTCGGGCCGGAGGTCGAGGACTACCGGCAGACCGTCACCGCGCGGAACAACATTCACCCGGAGGTGCCGGAGATCCTGGTGGTCTCGAACGTGCCGCCGGCGACCGCGCGGGTCCCGTCCCGGCCCGAGCCGCCGTTCACCGCCGATGGCGGGTTACCGGTGCAGTTCCCGCATCGCCGCGGCTGGCACACCGACCAGAGCTACCGCCGGCCACCGCCGGACATCTCGCTGTTCTATGCCGAGACTCCAGCTCCGAAGGGCCAGGCCCAGACCCTGTACGCCGACGGTATCGGCGCTTACGCCGCCCTGTCCGACGCAATGAAGCGACGCATCGCGAGGCTCGAAGGCATTCACGTCGCGCCCGGCCGCAACCGCTCGGAGCAGGCGGTCCGCGCCGGCGAGCCCCCGCTGCCGCTGTCGGCCCGCGAGACGCCGCAGCGCCAGCCGGTGGTGCGCGTCCACCCGGTCACCGGCGAGCCGGCCCTGTATCTCTGCGAGTCGGGGCAGATGGACTGGCTGGACGGGCCGCTGGCCGGCATGCAGCCGGGGCCGGACGGCGACGGTGCGAAGCTGCTGTACGAACTGATGTCGCACTACACGCATCCGCGCTTCGTCTATGCCCACGACTGGGACGCAGGCGACCTGGTGGTCTACGACAACCGCTGCACCATCCATTCCGCCACCTGGTTCGACGCCGACCGGCACCAGCGCCGGATGTGGCGCACCACGGTGCACGGCAATCCGGGGCCGCTGTACGCCGGCGAGCGCAAGAGCTGGCTGTCGGCGTGAGTCGGGGGGAGCCAGGTCGGCCGGGCGGTCCGCGCGCCGGCCCGCGCCATTCGAATTAGCAGCGTATTAACCTTTGTATATGAAGATTGGCGAGCAGAAAAATATCTTGCGGAATCATGCTTTCCCTTTCGTCTTCGCACGTTGGAATGACCGCCCGCGCCATGATTCTCGCCGTGTTTGCGATCATGGCGATCGGTGTTGTCGCAATAAACTACTATGTAGCGGTCCCACTGCGGGCGCGGATCGTCGACCGCGAGATGGTGCACGTCGACGCCATGACCCGGAACATGTTGCAGCTGACCGAGGGGCGGCTGCAGATCGTCGAGCTGCTGTTGCAGAACGCCGCCACGGCGCTCGGCGAGCCCGGCATCACGCCGCGCCAAGCCCACGAAGTTCTGAAGACCTCGGTCGATGCCGTACCGGTAATTCGGGTGATCGGGGTCTTCGATCCGCAGGGGAACATCGTCCGCTCGTCGCGCTCGGTCGTTCCGCCGGCCGTCAACCTGGCCGATCGCGATTATGTGAGCCACTGGCTGAACGGGGGCTCCGGGGATCGCTTCCTGTCTGGTCCGGCGCTGAACGCCGTGGACGGTCGCTGGCAGATCTCGCTGTCCAAGGCGATGCGTGACGGCGACAGGCTGATCGGGGTGATCTCCGCCGTGATCAACGTCGATCTTCTGGGGGTGGCGACCCATGCGAGTCCCGACGAGACGGACAACCTGACCCTGCTGGATCGCCGCTTCACGCTGATCGACCGCTTCCCGGCACGGCCGCAGGATGTCGGGCGCTCGCTGGCCGATGCCGAGATCTACCGCGCGCTGGCGGCGTCGCCCTCGGGGAAGGCCAGCGGCATCTTCGGGAACGTATTCACCGGCGAGCAGAGGATCGGAGTGGCGTACCGCTTTTATGACGACGGCCTGGTCCTCTCGTCGTCGCGACCGGTCGGATCGGTGCTGCGGTACTGGAAGCAGTTGGTGCTCGTGAGCGCCGGCGTCTCCGGGCTGCTGCTGGTTATGATGGCGGCCGTGGTGTTGGCCATCGTCCGCGACACGCGGCTACGCCGGGCGCACACGCTGCACCTGGAGGGCCTGAACCTGGAACTGAAGTCCCGCAGCGAGGAGGCCGAGCGCCTCGCGCGGGTGAAGTCCGATTTCCTGGCCACCATGAGCCACGAGATCCGCACGCCGCTCACCGCCATCATGGGCATGCTGGAGCTGTGCCGGCACACCACGGACACCGCCACCATCGAGCGTCACCTGCGGGTCGCCGACGGCGCCAGCCGGATGCTGCTTGGAATCATCAACGACATCCTCGACTCCGAACGGCTCGAGACGGGCCGGATGACGCTGGAAGAAACCGCCTTCGACCTGGTCGCGGTGGCGACCCAGGTGGTCGACACTGTTCGGCCGCAGGCCGACGCCAAGGGGCTCGCGCTGGCGCTGACCCTGCCACGGGAGCTGCCGGCATGCTTCATCGGCGACCCGATGCGGCTGTCGCAAATTCTCTTCAACCTGCTGGGAAACGCCGTCAAGTTCACCGCGACCGGCGCGGTCGAACTCTCCTTCGGCACCCTGCACGAGACGGCCGGCCGTCACCGCCTGCGCTTCGAGATCGCCGACACCGGCCCGGGAATTCCGGCCGACAAGATCCCGCTGCTGTTCCAGCCGTTCGAGCAGCTCACGTCCTGGAGGGCACGCAGTTCCGGCGGGTCGGGCCTCGGGCTGTCGATCTGCAAGCGTCTGGTCGACGCGATGCGGGGGCAGATCGGGGTGGCCACCGAGGAAGGTTGCGGCAGCCGCTTCTGGTTCGAGATCGAGCTGTCGTCGTGCCCGGCCGACGCGATCCCCGCGCAGGCCGGCACGCTCGCCGCCGCCGACCGTCCGGCTGAAATTCTCGTCGTCGACGACAACGCGATCAACCGCGACCTGATCGAACAGATGCTGTCCGCGCATGGGCATCGGGTAATCGTTGAAAGTGGTGGCCGGGCCGCCATCGATCGGCTGCGGGAGCGCCGTTTCGACGTCGTGCTCCTGGACATCCAGATGCCGGAGATGGACGGCATCGAGACAATCCGCGAAATGCGTGCGAGCAACCTGATCGAAGACACGGCGGTCCTCGCGCTGACAGCCAATACGATGTCGGATCAGGTCGAGGAGTATCGCGCGGCGGGGTTCGACGCCTGCGTGGCCAAGCCAATTGTCTGGCCGACCCTGTTCGCCACGATCGCCAATGCCCGGAAGACCTCTCCGGAGAACGTGCCGGCGACGTCGCCGGTGGACTGGGCGGCCATCGAGAATGTCGCCGCCATCCTCGGAGACGAGAAGACCCTTGAGATGCTGGAGGACGCGATCAGATTGGCTCGCGTCATGGCGGACCGGATCACGGATGACCTGTCGGAAGCGGCCATGGTGGAAATGACTCACACCATGCACGGGTTTCTCGGCAACCTCGGGATCGCCGGGGTTTCCGGCATTCTCGCCGCCGCCGGCGATCGCTCGTTCCGTGAGCGGCCGGCGCTCCGTCGATCGATGATCGACGCACTCGATCGCGCGTCGGCACAGATTGCTGCGCACTTCGAGGCCCGACGCCGATCCCGGACTGTGGCGAAGGCGCAGTAGCCGCACCGGCCCGCTTGCGGCTCGCCAGCCCTTGAGCGAGATCAAGGAGCGCCACGTCCGCAGGGGCTAGGGTCCGCACCGCCTTCAACAGCGGTCGCCCCGATGAACAAGCCGACGGACAGGCAGCAGCAGGCCGACATGGAGGCCCTGCTCGGCATCGGCCGGCCGGGCGCCGGCATCGGCAGGCGCCTGTGGCGCATCGGCCTGTGGAGCACCCTGGTGATCGCCGCCGCCATCGGCCTGTACGCCCTGCTCGGCGGCGGCACGAGTGCCCCGCCGGCCTATGTCACGGAGCCCGCCACCCTGGCCGACCTCACGATCATCGTCACCGCCACCGGAACCGTCGAGCCGACCAACCAGGTCGACGTTTCGAGCGAGCTGTCGGGGATCGTCCGGCGGGTGCTGGTGGACTACAACTCGGCGGTCGTCGCCGGCGACGTGCTGGCCGAGCTGGACACCGACAAGCTGACGGCCACGGTCGACAGTTCGCGGGCCAGGCTGGTCGCGGTGCGCGCCGCGGTCCTGGAGACGCGGGCGACCGTCACCGAGACGAAGCTCGCTCTGGACCGCAAGCGCATGCTCGCCGCCACCCGGGCCGCCTCGCAGCAGGATCTCGACGCCGCGCGGGCGGCCCACGACCGTGCGGTGGCAAGCCAGGCGGTGGCCGAGGCTGATGTCGGCGTCGCGCTGGCGCAGCTCCAGCTCGACGAGACCAACCTGTCCAAGGCCGCCATCCTGTCGCCGATCAACGGCATCGTGCTGGAGCGCAACGTCGATCCCGGCCAGACGGTGGCGACGTCGTTCCAGGCGCCGGTGCTGTTCACCATCGCCGAGGACCTGCGCGAGATCGAGGTCCGGGTCGACGTCGACGAGGCGGATGTCGGCAAAGTCCGCGAGGGCCAGCGCGCCAGCTTCTCGGTCGACGCGCATCCCGAACGCCGGTTCGAGGCCGCGATCCGCCAGCTCCGCTTCGGCTCGGAGGTCGTGCAGGGGGTGGTCACCTACAAGGCCGTGCTCGCCACCGAGAATGCCGAGCTGCTGCTGCGGCCGGGCATGACCGCCACCGCCGAGATCGTCGTCGAGCGGCTGGCCGGTGTCCTCACCGTGCCGAACGCGGCGCTGCGCTTCTCGCCGCCGCCGACGGCGGCCCCGGCATCCGGCCAGGGGCTGCTGAGCAAGCTGCTGCCGCGGATGCCGAGCTTCCGCCCAGCCAGCCGCCCGGAGGACAACGGCGGCCCGCGGCAGGTCTGGGTGCTGCGCGACGGGCACCCGGTCGCGGTCCCGGTCACGGTCGGCGCCACCGACGGGCGGCGCACCGCCATCCTCGGCGGTTCCCTGGAGGCAGGATGGTCGGTGATCGTCGACATCGCCGCCGGCAAGCGGTAGGCGGCGCCATGCCCGGGGCCGCGCCGCTGATCGCCTTCGAGGCCGTGACCAAGACCTACGGCGCGGCTGCTGCAACGGTGCATGCGCTGGCCGGGGTCGACCTGGCGATCGCGGCCGGGGAGTTCGTGGCGATCATGGGACCCTCGGGGTCGGGAAAATCGACCGCGCTCAACATGATCGGCTGCCTGGACACGCCGACCGCCGGGACATACCGGTTCCGCGGCCTCGATGTCGGCAGGCTGACGCGGTCGCAGCGCGCGGTGCTGCGGCGCCACTTCCTCGGCTTCGTGTTCCAGGGCTTCAACCTGCTGGCCCGCACCCCGGCGGTCGAGAATGTCGAGCTGCCGCTGATCTACCGCGGCACGCCGGCCGCCGAGCGCCGCGAGCTGGCTATGGAGGCGCTGCGCCGGGTCGGCCTTGCCGACCGCGCGCACCACACGCCGGGCGAGCTCTCCGGCGGCCAGCAGCAGCGTGTCGCGATCGCCCGGGCGATCGTGACCGATCCGCTGGTCCTGCTTGCCGACGAGCCGACCGGCAACCTAGACAGCCGGACCAGCCACGAGATCATGGACCTGCTGTCGCGGCTCAACCACGAGCGCGGCATCACCTGCATCATGGTCACCCACGAGCCGGAGATGGCCGCCTTCGCCGACCGGATCATCCGCTTCGTCGACGGTCGGATCGAGTCCGACCGGCGCAGTCGCGAGGCGGCATGATGCTGTGGCAGGCGGTGCGTCTCGCCCGGCAGGCGATCCTGCGCAACGCGCTGCGCTCGTTCCTGACGGTGCTCGGCGTGGTGATCGGCGTCGCCGCGGTGATCGCCATGGTGACGATCGGCAACGGCGCCACCGCCAAGGTCACGGCCGACCTGGCCAAGCTCGGCAGCAACCTGCTGTTCGTCAGGCCGGGGCAATTCGGACCCGGTCGCGCCAGCACCGACGCCCGGCCGTTCAGCAGCCGCGACATCGGCGCACTGCGCGACCAGCTGCGCCGCGTTCAGGCGGTGGTCCCGGTCGCTCAGAAGAGCGTGACCGCCATCCACGGGTCGCAAAGCCGGAACACCGTGCTGAGCGGCACCGACAACAGCTACTTCCTCGCCCTCGACTGGGATCTCGCCGCCGGCCGGCAGTTCCTCGACGGCGAGATCCGCGCCGGCCGCGCCGCCTGCATCATCGGTGAGACGGTGCGTCAGGAACTGTTCGGCGGCAGCACCGCGATCGGCCGCGACATCCGCGTCAACAAGGTATCGTGCGAGGTGATCGGAGTGCTGGCCGCCAAGGGCCAGTCGAGTTTCGGCACCGACCAGGACGACCTCGTCATAACACCCCTGCGCATGCTGCATCGGCGCATCGCCGGCAACGCCGATATCGGCACGATCTTCGTGTCGGCCGAGGCCGACGCCGACACCGGCAAGGTGCAGGCCGATGTCGAACGCCTGCTGCGCGAGCGGCGGAACGTCAGTGCCGGCAGGGAGGACGACTTCTCGGTCCGCGACATGAAGCAGCTGATCGAGACCCAGACCGCGGCGACCGCCGTGCTGACCGGGCTGCTCGGCGCCGTCGCCGGCGTCAGCCTGCTGGTCGGCGGCATCGGCATCATGAACATCATGCTGGTCTCGGTCACCGAGCGGACCCGCGAGATCGGCATCCGCCTCGCCATCGGCGCATTGGAGAGCCAGGTGCTGCTGCAGTTCCTGGTCGAGGCGGTGATGCTGTCGCTGTTCGGCGGGACTGCGGGAATCGTGCTGGGTCTCGGCCTCGCCGGCGCCGTCACCGGGGCCCTGAAGGTGCCGTTCGCGGTCGATCCGGCGATCATCGTCGTGGCCTTCATGTTCTCGGCCGCGGTCGGCGTGGTGTTCGGCTATTTTCCGGCCCGCCGCGCCGCCCGCCTCGACCCGATCGAGGCGCTGCGCCGCGAATAGGCCGGCGCTACACGCTCGCCCGCCGCTTCTCCGGATGCAGCGATTTGCCAAGGATGTGCTGGTCGCGGCCGATGACATGCGCCGTCGAGCCGACGATCAGCGGATCCGGACCGCGAACCACGGTATGGTCCTTGTTCGGATAGTCCAGGCTCGACAGGAAGTGCTGCATGGCGTTCAGACGGGCCCGCCGCTTGTCGTCCGACTTGACGATCGTCCAGGGCGCGTCAGCGGTGTCGGTGTAGAAGAACATCGCTTCCTTGGCCTCGGTGTACTCGTCCCATTTGTCGAGCGAGGCGAGATCGATCGGCGACAGCTTCCACTGCTTCAGCGGGTCGGTCTTGCGCGACTCGAAGCGGCGGCGCTGCTCATCCCGCGTGACCGAGAACCAGTACTTGAAGAGCAGCAATCCGGAGCGCACCAGCATCTGCTCGATCTGCGGGCATTGCCGCATGAACTCGAGGTAGTCGTTCGGCGAACAGAAGCCCATGACCCGCTCGACGCCGGCGCGGTTGTACCAGGAGCGGTCGAAGAACACGATCTCGCCGGCCGACGGCAGATGCTCGATGTAGCGCTGGAAGTACCACTGCGTACGCTCGCGCTCGGTCGGCTTCTCCAGGGCGACGACGCCGGCGCCGCGCGGGTTCATGTGCTCCATGAAGCGCTTGATGGTGCCGCCCTTGCCGGCGGCGTCGCGGCCCTCGAACAGCACCACGATGCGCTCGCCGGCCTCCTTGATCCAGCGCTGCGCCTTCAGCAGCTCGACTTGCAGCTCCGCCATGTGGAGCTCGTAGTCCCGCTCGCGCAGCCGGGTGTGGTAGGGGTACTCGCCGGTCTCGAAGGCCCGTCGGATCGAATCCGGGTCGCGCCGGCGCTGCGCCAGCGTCATCGGCGCCCGTCGGGCCTCCGGCGTGCCCGGCTGGGCGGGAACCGGTTCGACGAGGGTGGTATCGGCGGGGGGCGTTTCGGCGGGGGTCGGCCAGATGGCGCCCGGCTCGGCGGCACGCGGCTCGGGGGCACGCGGCTCAGGGGCACTCGGCTCCGGGGCACTCGGCTCGGGGGCACTCGGCTCGGGGGCGGGTGCCTCGGGTTCGACGAAGGCCGGCGCCGCGGCCTCGGCAGCCGCCGCGGCAGCTTCGCGGTCGAGTCCGTTCGGCCTGTCGGCCGGCTCGGCCATCGGCCCGACGGCCGGTTGCTTTCTGGTGTTCGTCCTGGTGCTGCCCGCCATGTTGCCCCCCTTTGCGCGCAACCGACCGCGTCGCCTTGGATGGTGACGGTTCGGCAATCGTCGAACTGTGGCCCCGGCCGGCGCCTCGTGTCGTTGACATGGCGCAAGAGATGCATTGACACATTAATTTGTCAAACTAGCCTGCCGGCATGCTCGACGTCGCCGTCATCGATGATCCGGATGCCGCAGCTGCGGCGCTCGATCCGGTGCGCAGCCGCCTGCTGGCCGAGCTGACGGCGCCGGCGTCGGCCGCGACGCTCGCCGCCCGGCTCGGCCTGCCCCGGCAGAAGGTCAACTACCACCTGCGACTGCTGCAGGCGCACGGGCTGCTGGCGGCGTCCGGCGAGCGCCGCTGGGGTGGGCTGACCGAGCGGCTGCTGGTGGCGACGGCCGCGTCCTACGTGGTGTCGCCCGGTGCCCTCGGCCCGGCGGCCAGCGATCCGGCACGCTTCGCCGACCACCTGTCGGCCGGCTACCTGATCGCCCTCGGCGCGCGGATCGTCCGCGAGGTCGGCGATCTCTGGCAACGCGCCCGGGCCGCCGACAAGCGGCTGGCGACGCTGGCGATCGACACCGAGATCCGCTTCCGCTCGGCTGCCGAGCGTGCCGAATTCACCCGTGAACTCGCCGGCGCGACCGCCGCCCTCGTCGCGCGTTATCACGACGGCGCCGCGCCCGGCGGACGGCGCCATCGCCTCGTGCTGGTCGCCCATCCCCTGCCCGCGGCCGAGGAAGTCGGAAAGGACAAGACATGCCCCTAGCCAAGCACGCCTCCGGTCGCCGCTCCGTCGAAATGCTGGTCGAGGTTCCCGGCACTCCCGAGCAGGTCTGGCAGGCCATCGCCACCGGCCCCGGCAATTCCGCGTGGTTCACCTGGACCGAGATCGAGGAGCGGGAGGGCGGGGCCATCCGCTTCGACTTCGGGCCGGGCATGAGTTCGAGCGGGCGCGTCACCACCTGGCAGCCGCCCCGGCGGTTCTGCTACGAGGAGATCGGCTGGAGCGGCGACGCCCCGCCGCTTGCCACCGAGATCGTGATCGAGGCGCGATCCGGGGGAACCTGCGTCCTGCGCATGGTGCACAGCCTGTTCACCGAGCGCAACGACTGGGACGACGAACTGGGCGGCATGGAGCAGGGGTGGCCGCCGTATTTCGGTATCCTGCGGCTCTACCTGCGGGACCATGCCGGCATGGCCTCGGCCGGCTTCCAGGTGGCCGGCCGGCACCCCGATGCCGCGATCGCCGCCTGGCGCGACTTCACGCAGGAGCTCGGCCTGGCCGGGCTCTCGACCGGAGACCCGTTCTCCACCTCCGGTGCCGGCGTGCCGCGGCTGAGCGGCATGGTCCAGGACTCCATCGAGCCCGAGTTGCAGGGCGGCGGCCGGCAGCTCGGCCTGACGCTTCGCCTGCATCAGCCGACCCCCGGGCTGGCGATGCTGGGGGCCTTCGAGTGGGGCGGACAGACGCATCTGGCGGTGCGCCTGTATCTCTACGGCGACGCCGCCGCGGCCGCGGCCGAGCAGGAGCAGCCGGCATGGACCGATTGGATGGCGCGGCACTTCCCGGTCGCGGGGGCCTGAGCCGGGCTGTCTTAAGTCGCACGTCGCTCCGTGGGTCCCGGAGCCGTCCGCTCGCGCGGACTCTCCGGGATGACGACCGTTTTTTTTCGTCATTCCGGAGGGCGCGCGTGAGCGCGCGGCTCCGGAACCCACCCGCCGCTCCGGTCGTCAACTGCTCTTCCCCGCTGCCTGAGCCGGACCGCTTGTCCGCCCTCCCCGGCTCCGGCTAGGGTCGCCGCCGGAGGTTCGCCATGCCGCGCCACATCGTCTGCCTGACCTACGACTTCGACGCCCTGTCGCTGCCGATCGCCAAGGGTGCGACCAGCCCGACGGCGCTGTCGCGCGGCGAGTTCGGCCTCGTCGGGGTCGAGCGGATCCGGCTGCTGCTGCGCGACCGCGGCATCCCTGCCACCTTCTTCGTGCCGGGCCACACCATCGAGAGCTTCCCGGCATCGGTGGCGCCGCTGGTGGAGGCCGGCCACGAGATCGGGCATCACGGCTGGACGCACCGGCGGCCGAACGACCTGTCGCCCGAGGAGGAGGCCGAGGAGCTGGCGCGCGGCATCGCCGCGGTCCGCGCGATGACCGGACGGGCGCCGGTCGGCTACCGCTCGCCGTCCTGGGACCTGTCGCCGCACACCCTGCCGCTGCTGATCGAGCACGGCTTCGAATACGATTCCAGCCTGATGGGCCACGACTACCGGCCGTACCGGCCGCGTCTCGGCGACGCGGCGCCGCTGCTGGAGCCGGCGACGTTCGGGCGCGAGACGCCGCTGGTCGAGATGCCGGTCAGCTGGAGCCTCGACGACTACCCGCATTTCGAGTGGTCGGTGATGTCGGGCGGCGCGCTCAACCCCGGGCTCGCCCACTGGCGCGGTGTGGTCGACAACTGGACCGCAGACTTCGACTACATGCGCGAGACCCTCGACTGGGGGGTGATCACCTACACCTTCCATCCCTTCGTCTCGGGCCGCGGCCATCGCATGAAGGCGATGGCGGCACTGGTCGACCACCTGACCGCGGCCGATGCCGTGTTCCTGACGATGGCCGACGCCGCCCGCGAGGCCGCCGGGATCATCGGGCCGCCGAAGTGAGCCGGCACGCCGCCCTCGCCGCCGGCCTGGAGCGGCTGTGCGGCGCCCACCCGGCGCTGGCCGCCGTGCTGGCCGAGGTCGGCGCGCCGGAGCCGCGCATCCTGGAGCCCGGCTTCGGCTCGCTGCTGCGGATCGTCGTCGGCCAGCAGGTATCGACCGCCTCGGCGGCGGCGATCTGGCAGCGGCTGGTGGCCGCCGGCGGCGACGACGCCGCGGTGTTCCGCGGTTTCGACGACGACGCGCTGGGGCGGATCGGCTTCTCCCGCGCCAAGATGCGCTACGGCCGGGCCCTGGCCGAGGCGGTCGCCGACGGCTCGCTCGACCCGGCCGGCCTCGCCCTGCTGCCCGGCCCCGAGGCGTCGGCACGGCTGACGGCACTGCCCGGCATCGGCGCCTGGACCGCGGAGATCTACCGGATGTTCGCGCTGGGCGACCCGGACGTGTTCCCGGTCGGCGATCTCGCGTTGCGCGAGGGCGTGCGGATGGCGCTCGACCTGGCGGAGCGCCCCGACCTCGCCGCCGCCGGGGTGCTGACCTCCGCCTGGCGGCCGGAGCGCAGCGCCGCCGCGCTGCTGCTCTGGCGGCTTTACCGGCACCGCCGCGGCATCGCCATATTGGGTGCCGATACCGTCGAACCGGCCGCACCGCGACGTCGGGCGCGACGGTAGCGGCCACGTGATGCCTCTGATACTGTGACAATTCGAGACATGTTGTAGCAACAGGCGGTCTGCGGGGACGTGCCCCAAGGCAACAACCACATCGGGCGGGGCCGACGGCGCCCCGGAGTCCGGCGGCATGCCGCGGAGCGGGGTGCCGTATGAGCACGGCGTCGCCGCTGCGGATGCCATCCTCGCTGGACGTCGCCATGCAGTCGGCGATCGACGCCATCGACGACAGCTTCCTGGTGCTCGATGCCGACGACCGGCTGATCGCCTACAATGCCGCGGCGGTCCGGGTGTTTCCGCATCTCGCCGACCACTTCCTGATCGGGATTCCGTTCGAGGAGCTGATCCGCACCGACGCCCGGCTGCTGGAGCGTGGCGGACTGATCGAGGACGCCGAGGCGTTCGTCGCCGACCGCATGCAGCGGCACGCACTGCCGAACTGCCGCTTCGAATCGCGGCAGCCGGACGGCCGCTGGTTCCGCTCCGAGGACCGCCGCATGCCGAGCGGCGGCCGGGTCGTCGTCACCCGCGACATCACCGACGAGAAGCGGCATGCCGAAGAGGCGGCGCGCTACACCGCGCTGCTGCGCGGCACGCTGGAGAACATCAGCCAGGGCCTGTGCGCCTTCGACGCCGACTTCCGGCTGATGACCTGGAACACCCGCTTCTTCGAGCTGCTCGACCTGCCGCACACCTACGCGCAGGTCGGCACCCCGATGGTCGACATCGTCCGCTTCCTGGCCAAGCGCGGCGATCTCGGGGCCGGCGACGTCGCCGCGCTGACCGACGAGATGACGGCGATGGCGAGCCAGACCCGGGGAACACTGTACGAGCGCGAGGACGGCCGCGGCCGGACCCTCGAGGTGCGCCTGCGGCCGCTGGCCGGCGGCGGGCTGGTGGCGACCTACAGCGACGTCACCGAGCGCCACAAGGCGGAGACCGCGCTGCGCGAGAGCGAGGAGCGCTACGCGCTGGCCGCCGCCGGCGCCAATGACGGATTGTGGGACTGGAATCTCGGCAGCAACCGGATCTTCTTCTCGGATCGCTGGAAGGAGATGCTCGGCTACTCGGGGGCGGAGATCGGCGACGGTGCGGAGGAGTGGTTCAGCCGCATCCACCCCGAGGACGTGCAGCGCGTCACCGCGCAGATCGACGCGCATCTCGGCGGCACCGCCGCCAACTTCGAGAGCGAGCACCGGGTCCGGCATTTCGACGACGGCTTCCGCTGGATGCTGGTGCGCGGCCTGGCGGTGCGCGACGCCGACGGCAGCGCCTACCGGATCGCCGGCTCGATGACCGACGTCACCGAGCGCAAGCGGTCCGAAGAGCAGGCGATCCACGACGCCCTGCACGACAGCCTGACCGGCCTCGCCAACCGCACCCTTTTCCTGGAGCGCGTGCGCCAGGCGCTGGCCCGCCAGCGCCGCACGCCGGCGGCCCGCTTCGCGGTGATCTATCTCGACCTCGACCGCTTCAAGGTGGTCAACGAGAGCCTCGGCCACGTCCACGGCGACGACCTGATCATCGCCGCCGCCCGCCGGCTCGAGCAGAACCTGAAATTCGGCGACACCGTCGCCCGGCTCGGCGGCGACGAGTTCGCGATCATGCTGGAGGACGTCCGCGACAAGGAGGACGCCACCAACCTGTCGGAGATGCTGCAGAAGGCGCTGTCGACGCCGTTCGTGCTCGGCGGCAAGGAGGTGTTCACCACCGCCTCGATGGGCATCGCGCATTCCGCCGAGAACTACGTCCGCCCCGAGGACATCCTGCGCGACGCCGAGCTGGCGATGTATCGCGCCAAGGAACTCGGCAAGGCCCGCTCGATCGCCTTCGACGCCGGCATGCGCGGCACCACGGTCACGCCGCTCGACGTCGAGACCGACCTGCGCCGGGCGCTGGAACGCAACGAGATGGTGCTGAACTTCCAGCCGATCATCTCGCTCTCCGACGGCCGGATCCGCGGCTTCGAGGCGCTGGCCCGCTGGCGCCACGCCGAGCGCGGCGACATCCCGCCATCGGAGTTCATCCCGCTCGCCGAGGAGACCGGGATGATCATCGAGCTCGGCCAGTGGGTGCTGCGCACCGCCTGCGCCCAGATGGTGGAGTGGAACCGCGACTTCGCGCCGGCGCAGCCCTTCGAGATCAGCGTCAACCTGTCGGGCAAGCAGTTCACCCGCATGGACCTGGTGCGGATGGTGACCGACAGCCTGGAGGGCACCGGCCTGCAGGCGAACTGCCTGAAGCTGGAGATCACCGAGAGCGCGCTGATGGAGAACGCCCAGCGCTCGGCGCAGATGCTGCGCTACCTCAAGGAGCTCGACATCAAGGTCTGCGTCGACGACTTCGGCACGGGCTACAGCTCGCTCAGCTACCTGCACACCTTCCCGATCGACACCCTGAAGATCGACAAGTCGTTCGTGCAGGACATGGGCCGCAACCGGCACAACCTGGAGATCGTGCGCACCATCGCCCTGCTGGCGCAGAATCTCCGACTCGACGTGATCGCCGAAGGCGTGGAGACTCCCGAGCAGCTCGCGCAGCTGCGGGCGATCGGATGCGGCTATGCGCAGGGCTACCTGTTCTCCCGCCCCCTGACCGCCGAGAATGTGCGAAAGCTGCTCGCCGAGAACCGGGTCTGGTAGGAGCCCCGCCGCATGAGGCGTTTCGAAGTCTACTTCCTGCAGAAGAAGATCGCGGGAGTCTGGGACACGCTCGAGCGTGGCCAGTCGGTGTCGCTGCTGGTGGCCTCGCTGGTCCGCGAGTTCGAGTCGCGCGAGGACGGCGAGATGCGGGTGCTCGCCGGCGCCTATGACGAGGCGGCGGGCGAGTGGGAATACACGCAGATCTTCTTCGTCGACCGCGGCGCCATCGAACTCGCCCTGGCCGAGCGCCCGGACGCCGCCGGCGAGAGTGCCTGGCCGGTCTCCGACTGGCGCAGCGACGCCTCGGCCGACGCTGCCGACGGCCGCGAGCCGGTCCCCGGCGGCCGCGCCTTCGCCGACGCCATCCAGAGGGCCAGCGACGAGAACGAGCCGTCGGTCGACGAGCTGTGGCGGGCGCGGCGCAGCCGGAGCTATGGCGACGAGGCCGACGACATGCCGCCGATCGGGCCGCCGCCGCGATTCGACGCGCGGCGCTCGCGCAGCGGCAAGGCGTTCTTCGTGATCGGCACCGTCCTGATCGCCCTGATCCTCACCGCCGCCGCGGTGCTGGCGCTGGGCATCGCCTTCGACCTGCCGCAGGTCCGCCCGTTGCTGTCGCTGGTCCAGGGCACCGGCGGCGACGAGGCCGGTTCCACCCCGGGCGCGGTCATGCCGAAGACCACCGGGCAGGTGATGACCTATGCCGGCGTGGCGCCGGGCCTGCGCGGCCGCTGGTCGCCCGGGCGCTGCGACCAGACCTACATCGAGTTCGACGCCGACGGCCTGGTGGTCGGCACCCCCGGCGGCCAGCAGTCGCTGAAGGTGCCGGTCGTGCAGACCCTGGAGGACGACTACACCTGGTACATCCGGCGCTCGCCGGACCTGGTGGAGCATTTCCAGAAGCTGGGGCCGCGCGACCTGCAGCTGGTCGGCGACACCACCCGCATCGGCTTCTCGGCGCGCACCTCCGACATCCTCACGCGCTGCCCTTAGGACCCACGGCTCCGCCCGGTGGCGAGCGCGATGGCTGCCAGGGCCAGTATCAGGGCAGCCGCATGCCCAACCGTCGGCCGCTCGCCCAGCGCCAGCACCGCCAGCCCCGCCCCGCTGACCGGCAGCAGCACCGTGAAGGCGCCGGCCACCCCCGCGTCGACCCGGCGCAGTCCCTGGAACCACAGCAGGAAGGCCAGCACGCTGCCGGCGGTGCTGTAGAACAGGATCAGCCCCCACGTGGCGCCGTCTATCGCCGGCCAGCCGGCTGTTCCGACCTGCACCGCCGCGAACGGCAGGAACATCGTCGTCGCCGACACCGCGGTGACCGCCGCCAGCGGCACCGGCGACAGCGCCGCCCCCAGCCGCTTGGCCAGCACCGTGAACATCGCCTCGGAGAACACCGCGGCGACCACCAGCAGGTTGCCGAGCAGCGAGCGCACCGCCCCGCCGGCGGCATCCGGCAGCGCGATCACCGCGATGCCCGCGGTCGCCAGCAGCACCGCCGCCCCGCGCCGCAGGGTCAGCCGCTCGCCCAGCAGCAGCGCCGACAGCAGCAGCGTCGCCGCCGGGATCGTGCTGGTGATCAGGGCGGCGTCCAGCGCGCTGGTGCGCGCCACCCCCTCCAGGATCAGCACGGTGAACAGGAAGGCGCCGAAGAACGCCAGCAGCACCGCGGCGCCGAGATCGCGCCGGCTCGCCGCCCCCAGCCCGCCCCGCCAGGCCATGGGAACCAGGATCGCCGCGGCGATGGCGAAGCGCAGCAACCCGAACACGTAGACCGGCACCACCGCCACAACCGGCTTGGCGGCGGCGACGGTCGAGCCGGCCAGGATCATGGCGCCGGCGAGCTGCAGATAGGCGATGAGCATGCGTCCCTCCGACCGTTGTGCGGAGGGTGCGGCAGCGGCGGCGCGCGGTCTTGAAGGAAAGTGCGTCCTTCGTGGCGCGCCGAAGGCGGCGCGCACCTCAGGATGAAAGTGGCTCATCTACGTTATCTTTCGCCCTGAGAGCGTGAGAATGTATCCCGGTGGGGTCTGCGCCGGCTTCCTGCGTCCGTCCGCCAGGAGAGCGGCGCAGCGCGATGCGGCGCATCGTGCAAGCCGGTCGACG
>Ga0209024_1000854_pt1 | contig 36775 bp, 36 predicted proteins | sample AutmiccommunBRH5_FD_187380 | JGI IMG/M metagenome (GOLD analysis project Ga0209024, IMG submission 187380) | Deep subsurface microbial communities from Mt. Terri, Switzerland - Autotrophic microbial communities BRH/5 (SPAdes) (version 2) | ecosystem: Environmental > Aquatic > Deep subsurface >...
CGAAGGTAGCGTGGAACAAGTCGAGGTCCTTCAGATGGGCAGTGTCAGAACTTCCATCCTGGGGGACCTCGACCCCTACCCACGACCACTCACACCACGATCAGCACACCCTCGTTTGCGAAGAGCCAGGTATCCGCCCTTGGATGTGCTCGGATCACTGAATTCTTGCCACTCGGACTCTGAGCATTCCAAGTAGATGTGGTGGCCCCCCTTGGGCCACTCGACGTGGATGACCCTCTGTTTCGCGTCGTACGCTATCGCTGCCGTGCGCGTAGATTCGGGTGTCGGTAGCCAATCGAGCATGATTCGGTCTCTTTTCCTAGGCACCTATCGGTACTGCCGAACAAGCGCAAGGGCCTCGACCAACGAGCCAGCGCTCGGCTCGGTCTGCCATCGCGCGGTGGCCGCATCGCCTGACCGGGGCTCAGGAGTTGGCCGCGGCATCCGCACGCGCGACGGCACGCCTACCGCTTCTCCCGACATCACCACCTCGCCGGTCCGAAGCGTGCTGAGGCTGGAAGCGATGTTGCCGACCGCGTCAGGCAGAGCAGCGGTGACTGCTGCCACGTCACTTGAATTTGTGAGCCTGAATCCCATGAAGGTGCCAAGTTGCGCGAGAACGGTCGCCGCAATGTCCGATGGTCGCTGCGAGACCAAAGCCAGGCCGACTCCGTATTTCCGCCCCTCCCGCGCTACGCGTTCGAGGGCGCGCCTCGTGTCTGAGCTTTGGGAGCCAACCTCAAAGTAGCGGTGGGCTTCCTCGATCACGAGCAACAGAGGGTGCGCGTCGGCGTTAGGGAGTTCGCGCGATCGCACGGCGAGCTCAAGCGAGAAGTCCAACACGGCGGACACGGCGATTTGTGTCGCTTCAGCAGTAAGCGCCTGCAAGTCGAGCACGACGACCCCACTGGCTCTAGACGCCCACCGCGCGAGGTATCCCGCCAGTGGATCCTCGCTCACGTGCGGCCAGTCTGCCAAGGGAAGGAGGAAGTGGAACCGAGGGTCTCTCATCCTGGCCCGCATACGTCGAGGTGCGTCCCGGAACGCCCCATGGCGGCTGCCCTTGAATGGTGCGGCGCTGCCCGCGCCATACTGATCGTGCTGCGACGGCATCAGGTCAGCCGGGCTGCCGCGAGTGGCGAACATCTCAGCGCCCTGATCGTTGCGATCCTCGTAGACCGCATGGTTGCGTCTATCGAACTCAAACCAGGCTGCCTTGAGGTCATACGGTATTGGAGTATCAGGATTTATAGCAGAGGAATCGATGTTGAGCCAGTCGGATTCCTCGGCGTGAGCCCGCCTCAGTTCGACTACGACGTCTGCAAAACCGTCTGCCTCGATATCGCTTGGCTCTCGCCCGATAAGCGTCGCGAGCAACTGACGGCAAGGGAAGGCCCATGCAGGTATCTCGAACCCTCCGTCAACGTTGGGGCGGAGGACAGTCGCCTGCGCATCGAGAGCGTCGGCATACTCACCCTGCGTGTCAATCACGACGATGTGCGCATGCTTGTTTTCTGATGCAGCTATTCGCTGAACGAGATGTGCGACGAAGTTGGTCTTTCCCGATCCCGAGGCGCCGAAGACGCCGACATGGCGCGCAACTAATTTTGCAAGGTCGAGCGAGACCGGCGTCGACGGCATGCTTGAAAGAAAACCGACCTCGAGGAGTGACCCGCCCGCCGAACCGTAGACGGCCCCGAGAAGGTCGCTGGTTGCGAAGTGGGCGAAGTCGCCGATTGCCGGAGTGAGGTCTGCGCCGCGTTCAAATCTTCCCTGATCGTCGACCTCTCCGATCAGGTCGGCTTCCAGCCAACGGGGCCCGCTGTCCCCGACAGCGTCGGACGTTGGCGTTGGCATCTCCGTAGTTCGCGCGCCCCGGGTAACTGCAAGAAGTCGAATTGGCCCTTGCGGGAACACGATTACTGATCCCACCAGCCCGAGTGGTACTAGTTCGCCTTGCCAGATTGGTGAGGCTGAAGTGAGTTCGGCGTCCAGCCGTACGGTAACTCGCGGTCCAGAAACTTCCGACACACGTCCAATTCGCGTCTCAGCTGGGGACCACATTGGACACCGCCTCTGTGGTTCCCTCGGTTGAGTCGGGGCGGCGGGTTCGCGCCAAGGTTGCCGCGAGTATGGCGAAGTCTCCAAGGTGGCATTCGCCGCTAGTTTCGGCGGAATCTTCGCCTGCCGGCGCGTATTCGAAAACCTTGCCCCCGACAATCGCCCGCGTCCGTCCGATCACGGTGACCGTCGTAACCGCGAGCGCGACGGCTTCAACGTTTTCGGGAATAGCATCGTACGCAGTCACAAATATCTCGGCATGCGGATTTGTGCGTGCGGCATCGAATAGCACCATGTTCACATGCTCGTCCGCGAAAGAATAGCCGCTGACTATCGTGAGCGACTGTGGCTCCGCTAGCGACCTCCTGAGGTGGTCCATCAGGGCAACGTACGGTGCCCGCCGCGTATCTGCGTACTTCTCATCTGATGGGTAGATAGCGGCGGTCTCAGCGCCTCTGACAGGAGGTGTGACCCGGAACACGCTTGCGCCTTCAATTTGCCATGAAATAGAGCCGTGTAACTTCCACAGGTTCACGCGTGCCGAAATGCTAGGCAAGACTGTGTCGCGGCTGTCGATGAGGTCTTGCCGAAACCTGCCCTTGAAGTATCCTACGAAGCCGTCGAAGTAGGGAAGTTTGAAGCGTTCGAGCGCTTCCTCCAGCAGGACGTCGTAATTGAGAGTGAAGACCTCTATCGGATTTGAGTAGTAGTCACTCGCTAGCCAGGCTGCGAGGTCGTCGTATGCCACAGTGGACTCAGGGGATTTTGAGACTTCGCCGACTACGACCGAGATTGTTGCCTCCTTGAGAAGTTTGACCGAGGCTCCATCCAGCGCACCCAGCTTGTCATCACCTTCAAGTGCGGCAGCTATTCGGGCAAGGCGCGAGAGGGCCCCTTCCAAGCCGCGCTCTTCCACCATGCGCTGTCCTGGTTCAAGATCCGGGGTGCTGAGCCCGGCAATTACTTTCTTGGCCAACTCAGCCATATCGGGAAGTCCGGCAGCTACGCTCGCGCCAGCTCCAAGCAGAACGCGGACCCGCCGATCGCGGCTCGCGAGTTTTCGCGTCAAGGCCCGTTCCAGATCGCTCGGAGACTTGAATTCCATTCTTCCCCCAGTCCATCGACGTGGTCAAAACATTAGCCGAGAACGCAGGCTCTTGCTCGGCCCCTCGGTGGTGCTCGGGCTCAGCGCCCTCCCGCGACGAGATGCGCAGCGAGCGTCCGCGCGCATCGGGCCGACGTGAGGGGCTGACCAGATGGAGTGCGCGGTGACTTCCGTATCCATGCAAGGAAAACTGCGGCAAGCATGGCCGGGGCGCTTTCGTCCGCCACGTATCGCGAATCGTCGAACGCTTCATCCACGACAGCATCGTGCCTGGAATGCGGATAAACCCAAAGTGTTCGTGGAACCCTTCAACGTGCTGCCGATCGTGTCGACCACTACAAGCAGCACGTCACCCGTGTCCGACGAGCGAAGAATCCGTTCTGGTACACGAATGGACCACCGCTCGCCCAGGCGTTACCAGTGAACCGAACTGTCGATCGCGCGGCAGGGCGTATTGGTTGGCCCGGGCCCAAGCGAGCCTGGTGATGCTCCTCGCGGCAGTGCGGGCGACACGACCGCGTCGGGGAAGTCGGATCAGTAGGCGACCACGCGGTCGGGTTGGGCCCAAACATGGGTGACAGCCACGTCCTTGGCCCGCGCTGTGAGGGCGGTGCAGCGGAGCCAGTCGTTGAGCGGAGGCACTGCGCAGTCGAACTCGGCGAGGTCGCGTACCGAGAGTTGAGCCGGGCGGGCAGGTACACGGCCAAGAGCCGTAGCGCGCGAAGGCCTCGCTCAGGCGGGGCGCCGCGTCGGGCACGGAGATGCGCGTGTTGGACATGTGGTCCCTTCGCATGGCGGAAGCCTCCTGTCAGGACGCCGTGCGATGGCGTCAAACGCGGGGCTCAGGGATTGGCCGTCGGGGGTGATCGGGGGCACCGTCAGTGAATCAGGAACTGCGCGTGCGCCGGGCTCGGCCCGAAGTGGGTGGCGGTCGCTCCATTTGTCAGGCGGAGTTGCGACAATGGCGTCATGTCACTCGCGCCGCTCGTGTCTCCCTGGGACACACCCGAAGTGAGGAAGCTCCGCGGCGCATTCTTCACTCCGGACGCGGTCACGAAGTTCATCACTGACTGGGCGATACGCAAGGTTGACGATCGAGTGCTCGAGCCGTCAGCAGGGGACGCGGCCTTCCTCGTCGAGGCGGTCCGTCGTCTTCGGGAACTGGGCGCCAAGGCCCCCGTCGTCAACGGTGTGGAGATTCACTCTGATAGCGCTCGTGTCGCCGCCTCGCGCGTGGCGGCTGCTGGAGGTCATGCCGAACTCGAAGTTTCTGACTTCTTCCAGGTCTCTCCCGTGCCGGAGTTCTCGGCCGTGATTGGAAATCCGCCTTACATCCGCTACCAGGACTTTTCCGGGGCGTCGCGCACGAGATCTCGGGAAGCTGCGCTTCGTGCGGGTGTCGCTCTCACTGCGTTGGCGTCGAGCTGGGCGGCGTTCACTGTCCATTCAGCGCTGTTCCTGAAGCCTGGTGGGCGTATGGGACTAGTCCTCCCGGCAGAACTTTTCAGCGTCAACTACGCGTCAGCAGTTCGCCGTTTTCTCTTCGAGTCATTCCAGTCCATCGAACTGGTCATGTTTGAAGATCAAGTGTTCAGCGAAGCCGAGGCCGATGTGGTCCTTCTCCTTGCCGACGGTTTTGGGTTGGGCCCTGCTATGCACGCAACAGTGTTCCCGGTGAAGGACGCTGGGGAGCTTCGCGATCCCGTCGACGGTCTCAGGTGGACCCCGGATGACCCAGGAGCCAAGTGGACGACTCTGCTGGTGGACCCGGAAGCAAGTGAGCCGTTGCGGTCGCTCCGAGCGGCAGGCGCTTTTACACACCTGGAAATGTGGGGCGACACGACGCTTGGAATGGTGACGGGTAACAACCGGTACTTCGCTCTTTCTCCAGCGCGTGCCCGTGAGCTCGACTTGCCGCAACGCGAATTGATGCAGCTATCTCCCCCGGGGAGCGCGCATCTTCGAGGGCTTGAGCTCACGAGCAAGGACCTTCATGCCCTCGGTGGAGCAGGTAAATCGACGTGGCTGTTCCGACCGCAGGGCGCTCTCTCGCGCGCTGCGAGGGACTATGTCGACGCGGGTCACCGCGCTGGTGTTGACACCGCGTACAAGTGCAGGGTCCGAAAGACCTGGTATGAGGTTCCGCTCTTGGAACCGGCAGACTTGTTACTCACGTGCATGAACGCGGACACTCCGCGGCTTACAACCAACTCCGCGGCTGCACGGCACCTGAACTCCGTCCATGGCGTCTACTTGCGCGATCAGTACAGGGAGTTGGGTCGAGAACTGCTTCCCTTGGCGAGCCTCAACTCCCTCACGCTGCTCCATGCTGAGGTGGTCGGCAGATCGTACGGCGGGGGAGTCCTCAAGCTTGAACCTCGCGAGGCGGACGTTTGGGCCATGCCCTCGCCTGGGTTGGTCAAGGAGCGTTCCGCTGCGCTGAGGAATGTCCGTGGCGAGGTCGCTGAAGCGCTTGCGCGCCGCGACCTTGCGGCTGCAGTCAAGTTGGTTGACCGAGCCCTCTTCCAAGGTTCCGCGCGCCTTCTGAAGCGCGACCTTGACCCAGTGAGAAGCGCGCACGTGGCAATGCATCAACGTCGAGTCACTAGGGGGAAGAGTGGTCGCTGAGCTTTCAGCCAAGAGTCGCGCGTGGGTCATGTTCGATCAGATCGTGGCTGATGCGAGTCCCGATTCGCATTACACGAATCCTTGGGTGAGTACGGGTGTGGGCGAGGCCGGTTCCGTGGCGGGCCAGCAGCGGCTACGGCTGGAGAGGGTTGTTTTTGAACCCGACTTCGAGGTCCTGCGGAAACTACTTGGGGTGCCTCTCTTTCTCGGCGCCGAAAGCCAGACAGGCGTGCCTGCGCTTGCCCTTGATGTGTGGATCGCGTACGAGCTTCGGCGCGCGGGTTTTGATGTTGATGCGGTGTGGCCGCGCGCGGACCACCCCAGGGTGCTACCTGCGCCGATCGTGAAGCTGCTGGAGAGCTTGCCTCAGAAGGACCGCGTGGCGCTCGACGCCCGTATCAAGTCCCGCGCCGCGATATCGGGTGCCACCGCCTCTAGCGCCAGCATTCTGGGCAAGAACTACCTGAAGCAAGTCGATGTCGTGATGTCGAACTGGGAGACGGGACCAGAGCTGCTGATCTCGACGAAGCGGATGGATTCGAGTTTTGGCAAGAACGCCGCGAACCGTGTTGAAGAGTCCTACGGGGATGTGAAGAACCTTCGTCTCCGGCATCCCATGGCGGCGCTAGGTTTCTTCTACGGTCTGAGATCGACGATCTTCGAAGAGGAGCCCGATAAGGCGGAGTGGCTAATCGACCTTCTACAGAAGCTTGGCCAAGAGGATGACGCCTACCACTCAGTTGCGCTCTTGGTAATGGAATATGACGGCGGCAAACCCGCCCCTGACGACCCGGGTGACGGAGAGGATGCGCTCGCCGAGGCACAGCTCGTGGATCAACCGATTGACGACATCGAAGAGAGCGCTGAGGCGAGGGCCATGCAGGACCCGCCCGTCGGAAACCTGCCTCGGGTGGACTTCGCGCAGGATCGGATTCCTCCTAGCCTTCAACCCAGCCAATTCCTTGCGGCCATGGTGAACCGGGTGCTGGACACCACGCCGATCACCCTTCACAAGGAAGCCAGGAAGCGTCGGGCTTCGCCTCGCTAGAGATTTGTTGAAAGCCGCATCGTCCCCGGTTTCCCCCTGAACGCAAAATGCCGAAAGTACGCCGCCCCAGCGTCGTCGATGGCATCGACGACGACGAGCCACCCGCCGCCAGCGTCGGCCGCGAAAGCCACCAGGCGCGACAGGTGAGGTGCGTACGGTCCCCTCCGCCGCGCCCGCCTCAGGAGATCTTGCTGGCGGCGTCGCTCAGCAGGTGCTCGGCGACCGAGCCGCGCGGCACGGGGAACTCCTGCCTCCACTTGCCGGCTCCGATGGTCGCCACCATCACCTCGGGATAGAGCGGGTGGGGCGACAGCTCAAGGCGGTCGGGGGCGCCAAAGGGGATCACGAGGTCCGAAAGTGAGTAGATCGCGGCGCGGCCCCGCTGGAGCCAGGAATGCCGCCCGAATACGTCCATCGCGATCTCGTCCGCGGCGAACAGGGCCCCGTGCAGCGTCATCGGCGATAGAACGTGCCTCATGCGTTGAACGGTTCCCTGCATGCCGGCTGCGTCCGGAGTGAGGCGCCTGCGGCCGTGCGCCGCCCACGCGGAGAGGCGGGGGTTGGCGCCGTGGGCCTCGAGGAAGGCGCTCGCCAGGAACGTGTCGACAGGCCCGTGCCCCGGGTCCACAGCAGGCCGAGCAAGCGGACCGCCCGCGGCGAGGAGTGCCAGGCCGACGGGGCTTGCGGGCTTCGCGCAGGCGACCTCCCTCAGGTCGCTGACCAACGTGCGCAACACGTCCGCCGCCGATCCGTTGTACGCCACTTTGACCGGGGTTCCCTCGGACGTCGAGACTGTCAGACGGCCATCCAGGAGGTTGAGGCTGTTGCGGATGGCGACGATCTCGGCGAACGGGATCTCGACGATGTCGTAACCCCTGGCGTTGTCCGAACCCTTCGGGCGAGTCTCCACGCGCAAGGACCTGCCGTTGCGTCGGCTGAGCACGGTCAGTTGGTCCTGCCCCACCATGATCAGATGGTCGTACAGGTCCATCTCCGGCGTGGCGTTCCTGCGCGTGATGTTGCGCGGCACCTTCAGCACGAGGCGCGCAACGCCGAAATTGATCGGATACTCGCGATACAGGCGCGGCACGTCTTCGATTCGTGTGACCTCGTCGACCCAGGGTCCAAAGCGGTCGTATTCGCTGACTCCCGTGAAGGCCTTTTTCATGACAACTTCCTTTCGGGGTGGTGTGGCGCCGCGTCGGTCTCGGGGTTGCGCGTCCGGCTTCGCGGAGTCTCGGACGGCGGCATCGAGGCGAATGACGCGCTCTTGGGAGGCTCGTGCTCCAGGCCAGAAGCATCCGCGAGGTCCTGAGGAAGGGGCTTGTGGGCGAGAGCGACCTCCCGCAGGACATCTTGCTCTTCGTCGCTGAGGGGCTCAGGCAGTATGCCTCTGTGGCCCACGCTCTCCACTCTAGCCCTTGAGCAATCTCGGCGTCGAGGTACCGTTGCAGGATGAACCGCACGGCGATCTCCCTGGCAATTGCCGGTTCGCTCCTGCTCTCCGCGTGCAGCGATCCGCCGGACGCCCGGGCCCTCAGCTCCGAGGCGACGGCGGTGACGCAGCGACTCGACGCGATCGAGGCCTCCGTCACTCAGTGGCGGTCCGCGGAGACCCTCGCCGAGGCCAAGGCTGGCGCTGAGGCCGCGCGCAACTTCGTCGTCGGCCCCACCGGACCGGGCTACGGAGATGTCGACGGCGACGGCACCGTTCGGGGCGAGAACGAGGGGGGCCTACTTCCCGGCCTCACGCTTGAGGGGCTTGCTCAACTGTCGTCGGTGTCCTCGTGCGCCGAGGCCGACGTGCTCGGCGGTTCGTGGTCCGATCCGGCCGCGCGCTGGGCGACGGCGCAGGACGCCTACGACGCGTGGACGCCCAGCAACAACACCATGCCGACGCTCCCGAGTCATCCGCAGCGCATCGTCGGGTGGGCCACCTTCACCCTCGCTTTGGACGGTGCCGCGACCGACAGCCTGGACGATGCCCACGAGTACGCCGGCCACGCCCAACTTCACGTGGACGTGAGTCGGGCGGCGCTGGAGCCCTGCTTCGACTAGCGGTGGGTGCGCCCGGCGTCGTGCATGGCCTTGATGGGTCCGCGGCGGGTGATGCGGTCGCGGTTCATGGGTATCCGCGCGATGAGGAGAGCCGTGACCGCCAGCCATGCGGCCCAGCTGAGGATGCCCTTCGCCGCTCGCTCGGGCGTGGGCGCAAGCTTCACGTCTGGGGCCTGCGTAGGGGTTGCTTTGGGACGCACCGTCGGTGGCTCCGTCGGTTGCGAGCGAGCGTGGCTAGTAGGTCCGTCTGGCCCGGGTCGCTCCGGATCATGTCGTTTGGCATCGGTAGATGTCAGTGGGTGGTGATTGACTGTCTTCATGACATTGATCACCGCTCCAATTCGCACCGCGGCTGACGCGGTGTGCGCTCGCGAGGGCGCCGACGTTGCTGGCCTGTCGCGTGAGGAGTTGTTGGCTTTGTCGCGGGAGCTGGCCGGGTTGCGTCGGGCGGTGGATGTCGCCTTTGCGCAGGTGGCGGCGGAGGTTGATAGGCGCTCCACGCCGGACGACGGCGCGGCAGGCTTGGCCGCGCGCCAGGGATTTCGCTCGGCGGGGGAGTTGATCGCGCACGCCACGGGCGGGAGTGTCGCCGATGCTCGACGGTTGGTGGCGGCGGGGTCGCTGATGGCCGATCCCTCGCCCCTCGCAACTTTGTCGGGTCCTGTCGGTCCCGTCGCAAGCGTCCGCGCTGCAGTCGCCCAGGCTGTGAGGGACGGCGACCTGTCGGTTGATGCCGCCGCGGCGTTTACGTCCGCCATGACCGGGTTGCCCGACACCGACGCGACCCGCAATCTCTTTGCGCAGGCGCTGGCCAAGGCGCCGGGTTTGGCTCTGCATCAGGTGCGCCAGGTGTTGTGGCGGGCGCAGGCGCTCGCGGATCCGGTGTCGTGGGAGGAGCGAGAGGGGCGTCAGCACGGCGAGCGGTACGCCAGCCTTCGCGACGATGCCGATGGAATGGTCACCCTCACCGCACGGCTCACTCCCTTGGATGCGGCGCCCGTGCGGGCCGTGCTCGACGCGAACGTGCGGTGGGCCATGCAGCAGCGACGAGAGGACCCCTCGTCCGACACGCGTACTGCTTGGCAGATGCGGGCCGACATCCTCGTGGGCCTCTGCAGGCACGCACTTGATTGCGATCAGCCCACCAGTGGCGTCAAGACAACCGTGGTGGTGCGCATGACGCGTGCGGAGTTGGAGACGGGGGCGGGCGTGGGGGAGGTCGACGGGTCCGCTCAGCCCGTGAGCGCCGCCGCTTTGCGCCGGGGCGCGGCCGATGCTGAAGTCATTCCGGCCGTTTTGGGCGGCAACTCCGAAGTACTTGACTGGGGGAGGGCGCGCAGGCTGTTTAGCCCTGCGCAGCGGCTCGCACTCGTGGAACGTGATGGAGGGTGCGCGTGGTGCAACGCCCCGCCGTCGTGGTGCGAGGCCCACCACATCCGATGGTGGGAACGTGATGACGGCCCCACCGATCTGATCAACGGGGTTCTGTTGTGCACCCGATGTCACCATCGGGTCCATCGGGACGGCTGGGCGATCGAAGTGCGCAGGGCTGATGAGGCGGGCGAGGCGGTGTGGTTCACCCCTCCGCGATCTGTCGACCCCACCCGCACTCCGCGCATCGGCGGAAGGGCCAGGTATGACATCGTCGCCGGAGCGAGATCGCCCGCACCTGGCTAGGGTCCGGTCGCCGCCGGAAGCATCGGCAGCACGTGGTGCTCAAGCAGAGGCGCGAGGTCGTCAGGGAGCGGCAGCGCCGGGTCGAGCCATCTCAACTCGGCAATCTCGGCGGCGGCGCGCGGTTCTCCTGGGAGCGGGTGCTCGAAGACGGAGCCCTCGAGGGTGAGTCCAGGCTCGTTGGCGGCATCGGCGGTGAAGACGCCCAGCACGGTCAGGTGGTCGGGGTTGAGTTCGAGGCCGAGCTCCTCGGCACACTCCCTGATCGCGGCCTGCGCGGCGGACTCGCCAGCTTCGGGCTTGCCGCCGGGCAGCATGAAGCGGCCTGTGCCCGCCTTGCGGACGGTAACGATGCGTCCTCGGCGATCGCGAAGCACCACGGCGCTGACAATGAAGTGGGCGGCGCGATCAGTGGGGATAGCAGGCATGGGGTCATGGTGCCACGGCATACCGACGAATCGTCCCGGCATTCGCCCGGCATGCGCCCGGCGCGAGCCCCCGCAGCCGTGGTCCTGTGGACCCGTTCCTGCTAGATTGCCGAACGAGGGTTCGCCGATGTCAGGCGACGGGCGCCGGGCGCTGCGGGCTCTATGAGTGGGCGATGCCGTGCGGGCGACCGCGGCGGCAGACAGGAGCAACCGTGGGGTTCATCCAGATCACCGTCGGAGCCGCGTGGGACTCCCTGAAGTCCTCATTCGGCGACCAGTTCCTCGACTTCCTGGTGCCGCCCCAGGGCCTCACCGACACGGCGGCCGTGTTCCCCGCTGTTCGGCAGGCCACCAACGCGGGCCGTGGACGCAACACCGCAGCCAGCGAGAACATCATCTCCAACGGCTCCGTGATCGTCGTGCCGGAGGGTTACGGACTGCTCACTTTCCAGGACGGCGCACTCACGAGCGTCGTGGCCGAGTCGGGCGCCTACAAGTGGGATAGCGAGGACCAGAACTCCAAGTCGGTGTTCGCGGGCGACGGCATCTTCAGCTCCACCTTCAAGACCTCGTGGGAGCGCTTCAAGTTTGGCGGTCGCCCGGGCAGCCAGCAGCTCGCGTTCTTCGTGAACCTCAAGGAGATTCCGAACAACAAGTTCGGCACCCAGGCGCCCCTCTACTGGGATGACGCCTACCTCAACGCCCAAGCGGGCGCAGTGACGCGCGGCACGTACGTGCTGAAGATCGTGGACCCGGTGCTGTTCATCAAGAACGTGGTGCCCGCCAGCTACATCACCGCCGAGGGGAAAGTCCTCGACCTGGATGAGCCCGACAGCGACGTCGCCGAGCAGCTCTTCACCGAGGTGGTCGGCTCGCTCGCCGGCGCGTTCTCGCGCTACGTGAACGACGACGACAAGGGCCACCGGATCACCAAGATCCAGTCCGACTCTGTCGGCTTCGCGCGTTCGCTCGCCGACGAAGTGGAAACCAACTACCAGTGGGGTACGGGCCGAGGCCTGGAGATCACCAAGGCCGCCATCGTCTCCATCGAGTACGACGAGGACACCACGGCACTCCTGTCCGACGTCCGGAAGGCGGACGCCCTGTCCGGGGGCCGTGCCGACACGTTCCTCAAGCAGTCTGTGGCGCGCGGCGTCGAGGCGGCCGGGGAATCGGGTGGCGGCGGAACCGGCTTGGCGATGATGGGCATGGGAATGGGCGCCATCGGCAACCTGGTCCAGCCCACCGCTCAGGCGCCCGCTGCGGCAGGCGCCGCAGCTCCGCAGGCACCGGCAGACCCGACGGCGCAGTTGGTGCAGTACAAGCAGATGCTCGACGACGGCCTCATCACGCAGGAGGACTTCGACGCGCTGAAGAAGAAGGTCTTGGGCCTCTAGGCGGCGCGACGCATGACCGCTGAGGAGCCCACACCGGCACCAGAGAACCCTGACGTCGCCGTAGGCACGCCCGCCGACGCCGCCGATGCGCTCGACTACGTGGTGCTCACCACGCCCGAGGGACACGCCGATGGTGTGGTGCGCTGCCAACGGTGCGGCGCCACCGAGGTGGAATACTCCGCTTCGAAGGGCACGCTGCGCTGCGCGTTCTGCCGCTACACGTGGACCGAGCAGAGCCTCGACCAGATCATGGGGCTGTCGGATGGCATCGCCGATTTGGTGGGCACCACCGTGTCTTCGGCCGCCGTCGACATCGAGGACGGCACGGCGCTCATCACCATCAAGTGCACCGGCTGCGGCGCGGAGGTGATCATCGACACGGACCACAACCTGTCCGCGCGGTGTCACTGGTGCAAGCACACGCTGTCGATCAACAACCGGGTGGCCAATGGCGCGGTTCCCGACGGAATCTTGCCCTTCTCCGTCACCAAAGAGGAGGCGATGCGTAGCATCCAAGCGTTTGTCGACGAGCGCAAGACCTTCGCGCACCCCGCCTTCGCGGAGAGCTTCAAGGTGGAGAACGTCATGGGCTTCTATATGCCTTATATGACGGTGGACGGCAATGTGGTGGTGCGCCTCGACGGCGCAGGCGAGATCTTGCGCAGGACGGTGCGGGTCAACGACAAGCAGACCGAGTACCACGCCGACGAGTATGCGGTGATGCGCGAGCTGTCGATGGTGGTTGACGATCTGATCGTCGAGACGTCCTCCGCCAAGGTGGACATCCACTCGACGGCGTCGACCAACAACATCATCAACGCGGTGTTGCCATTCGACGTGAAGAACATCGTGCGCTTCAACTCGAACTTCCTGGGCTCCGAGTACACGTCCGAGCGGCGCGACATGGACGTGGACGCGGCCGAGGCCTACGCCGCCGGCCACTTCATGACCCTGTCCCGCGCAGGCGCTCTTCCGACGCTCGGCAACTACAACCGCGGCGTGCGTTGGGAGTCGGAGCAGGTCAATATCAAGGGCAGTCGGTGGGTGGCCGTGCTGCTGCCCGTGTGGCTGTACGGCTTCGTCGAGACACGCGGTAGCAGGCAGATCACGCACTACATCGCCGTGAACGGCCGCACGGGCGCCACGATGGGGTCAGTGCCGATCAACAGGAAGAAGGCACACCTCGTCGCGTGGGGAACCGCGGCCATTGTGTCAGCGGTGACCTGGCCGATCGCCATCGTCCTGTTGGTGCTGGGCGCATGACGGCCCGGGTGCGTGTCCCCGTGGTGCGACAGGAAGAGAGGGCGCGATGAACAATTCAGACGACTCCGGCAGCATTGCGTGGTTCATTTTCGCGCTCGGCCCGGGAACGGGCATCGCGATCTGGATGTGGATCCAGGCGAAGTACCGCAACAAGAACGCGCGGTACAAGCCCGAAACCACGGTCGCGCACACCATCACCAACGTGGTGCAGGAAGACAAGTTCACGCGCAAGATCGTGTCGCGTTCGCGCTCCATCACGGGCCGCAACGAGCGGGACCATCATGAACGGGCGCGCGTCTCCCGCGTGGTCAAGGACGGCTAGGGCCTCCGCGCAACGATGCGTCGCTTGCCTTGGAGCAGAGGCGTGCGCGCTCGGTGGCTCAGCCCTCGTGCAGCGCGGCGGTGAGCCTTCCGATCCCGTACTCGAACGCCGCGTCAACATTTCCGCCCAGTTGGAACGCACCCGCGAGCTCCATCGAGATAAACCCCGTCGCCCACGCGGTGAGCAGTCGGGCGGCCGACAGTTTGTCGGCGGGTCCCACCAGGTCGCGTGCCGCCTTGAGCAGGGGAGCGCCCGCGGCGGCCGCCACCTCGGGGGAGCCATGGCCCGAGAACACCAGGCGGAACCGCTCGGGGTGTGCCGTTGCCCACGCGCGCAGCGAGCGTGCGAGGCCCGCGAGCTCACCGCGTCCCGCGAGCCCCGCCACACCACCGCGTCTCGCGAGGTGAGTGGCGAGATCAGTCGCTGCGGCGTCGGCGACCAGTCCCACCAGGGCGTCGCGGTCAGCGACGTGCTTGTAGAGCGAGGGGGGTTTCACACCCACCGCCTGTGCGACCGCCTGCATCGTGAGCCCAGGTAGTCCGCGGGTGTCCAGGATGTCGCCCCCGGCCGCCGTGATGGCGTCGAGCGAGGTGCGGGAGGGGGTCGGCATGACTGGCTCCTGAGTGCATTCCTGATAACTATTGACAGTAGCCATGATAACTATGTAACTTAGCCATGTCCAGCACCGGATATGAGCCCAAGGAACTCCCATGAAGATCGGTCCCCACCTTCACCGCATCGGCAACGACATCGTCGCCGCGTACCTCATCGACACCGAGGAGGGTGTCACCGTCATCGACGCTGGCCTGCCCGGCCACTGGCGTGACCTCCAGCGCGAGCTCGCCGCGATGGGTCGCACCACGGCAGACGTGCGTGGCATCGTCCTCACTCACGGCGACAGCGACCACGTGGGCTTTGCCGAACGCCTGCGCAAGCAGACCGGCATCCCCGTCTACGTTCACGCGGCCGACGCCGATCGCGCCAAGGGCGGCGAGAAGCCGAAGGCATCTGGCGGTTCGATGAAGCTGGGCGCGGCGCTCGGGTTCTTCGGCTACGCGCTGCGCAAGGGCGGCCTGCGCACGCACTACCTGACGGAGGTCCACGAGGTCCAGGACGGCGACGTGCTTCCCCTGCCGGGCTCGCCCGTGGTGATCTCCATGCCGGGGCACTCTCCGGGCAGCATCGCCGTGCACGTTCCGGTCGCCGATGCCGTGTGCGTCGGCGATGCACTCACCACCCGCCACGTCCTCACCGGCCGCGAAGGCCCCCAGCCCGCGCCCTTCACCGACGCGCCCGACGAGGCGCTCGACTCCCTCGCACGGCTTGCCGGGATCGAGGCGAGTTGGGTGTTGCCCGGTCACGGCACCCCATGGCAGGTCGCGCCCGGAGAGGTCGAGGCGCAAGTGCGCTCACGGGTCGAGTAGCGGGCGCGCGTTCCCCATGCGGGACTTAGGGCCCCTGGCACGGCGTGTGGCACGTGCGTACGTTGAAAGTTATGGCCGACGCTGAAGTCTGGCGACGCCGACGAGGCGCCTCGATAGTGAGAGGCGCGGTCGTTGTGGGGTGGCTCGCTCTCGCCGCGACACTCTTGGCATGGAACTGGTCGGCAAGCTCATCTGAGTCCGCAACCGTGCCCTCGTTCGGTGCTGCCCTCGCCACGACCCTCGCCGCGCTCCTGATCGTGCCCGCGGTGTGGTGTATCCCGGTAGGTGCGTTGCTCGACCACCACCTCAGCCGATACGGAGCTCTCGCCCTGGCACTCATTCACGCCGTCGGCTGCATCGCGGCTTTCGTGGTGACGATGACCGCGATGACCCTGGTGTCCACCGTGTCCAACAGCGACATTCTCGAGACCTTCGCGCTGCTCGCGATGTTCCTTTTGCCACCCACGCTCGTGATCGGCTACTTCCTCGCGATGCTCGTGCATGGCTCGTTCCCGCGCCACCTACGGCGCGGCCTGTCGGGGGTTTCGCCTGCGTTCCGGGCCTTGGCAGGCGGCCGCAGGGGTGTCCGGGGCTGACCGCACCGCGCGCGTGCGAGTGCGCTCAGCGGCACCGGTAGTGGACCTGCACGAACCCGTCGGCGAACTTGGCGACGTCCACGACCGTGAGGTCGGTGCGCGGCACCGTCGCGTCGAAGAGAGGTGTGCCCTCGCCGAGCACGACCGGCAGCATCGTCACCACGAGCTCGTCGAGCAGGCCCGCGGCGAGCGTGGCGCGCACCATCCTGCCGCCATCGATATAGACGTCCTTGCCTGCCGCAGCGGCAAGCGCGTCTTCGACGAGATTGTCGATGTGGCCCTCCACGGGGGTGATGGCGGGGTCCTCGACGGTGAACGGTTGGGTGGTCGCGACCCTCACCGGGAGGTCGCCGTAGGGCCACGGCACGCCCATCGCGATCACTGCATCGTACGTGCGTCGGCCCATGAGCATGCAGCCCACGTGCGCGAGCAACTCGTCGAAACTCAGGCCGCCGTCCACTCGCCGAGCCCACGCGTCGGTCGCGATCGGGCGGCCGGAGGCGCGTTCCTCGGACAGCCACGCGAGATCGTCGTCCGGGCCGGCGATGAGGCCGTCGACCGAGGTGGCGAGGTAGGCAATGGTGCTAGCGGTGGACATGTCTCCACGGTACGTCGAATCTGGGCCCGGAGGAGCCGCTAGGTGTCCGCATGCGCGCGGATGGCACGCAAACCAGCGAGCACGTCTGGCGCCCTTTCAGCGCCGATCCACACGCGTAGCAGGCGGTCAAAGCGGGCGTGACCGCGCATGATGCGTTGGTATTCGCGTTGTCCCCGCGGCCGGAGCGCCACCCATTGCGCTCTGGTATCCCACGGCCCCTCGCTCAGTGTCACGTGCCCGTAGCGGCCAACGCGTTGCATCATTTTCGACGTCGCTGTGGTGCTGATGCCCGCCAGTGAGGCGAGTTCGCCTAGAGACATCCCGACGGTCTTGTGCTCGATGTGTCTCAATACCCGTGCCTGGGCGGCGGTCATGTGCGGTCCGCTGGTTAGCGCGTCGAGTCGCGCCGCCACCATGCGGGCGACATCGATCAGCGCCAAGCTCAGCGGGGCAGTCTCCCAGAGCAGGGCGTCGAGCGGGTCAGTCTCCCAGAGCAGGGCGTCGAGCGGGTCAGGAAGGTTCTGTTCGTACATAGTCAACATGTTGAGCAATTGGAGGGGGCTGTCAGCGTTTGCGGTCGCCGATGCGGGACGTGGACCCGGCGGCCGGGCTGGGTACGACACGGCCGGGCTGGGTACGACGCGGTGCGGGCTGGGTACGACGCGGCAGGGCCGGGAGTGGGGAGGGCGCCACCGTACGATGGTGGGGAACAGTCCCTGCTCGACGATGAGCGCGCACCCGCTCACCTCGACGAATGGCACCCCCACACCATGACGCAACTGACTCCCGCACGCACCCGCCTCGCATTGCTCTCGCTTGCGCTCGGGGGCTTCGGGATCGGCACCACCGAGTTCGTGGCCATGGGGCTGCTCCCCGACATCGCGCGCGACCTGCTTCCGGGACTGTATGCCTCCAGCCACGAGGAGGCGCTTGCCAAGGCGGGCCTCGTGATCTCCGCGTACGCGGCCGGGGTCGTGGTGGGCGCCCCCACCATCGCGGCCATCGCCGCGCGTTTCCCGCGCAAGAAACTGCTCACGTGGCTGACCGTCGCGTTTACGGTGGGGACGATCGCGTCGGCTTTGGCGCCGACGTTCGAGACGGTGGTGATGTTCCGCTTCCTCGCGGGCCTGCCGCACGGCGCGTACTTTGGCGTGGCCGCGCTGGTGGCCGCCGACCTGATGGGGAAGGGCCAGCGTGGCCGGGCAGTCGCGTACGTCCTGACGGGACTCACCGTCGCCAACGTGGTCGGCGTTCCCGCGATCACCCTCTTGGGGCAGCACACCTCGTGGCGCGTGGGCTACCTGGCAGTCGCCGCGATCTTCTCCCTGTGCACTGCCGCGATTCTCACCTTTGTGCCGGAACACGACGGCGACCCCCACGCGACAATCCGCCGCGAACTCGGGGCCTTCGCGCGACCAGCCGTGTGGTTGGCGCTGCTGACGGGTGCCCTCGGATTTGGGGGACTTTTTGCCGTCTACACCTATGTGTCGCCGCTGGCGACCGAGGTGGCAGGAACGCCGGAGAGGTTCGTGCCGATCGCGCTGATCGTGCTCGGCATTGGCACCACGATCGGCAACATCGTGGGCGGCCGCATGGCGGACCGTGATGCCATGACCGCCGTGTTCTGGCTGTTTGGCGCGCTCGCGTTCGCGTTGCTCACGCTTGCGCTGCTGGCGCGCACCATCCCGGGGCTGCTAGTGGGCCTGTTCCTCGTCGGCTTGGCCGCATCGGCCATCTCCCCGGCGATTCAAACCCGGCTCATGGATGTTGCGGGCGACGCCCAGACCATGGCCGCAGCCGTCAATCACGCGGCGCTCAACATGGGCAACTCGTTGGGAGCGTTCCTCGGAGGCGTCGTGATCGCGGCCGGCTGGGGCTACGTAGCGCCGACGTGGGTGGGGCTCGCGCTGTGTGTGCCCGGCGCGGCGTTCGCGTTCGCGGGGTGGACGGTGACGCGGGCTAGTTCGCGGCAGAGGGAGCGGACGCGGCAGCGGGAGCCGGTCCCGCGGTAATCGCGACCGGCCACTTGCCGCGGCCCCGCGGCGTTCGTCGGCGCCGCACGCTAGCCTGGGACCGACTCCCGTGGCGGAGCCAAGTGGGGTACGCAAGGAGGGGACGCAGCAATGACCGAGCCGACGTCCAAGCCGGAGCTGCTAGACGTGAGCGCCGCCAGCTTCGACAAGTTGATGGCGCTGGTGGGGTCGCTGTCCCCAGAGCAACTCGAGGCCGAGTTCGCTTTCGAGGACCGCGACCGCAATGTGCGCGACGTGCTGATCCACCTGCATGAATGGCACCGGCTGCTGATCGAGTGGGTGGAGGCGAATCTCGCGGGAGACGAACGGCCGTTCCTGCCGGACGGGTATACGTGGACGGACTACGCGCCCTTGAACGTCGAGATCCGGGACAAGCACGCCGAAACGTCGGTCGAAGACGCCCTGGAGATGGTGCAAGCTTCGCGCGCCCAGGTGCGCGAACTCATCCAAGACCGCAGCGACCCTGAACTCTTTGAGAATCAGCATTACCCCTGGACCGGCACCACATCCCTGGGCGCATACTGCGTCTCCACCACGTCTAGTCACGACGACTGGGCCATGAAGAAACTCCACGATCACGCCCGGGGCTAGGGCGCAATGACCATCTTGCCGCGCACGTGGCCGGCCTCAAGCTGTCGGTAGGCCTCGACCGCCTCTTCGAGCGGGTACACCTTCGCGACCTCGACCTTGAGTTTTCCGGCGTCGATCAGCTCGGCCAGTTCGACCAGGCCAGGTGCATCGGGACGGACCCACACCACGTGGCCGCCCAGGCGACGCGCTTCTCGTCCTTCGACGACGGAGATGCAACGCGCACCCTGTCTCATCGTGCTTTCCGATGCGGCGAGGGAGCCGCTGCCGGCAAAGTCCAACACCACATCGAAGCCCTCCGGTGACGCGGCTCGCAACCGCTCGGTGAGCCCCTCGCCGTACTCGACGGGCGTGGCGCCCAGGGAGCGCAAGTAGTCGTGATTGTGCTCGGACGCCGTCGCCACCACGCTCGCGCCCGCCAAGCGCGACAACTGAATCGCGAAGCCGCCGACGCCTCCCGCGCCGTTGTGTACCAGCACCCTGTCGCCCTCGCCCACCTCGGAACGGCGAACGCCGCGCAACGCGGTGAGCGCCACGAGCGGAACTGCGGCTGCCTCCTCGAAGGTCAGCGACTTCGGCTTGAGCGCGAGGGCGCGCACCGGAACGGCCGCGCGCTCGGCCAGCATGCCGCCGCCAAGCACGTCCTTGCGGGCGTAGCCGTAGACCTCGTCGCCCACCTCAAACTCGGGGGCGTCGGCGCCGGTCTCGACCACCACGCCGGCCACATCCCAGCCCGGAACGGCGGGGAACACCGTGTCGATGAGACCCTCGAGGTAGCCCTGCCTTGCCTTCCAGTCCACCGGGTTGATGCTGGCCGCACGCACCTCGACCACCACGGAATCGGGACCAGGGCGCGGCTCGGGAAGATCGCTGAGGGTCAGGACGTCGGGGCTGCCGAACTCGGAATAGGTGATTGCTCTCATACAACGTGCAACTCGCCAAGCCGCCCACATGTTCCTGGGGGCGGCGAGCGCTACGCCTTGGTCGCGACGTAGACGGTGGCGGTCGCGTCGCGCCTCTGAAGCGGGTTGGGGAACGTGATCACCTCGGCCTCGACATCGGCAAAGACCGTCTCCAGGATGGCCATGTACTCGGCCTCCGGCGGGTCGTTTGACCACATGGCGTACACGCCGCCCGTGCGCAAGTGCGAGGCGACGGCCGTCATGCCGTCGACGCCGTAGAAGCCCGCGCTGCCGTCGTCGAGGACGTGCGTGGGGGAGTGATCGATATCCAGCAAGACGGCGTCGAAGAGTCGCCCAGGAAACGAGGGGTCGTAGCCGTCACCGTACGACATCGCGAAGAAGTCCCCTTGGACGAAGCGGCAGCGCGAGTCAGCCGTGAGGGCCGGCCCCTCGGGGACCAAGCCGCGTTCGTGCCAGTCGATGACGGGCTGAAGCAGCTCGACAACCAGCATTTCCGACACCCGATCGTCCTCCAGCGCCCGCGCCGCCGTGTAGCCAAGGCCCAGCCCGCCCACTACGACATCGAGCCGCGTCGGTCCCAACCGGGCCAGCCCCAAACGCGACAGCGCGATCTCGGCGGCCGTGAACTGGCTCGACATGAGCCATTCGTCGTTGAGCTTGACCTCAAACACGTCCTGGCGGGTCACCGGGTCGAGCCTGCGACGCAGGCTGACTTCACCGATGGGTGTGGGGCTCCAGTCGAGCTCCTCGAACTTGGCGCTCATGACAACCTCCGACGGGGCGAACAGGTCTACTCGCCGCGCCCTACTTTAGCGGCAGGGCCGGTGGCGGAAGGATTGGGTCCCACGGGCCGTATCCTCTCTCCGTGACCATCCCCGACCCGACGCACCCGGAGTCGGAGCCACTTGCGGCGCCTACGCCCGCCAAGCATCGTCGCCTCGTCGACCTCGCGCCCTTACGCACCAACCCGGTGTTTGCGCGCCTGTGGATCGGCAGCCTGATCTCGGGCATCGGCGCACAGATGTCGATCGTGGCCGTGGGCCTGCAGATCTATGCGATGACGCGGTCCACCTTTGCCGTGGGGCTGGTGGGTGGCATCGCGCTGTTGCCGATGATCGTCGCTGGCCTGTGGGGAGGCATGATCGCGGACGTCTTCGATCGTAGGCGCGTGCTGATCGTGAGTTCCCTCACGGGGTGGGCCGGCACCGTTTCGCTCGTGGCGCTGTCCACGTGGGAGGCGGTCCTCAGCGGCGACGGAAGTCACGCGCCGCTGTGGCCGTTCTATCTCGCCACCACGGTTACCGCGGTCGCCGCCACGATTCGCTCCGCCACCAATGGGGCAGTCGTGGGGCGCATCGTGCCGTCGGACATGATCTCCCGTGCGACCGCGCTCAACGGCATCTCGTTCGGGGCCATGCTCACCATCGGGCCGGCGTTCGCGGGCGTGCTTGCGGCGACGGTCGGCCTGCCATGGACATTCGCGGCCGATGCGGTGCTGTTCACCGCGGGCTTCCTGGGCATCTGGATGCTGCCGGCGCTGCCGCGGGCGGGGGAGCGCGTCCAGGCAGGGTGGGGAGTCTTGAGGGAGGGCCTCGCGTTCCTTTCGCGTGCGCCGAACATCCGGATGAGCTTCGTCGTGGACATCGTCGCCATGACGTTCGGGCGGCCCTACGTGCTGTTTCCCGCGCTCGGCGCGACCGTGGTGGGCGGCGGCTCCCTGACCGTAGGCGCGCTGACCGCGGCAGGTGCGGCGGGCACCATCCTCACGAGCCTGTTCTCGGGACCTGTGGCGCGAGTGCACCGGCACGGCGTCGCGATCGCGAGGGCGATCACGGTGTTCGGCGGCTTTGTCGCGTTCTTCGGCGTGGTGACCCTCATCATGAGCGCGAGCGATCACGTGGCCGCACCCGGATGGGGAGGCATCCACTGGACGGCGCTGATCCTGCTGGGCTTCGCGCTCGCCGGCATGGGAGCGTCCGACGAGGTCAGCGCGATCTTCCGCCAGTCGATGATCATCCAAGCCGCGCCCGATGAGATGCGCGGGCGCCTGCAGGGGGTCTTTATCGTTGTCGTGACGGGCGGGCCGCGCATCGGCGACATGTATGTCGGGATGCTCGCGACCGCCCTAGCGCTATGGAACCCGCCGCTGTTTGGCGGCATCGCGATCATCGGTCTGATTGCGGTGATCACCCGCGCTCAGCGGTCCTTCAGGCGCTACGACGCTCGGGAGCCGACGCCGTAGCCCGGCCCCGCTCGTTGCGCTACTTGGGAGCGGCTTTGGGTGCGGTGACGCGCCGCAACACCGCATCGCGGCGCAGCCATCCCACGACCGTGCCCTCGGCGTCCAGCACCGGCACGCCGTCGTAGACCTCTTCGCTGAGCAACACGGGAAGCACTTCCTCGATGGGCGCATCGGGCGCGACGTAGTCCCGCCATTCGATGAGTTGGGACACCGTGACGGTGTCGGCATCATCGTCGCCGATTGCCGCCGCCGCGCCGACTGCCGTCACGACGCCGACGTACTCGCCGTGCTCCGTGAGGACGGGCAGGCCGGGGCGGCGCGAGGCCCGCAGCACCTTCAACACGTCCGGAAGGGACATGCGCGTGCCGACAGATTTGGGTGCGGGCAGCATGAGATCGCTGACGGTGAGCCCCGCGAGTTCTGGACGTGGGTTGCGCGCCAGGAGGTCGACGCCGCGGCGCTTGAGCTTCGCGGTGTAGATCGATTCGCGTGAGATAGCCGTGGAGAGGGTCGTGGAGATCACGACGGCCATGAGCAGCGGCAGGATGATCGAGTACTCGCCGGTGAGTTCGAACAGGATGATGACGGCCGTGATGGGGGCGCGAGACGCGCCCGCAAACACCGCGCCCATGCCTACCAGGGCATATGCTCCCGGCGCGATGCCGAGCCCCGGGAACATGGCGTTGGCGGCCTGACCGAAGGCGGCGCCCAGCGCTGCTCCCAGGAACAGCGACGGCGCAAAAACGCCTCCCGATCCGCCGATCGCAATCGTGAGCGAGGTGGCGACAATCTTGGCCACCAAGAGCAGGAGCAAGAAGCCGACGAGGTACTTGCCCATCACCGCGTTCTCGAGCACGGGATAGCCCACGCCGTACATCTGCGGGATGGCGAGCAACAGCAGGCCAAGCAGCAGTCCGCCGACGCCGGGACGCAACCACTCGGGTCCCTTCCAGATCTTGTCCGCAGCGTCCTCGAACCAGTACAAGATCTTGGTGAAGCTCGTCGCGACCAAGGCGGCAAACAGCCCCAGCACCGCGTACAGCGCGTACTCGCGTAGGGAGTGAACGGTGAACTCGGGAAGGGCGAGGAACGGCTCGTTTCCGAGCATCGCGCGGCCGATGATGGAGGCGGTCACCGACGCGAGAACGACGGGCGCGAAGGTGCGTGCCACAAAGTTGGCGAGCAGTAGCTCGAGCGCAAAGAACACGCCCGCGATGGGCGCGTTGAAGGTGGCGGCGATGCCTCCCGCGGCGCCACAGGCGACCAGGAGACGTACTTGGGACTCGTTGAGTCTCACCCAGCGGGCGAGGGTGGAGCCGAACGCGGCCCCGATTTGCACGATGGGGCCTTCACGTCCGACCGAGCCACCCGACCCGATGGTGATCGCGGAAGCGAGGGCCTTGACAGCCGCGACCTTTGCGGGGATGCGGCCGCCGCGCTTGTTGATCGCGTACATCACTTCAGGGACGCCGTGACCGCGCGCTTCCTTCGCGAATCGGTGCACCAGCGGGCCGTAGATCAGTCCGCCGACGGCGGGGGCGAGCACGATGAAGAAGGGGCCGAGCCACGGCAGCCATGGGTGGGCCGCGTGGCCGGCGTCGGAGTAGTCGCCGTGTCCGGAGAACAGAAGGGTGGCGTTTTCGATGAGCCAGCGGAAGGCCACTGCTCCCAGGCCAGCGAAAGCGCCGATGAGGACGGACAACACCAGCAGGGCCGAGTTTTCCGAGCGCCGAATGCGCGCCACGATTCGGTGACGCCAGGGGATGGCGACGGTCTGAGTCACGAAGTGGTTCCTCAATAGTTGTATGAATGCAATAGTTGTAGATTAGCAGTGAATCGGTCTACGGTGGACCCGTGAATGCGCCAAAGAAGATTCCTCACGTGCCCGACGTCGACGCCGCCGCCATGGCCACGCTCGTCGCTTCGCGCTCGCTCTTCGGCTTTGTGGCGCAATCGCTTGCCCCGGCGCTCGATGAGTTGACGATGCCGCAGTTCCGAGTGCTCGTGGTGCTGGCTGGGGCTGGCCCCCTCCGCATGGGCGACCTGGCGGAACGCATCGGCGTCCATCCGTCCACACTCAGTCGCACCGTCGACCGGCTGGTCGCGGGCGAGTGGATGGAGAGAGCCAGCGCCGAGGAAAGTCGTCGCGAGGTGCACGTGAAGCTGTCCGACCGCGGGCGCGCGCTCGTGAACGACGTGACGGACCGGCGACGCACACAGATCGTGCGGGTGCTCACCTCCTTGCCGGATGCGGATCGCGCGGCGGTCAGGCGCGGCATGGAGTTGTTCGCGGCCGCCGCCGGCGAGGCGGCGCCCGAAGACCTGCTGGAACTGGGGCTCTAGCCTCACGACGCTGCGCCCCCGGCGCTACGCCTGCGGCGAATCGGGTGCGTGAGCGGGAAAGCTCCCGCCTAGGCTAAACCGCATGTCCCACCCGCCCGTTGGTCCCCGCCGCGCCGCCACCGGCGGCGGCATGCGCGGCCGTGGCCTCACCGGCGGCCGCGACCCCGACGACATTCGCGCAGAAAACGCCGCAGCCCCCGCCGTGGCGCACCTGTGGCGACGCGTCGGCGCGCTGTTTGTGCCCTACCGGTCGCAGTTGGCTCTCACCGCGGCTCTGGTGCTCGTCACCTCGGCCGCTACGGTCGTCCCGCCGCTCATCGTCCAGCGCATCTTCGACCACGGGCTCTTCCCCTCCGACGGCGCTGGTGGCGTCGCGCCCCCGGAGCTCGGGCTACTGACCGAGTTGGTCGCGCTGATGGTGGCGATCTTCATCGCATCGGCCGGGCTGGGCGTCTGGCAAACCTGGGTGACGTCGAGCGTGGGAAACCGCGTGACCGGGGACCTGCGGGTCACGCTGTTCGACGGCCTGCAACGCATGGACCTGGCATTCTTCACTCGCACCAAGACGGGCGTCATCCAGTCGCGGCTACAGAACGACGTGGGCGGCGTCGCGGGCGTGCTCACCACCTTCGTGTTGAGCATCGTGGGCAACACGGCCACCGTGATCGCTTCGCTCGTGGCCATGTTGGTGCTCGACTGGAGACTCACGCTGCTGGCCATCTTCCTGATGCCAGCGCTCGTGGTGGCGCAGCGCCGCGTGGGGCTGGTGAGGCAACGCATCGCCGCGAAGACGCAGGAATCCCTCTCCGAGATGACGGCCATCACGCAAGAGACGCTGTCCGTCAGCGGCATCCTGTTGAGCAAGGTCTACAACCGGCAGCGACTCGAGTCCGCCCGGTACGCGGCGGAGAATCGCAACCTGATCCGACTGCAAGTGCAGCAGGCCATGAGCGGGCAGTGGTTCTTTGGGGTCGTGACGGTCATCATGTCGTCCGTCCCTGCCGTCATCTACCTGGCCTCCGGATGGCTGCTGGCGCGCAACGGTCAGGCTGGCGGCGGGGCGATCACGGCGGGCACCATCGTCGCCTTCACGACCATCCAGGCGCGGTTGCTGTTTCCCCTCATGGCGCTCATGCGCGTCGCGCTGGAGGTGCAGACTTCGCGTGCACTGTTCGCCCGCATCTTCGAGTACCTGGACCTCGTGCCTGCCATCGCGGATCGAGCCGACGCTCACGACGTTGCCGACGCCACCGGCCCGCTGGGCGCGATCGAGTTTCGTGACGTGAGTTTCCGTTATCCCGACGCGAAGGACGACTCGCGGCCGACGCTCGACGGGGTGTCGTTTTCGGCGCGGCCGGGCGAGAGCCACGCCTTTGTCGGCCCGTCGGGAGCGGGCAAGACCACGATGGTGTATCTCGCCGCGAGGTTGCACGAGGCGTCGTCCGGTGCCGTGGTGTTTGCGGGGGCCGACGTCCGCGAACTCACCGCCGAATCGGTTGTGGAGCACGTGGGCGTCGTCACCCAAGAGACGTACCTCTTTCACGCGACGATCGCCGAGAACCTGCGGTATGCCAGGCCCGACGCGACGGACGACGAGCTGGAGGTCGCGTGCAGGGCCGCGAACATTCACGACGCGATCCAGGAATTCGAGGACGGCTACGACACTGTGGTGGGGGAGCGCGGCTATCGCCTTTCAGGTGGCGAGAAGCAGCGCATCGCTATCGCCCGGGTGCTGCTCAAGGACCCGCCCGTGTTGTTGCTCGATGAGGCCACGAGCGCGCTCGACACCGTCAGCGAGCGCGTGGTGCAGGTGGCGCTCGACCGGGCAGCGCAGGGACGCACCACGCTGGTGGTCGCACACCGGCTGTCCACTGTGGTCGACGCCGACGTCATTCACGTGGTGGACGGCGGGCGCATCGTCGAATCGGGTTCGCACGCGGACCTCATCGCGGCGGGCGGCCTGTATACCCGACTGGCCGAGCAGCAACTTGACTAGGGTCGCCGGCGGGCGAGCGGGAGTCGCTACACCTGGCCCGTGAAGCCCAACTGCCTCGCCGCCTCATAGATGGCGATGGCCGCCGAGTTCGACAGGTTGAGCGAGCGCCGTTGCGGCAGCATCGGGATGCGGACCGACTCGGTGACGCGGGCATGGGCGAGGATGTCGTCGGGCAAGCCTGTGGGTTCGGGGCCGAACAGCAGTACGTCCCCCGGCGCGTATTGGACGTCCGTGAAGCGCACGTGCGCCTGTCCGGTGAACGCGAAGATCCTCGCGTCGGGAAGTGCGTCGCAGAGGGCGTCAAACGAGGCATGAACGGTCACGGTCGCGAGGTCGTGGTAGTCCAGTCCAGCGCGCCGGAGCCGGGACTCGTCGAGTGAGAACCCGAGGGGTTCGATGAGTCGCAACGGAGCGCCTGTGCAGGCGGACAGCCGAATGGCGGCGCCCGTGTTCTCGGGGATGCGTGGTTCGAAGAACGCAATCGATGGCATGGAGACGACAGGCTTCACGGCCCACAGTGTGCCATGGGTGCGTGGGCGACGCATCGCGAGAACCTTTTACTCGCGGAGGCGGTGACGTGCAAGGGGCGACAGCCAAGACGCCTCCGAATGTGTGTCCGATTCCGTCCATTATCAGGGACGATATAGGCCGACACGCCGGAATGTGAGATGTGCCACAACGGGACAAGTACCCCATAAGTGGGGCTACCGCTTTGGGGGGCAATTTCTTACCGTCGAAGTGACCCCTTTGGGGTCACCAAGTCTGGGGTTGAGAGCGTTGCGGGCTACATATGCTGTCGGCGGCGTTGCGTTAGTAGCGGTGTTCGGCATTCTGGGCGGTTCAGCCGCCTCTTCCGTCGGCGCGCCCGAACACTCAGCACTCACGGGCACGATGAGCGTCGCGACGGCTCCCGATGGAGCCCAGCCCCTGACCGTTCTCCTCATGGGCGACTCCTACACGGCGGGAAATGGCGCACGCGACGACGCGGGCGAGCCCACCTATTACGGGCCCGAACGGTGCATGCGGAGCACCAACACGTGGGGCGAGCAATACGCCAACATTATGGAGAACCAGGGCTACGCGGTCACCCTGCTGAACCGCGCGTGTTCCGCCGCCGACACCGGCGCGATCCTGAGCGATCGCAACATGAAGGACAGCCGAGTGATTTCGTACCCGGAGACCGAACCGGCCGATGCACCGCGCGATGACCAGTTCTACATCGACTGGGCCGCCACCAACCCGCGCTGCACCCCAGTTCCGGCGTCCGAAGAGTACTTCGTGTCAACGGTGAACCGGGTCGCACAGCCTGACGGTTCGACCGACGTGTCGGTGGCATGCGAACGGTGGTTGTTGGCCCAATCGGCCGCGCTGAACCGCGACGTTGACCTGGTGCTCATGACGGTGGGCGGCAACGACGTGCACTTCCCCACCATCGTCCGTGAGTGCCTCATCATGGCCAACGCCGACGGTTGCGAACAGGCGATCGCCGAGGCTCGCGCGTATGCGAGGGACGACTTCGCCGGCGACGTGCTCGCCGTCTTCGAGGAGATCCACAGCAAGACGCAGGGACACACCAAGGTGGGGTACGCGGCCTACCCCGGACTCGAGGTGAGCGACGACCTTCGCATCACGTCAGTCGGGGCGTCAGGCGTGAGCGTCTACCCGGTCTCCCAGGAGCTGGCGGCACTGGCCAAAGAGGGCCTTGACGCCCAGCGCCAGGCCGCGGCTCAAGCCAACGAGCAGTTCGGCGCTGGCTTCGTGACACTGATGGATGACGTCCCTCAGATGTTTCGTGGCCACGAACCGGATGCTCGCCCCGGGTTTGCGAACCCGGATCGGTGGATGTACGAATTCCTGGAGACGACGGAACGCGACGAGTGGTATCACCTCAAGCCGGAGGGGCAACAAAGGATCGCCTTGTACGCCGCGACGTTCGGCGACTTCGGCGCGACCGGTGACAGCGCGCCCGCACGTGACGTGGCACTCGTGTTCGACGAGCGAGACGACTCCCAGTTCGCGGCGGAGTCGGCGCTTGCACAGCCTGGGCTGTGGCGAGGCGCGCAGGTGGCGGTCGTCGAGCAGCGCGTTGCAGATGATGGCGTTCACCTCGAACGGCGCGTCATCGCACAGGCCTCCGATCCCGCCGACGCTCTCGCCGCGGTGCGCGCCACCGCGACCTCGCCCTGGCTGCCTGCGCCCTCCGTGCAACTTCAGGCGAGGTGGAATGCGGCGGCCCAGTCCATCTTCATCGGGGATGCCGCGCTGAGCATGGCCGGTCAGGTGCAGGTGTGGAGCGGCAGTCAGCAAGGGCGATCGGTGTCCGTAGATGCTCGCGAGGTGGATGTCGCGTCGCCGGTTGCACCGCTCGTGTACGACGCGAACGCCTCTGAGCCGGGCCAGAAGCCATCGGCCATGCGCGAGCGTCTCTACGCGACGCTGGAGGACGTGGCCAAGGCACCGCATGCGTGGGCGGGTGGCCCCTACGTGACGGAGGGCACGGAACTCGTGCTCACCGCGCACGGGTCGTTTGGATCCGGCAACTTGACATACGCGTGGGACCTGAACGGGGACGGAGTCTTCGAAACCGAAGCGGCCGGTCCTCAATTGCGCGTCGACTCCGGCGTCGTGGAGCCTGGGTGGGTAGGCGTGCGCGTTGCCGAGCCCGGAGGCTCGGCCTCCGCGGCGTCCGCATGGGTGGAGACCACGCCGCAGGCGGTGAAGCCGTCAACGCCTTGCATCACGTCCGACGCCGGTGTCGCGGCCCGCAGCTCGTCGGGCCGTGGCGGGTGCCGTCCGGACTTCGCTGCGCCCGCGGGCCCCGATTCCGAGGGCATTCGGGTCGGCGAGGTACCGGTCGCGCGCATTGCGGGAAGCGCGGACAGGGAAGCGCGAGACGCAGGAGGCGCCACGAGCGACGAGGGCCGCCTCCTCGCGGCGCTGGCGGTGGTGCCCCTGCTTGTCGACGAGCGCGTCGCCACCTCATCCCGTGTGCGAGTGCGGAGGCCGACACGTCGGGGCGACGAGGGTCGCGATCGACCGCGCGAACTGGTCCGTCGCGAGAGGGCGCTACGCGGACTGCTGGCCGGCTGCGGAGTGTCGCGCTAGGCGGCCAGCCGAGTCACCAAATCCGGACCCGGCTTTCGGGGTCGAGCCACAAGGCGTCGTCTTCGGTCACGCCAAACGCGGCGTACCAGGCGTCCATGTTGCGCACCACACCATTGATTCGGAATTCCTCGGGCGAGTGCGGGTCGGTACTGATCTGGGTGATGAGGGCCTCGTCGCGGCGCTTCGTGCGTTCCGTGAGGGCGTACGCGATGAAGTAGCGCTGCACGGCAGTGAAGCCATCCACGAGGGGCAACTCGTCGAGCGGCTGACCCGCAGCGATCTTGAGGGCCTTGAGGGCGATCTCCACGCCCGCCAAGTCGCCGATGTTCTCGCCGATGGTCAGCGCGCCGTTGACCGTGTGCTCATCGTCCAGTTGCGCGGGGGAGTAGCCGTCGAATTGCTCGATCAGCACCTTGGTGCGCTCGGTGAACGCCTCGCGGTCCGCCTCGGTCCACCAGTTGTCGAGTCTTCCGGTGCCGTCGTACTTGGAGCCCTGATCGTCGAAACCGTGACCGATTTCGTGCCCGATGACGGCCCCGATGCCGCCGAAGTTGACGGCCGCATCGGCGTCCGGGTTGAAGAACGGCGGTTGCAGAATCGCCGCGGGGAACACGATCTCGTTGGCCGTCTGCAGGTAGTAGGCGTTGACGGTTTGGGGCGTCATGAGCCACTCGGCGCGGTCGACCGGCCGGCCGACCTTGGACCATTCCCAGTCGTGCTCGAAGCGTGACGACGCCCGCACGTTGCCGAGGAGGTCGTCGGCGCTGGCCGCCAATCCCGAATAGTCGCGCCACTTTTCCGGGTAGCCGATTTTGGGGGTGAACTGGTCAAGCTTGGTCAACGCGCGTTGGCGCGTTTCGGGCGTCATCCACTCGAGAGACGTGATCGACTCGCGATACGCGGCGATGAGGTGGGCCACCAAGTGGTCCATCTCTTCCTTGTACTCCGGCGGGAAGTGACGAGCGACGTACAGCTGGCCCACGAGCTCACCGACGCAGCCTTCGACAAACTGGACGCCGCGCTTCCAGCGTTCGCGTTGCTGGGGCGCTCCGGAAAGCACGGTGCCGTAGAACTCGAAGTTCGCGCGCGAGATCTCCTGGCTCAGGTACGCCGCGCGCAACGCGACGACGCGCCACCGCAACCACTGCTTCCAGTGATCGAGGCTCGTGCTGGGGAACAGCGAGCTCAGTCCCTCGAAGAAGCTGGGCTCGTACGCGACCAGGAGGTCGTGCGCTGCGTGCGGCATGCCGATCGCGTCCGCCCACACGCGCCACGGGAAACCGCCCGCTGAGTCCTCGAGCGCGGCCAAGGTGGTCGGGTTGTGGGTCAGGTCTGCCTCACGCGACGTGACGATGTCCCAATGGTGGGAAGCGATGCCCGTCTCCACGGCGAGCACCGTTGCGGCGTCGAAGTCCACGCCCGTCAGTTCCGACATGCGCTTGAGGTGCTGCACATACTTCTCTCGCAGGGGGGCGTGCCCCTCCTCGCGGTAGAACGCCTCGTCGGGAAGCCCAATGCCGGACTGGAAGAGATATACAACGTTGTTGTCGGGCGCCAGCTTGTCAGCGAATACCTCGTAGCCGATGATGCCCCCGACTCCCGCGAGTTGCAGGTCGCCGATCGTGGCGGCGAGTTCTTCGTGACTGCTCACGGCGTCCACCGCGGCCAGGTCGGGCTCAATCGGCTGTGCGCCGAGAGCGTCGACCTTGTCGGTGTCCAAGAAGCTCGCGTACAGCGCCCCGGTGAGTTCGTCACGAGGAGACTCCTCGATGATGGCGCGCACGTGCTTCTCTGCTTGGTCGTGAAGGGCGTAGAACGCTCCGTCGGCGGCGCGGTCGTCGGGAATCTTGTGAGTCTTGAGCCACGGTCCGTTCACGTAGCGGAAGAAGTCGTCGTGTGGTCGGATCGTTTCGGACAGGGTCGAGGGGTCGATGCCGCGCTGAGTCATGTGTCCACCCTAGGTGGGGTCGCTGGTTGCCACGCCCCGGTTTCGCTCCTGGCGAGGACTATCGTGGCGACATGGCAGTGACGCTCGAGCCGATGCCAGCCATGCGATATGCGTGGTGGACGCAGCACGCCACGAACGAGTACGCCGCTGACTTGGTGACCATGGGGCGCGATCCGGCAGAGGCGCAACTTGCTGCGGCGCGGGACGTCGAGACCTACTTCCCTCACGGGGCGCCGCTACCGGGGCATCACCTGTTGGAGATTCGGGAAGATGCCCAGGGCGTGGTGGGGTACCTATGGATCGGGCCCGCGGCCACCGGCTCCACTGAACAGTGGTGGTTGTGGGACGTGTATATCGAGGAGGCCGCGCGGGGCAAGGGCTATGCACGAGCGGCGCTGTTGCTCGGCGAGGAACTGGCGGCGGCCCATGGCGCCACGAGCATCGGTCTGAGTGTCTTCGGTTTCAATGCCGGGGCCAAAGCCCTGTACGACTCGCTTGGCTACGTGACGACGTCGATCAAGATGGCCAAACAGTTGTCGCCCCCGTCGCACGCGGCTGGCATGATGTGAGCATGCGCATCCATATCGCTGCCGACCACGCCGGGTTCGAGTTCAAGGAGCACCTGCTTGAGCACCTCAAGGCGGAGGGGCACGATGTCGTCGACCACGGCGCGTTCGTTTACGACGCCCTCGACGACTATCCGTCGTTCTGCATCGCTGCCGGCGAGGCCGTCGTGGCGGAGCCGGGCTCTCTGGGAATCGTGATCGGCGGTTCAGGAAACGGCGAGCAGATCGCTGCGAATAAGGTCGCCGGCGTGCGTGCCGCATTGGCCTGGAGCATTGACACCGCGAAGCTCGGCCGTGCTCACAACGACGCCAACGTCGTGGCCATCGGGTGGCGTCAGCACTCGCTCGAAGAGTCGGTGGAACTGGTCGAGGCGTTCCTCGCCGAGCCGTTTAGCGGCGACGAGCGACACCAGCGGCGCATCGACCAACTTGCGGCCTACGAGGCGGAACGCTCCTAGGAGCCTGACCCCGGCGCGCCTAGAAGGAGAATGTGCTCCGAGGCGCCAGCGGGGAGCGGAAGGCGTCGCTGAGTCGCGAAGCCGCTCCCTGTCGGACCTCGTCGACCAGTCCCGCTCCCGCGAGGGCGTCGATCGTGGTTCCGCCCAAGTACGCGGCCGACAAGTCCTGGATTCCCACGCGAAGATCTATAGCGGAACCGCGCTCCGCGCGGGTGACGGTCGCCCGACCGTCGCGTACGACGATTCGCCACGGGTGTGAGTTCTCGGCGATCGTCTCATCCGTGACGTCGACCGTGAGGTCGAGGTCGATCCCGTAGGTCCTCGCCGTGAGAGCCGCGGGTACGTCAAGAAGCCGCACCCACACGTGGTCCTTGAGCCGCACGTCAAGTCCGCGCAGATCATGAGCCAACAAGATCCCGGGATCGTCGAGAGAGAGGCCCGTCGCGGTGAATGACCGCATCAGATCGAGGTCGGCAAGAACCGACCACAGGCGCCGTGACGATGCGGGCGTGACGGCCGCCCATTGCTCGGTGAAACCGGTGCCGGCGGGGCCCGTGTCGCCCCAGGCGAGCTTGCGCTGGAACAGTGCGAATGCGGCGGGGCCGTGGTCGTCTTCGACGATGGCGATCCGCTTGCGCTCCCGACCGTCCCTCAGGGCCTCGGGGTCGACAAACTGAGCTGCCAGGAGCGCGTCGCTCATCACGACCATGGCGCCGGGGCGTTGATCGCGCGCCGCGATGGCTCTCACCACGGGCGCGTGGCGCGCCAGGTCGGCGTCCTCGAACCGGACGATCAGGTCCTTGGAGCCGACAACCTCACGGAACGACGCCTGCCGCGACATCGTGATCTTGTACGCTGGGCACGCGAGGCCATAGCCGAACCGCTGGTAGATCGTGGTTTCGGCGGCCACGAGCGTGCTGACGACCTCGCCGCGGGCTCGAGAGCGCGCAAAGTGGTCGTCAACCATGGACCTCAGCAGACCGCGCCGCCGGTGTGCGGGGTGCACGGCCACCCAGGTCAGGCCCGATGCTGCGACCGTGCCGCCCGGAACTCGCATTGCATAGGAGTACGAGGAGTGGACGGCGGCGAGGTCGCCCGCCACGGTTCCCGCGTCACCCGCCTCGACTCCGCGGCAACGGTCCCAGTCGAGCGTGGCTTCAAACTCCTGCTCGACACCACCGGATGTGTCATGGCGAACGCCCATTGGTCGACAGAAAACATGTCTGCACGTCGCGAAATGGGCACATCTACGAGGTAATATCCCGAGGGAAGTGTCATGGTTCGATCTTGCCATCATGCGTCCGCGAACGCCATCCTTGCGGCTCAGCCGACAAGGTCCTACTGCGCCTGCACGGCCTCGATGCGGGCGCTCAGTCGCGCGTATTCGACCTTGATGCAACGGTTTTGCACCACTCCAAGGCCCGCGGCCCTGGCGCTGGCGGCAGCGGTGTCATTCACGATCCCAAGCTGCAGCCACAGCACGCTGGCGTCGGCCTCGATCGCGGCATCGGCAACGGGTGGGACGTCCTCGCTGCGTCTGAACACCACCACGATGTCCGGAGCGACGGGGAGGTCTGACAGCGCGGCGTAGAAGCCGTGTCCCTCGATGTCTGCGTCGCCGCCAAAGGGGTTGACCAGGTACAACTCGTAGTCCGTGTTGTTCATGAGCCACGTGGCGATGGCGTGGGACGTGCGCAGAGGATCGGGGGATGCCCCGACGACCGCCACCGAGTGGGATCGCGCCAAGATGCGGGCGAGCACCGCGTCCTCCGGCGCCTGGTCGACGGTTGGCCTTGGGCACGCGTCGCCGGCGTCGTACGTCTGCTCGTCAGTGCTCATACCCTCGTCAACTCCGATCTGTGCCCCGGCATTCCGGGAGGCAACGCGCCTGCGCTCGGCCTCCGGTGAAAGGGAGTCCCGCTGAACAGTATGAATGCCCGCTAGATGTAGTACATCGCAGGCTCGCGCTGCTCGTTCTCCTCGTACTGCACGTGGGCGTCGCCGTCGTCGACGCTCGATGCGGCCGTGTGAGCCTCCACGTAGTTGGGGTGCTCGCGAATCACGGCAGGAATGCCGACGGCGGTCGCACCGTTCGGAACGTCCTTGACGACCACGGCGTTGGCGCCGATTCTGGCATCGCAGCCGATGTAGACGGGCCCCAAGATCTTGGCGCCGGCGCCCACCACCACGCGGTCGCCCACGGTGGGGTGGCGCTTGCCGTGGCTCATCGTGGTGCCGCCGAGCGTCACGCCGTGGAACAGCAACACGTCATTGCCGACCACCGCCGTCTCGCCGATCACGACGCCCATGCCGTGGTCGATGAACACCCTGCGCCCGATCTGCGCTCCCGGGTGGATCTCGATTCCGGTGCGACGACGCGCGAATTGAGACAGCAGTCGCGCCCAAGAGCGGTGTCCCTTTCGCCACCAGCGATTCGCCACCCGGTGGTACCACAACGCGTGAACGCCCTGGTAACTCAGCGCAACGACCAAGGGTCCAGGGCACGCGGGGTCGCGACGGTTGGCCGTCGTGATGTCTTCGCGGGCGAGGGTCCAAGCGGTCATGCGATCAGTCATGGCGGTGTTCCTTCATTGCAGTCCTCCGGGTGACGTAACGCCGTGGGGGCGCTGTTTAGTCCATCAAGTCGGCGTAGAGAATTGAGCTGAGATAGCGCTCACCGAACGACGGGATGATGACCACAATGGTCTTGCCCGCGTTCTCGGGGCGCTTCGCGACCTCGGTGGCCGCGTGGAGGGCCGCGCCGGACGAGATGCCGACGAGCAGTCCCTCCCTGCGAGCGGCCGCGCGAGCAGTGGCGACGGCGGTCTCGGAGTCGACGTCAATGATCTCGTCGTAGATCTTGGTGTTGAGGATCTCGGGCACAAAGTTGGCGCCGATGCCCTGAATCTTGTGCGGTCCCGGCGCACCGCCGTTGAGGATGGGGCTCTCGGCAGGCTCGACGCCGATGATTTGCACACTTGGCTTCTTAGCCTTGAGGACCTCTCCGACGCCGGTGATGGTGCCGCCAGTGCCGATGCCGGCGACCACAATGTCGACCTCGCCGTCGGTGTCGTCCCAGATCTCGACGGCGGTGGTCTTGCGGTGAATCTCCGGGTTGGCCTCGTTGGCGAACTGGCGCGCCAGGATCGATCCGGGGCGCTGCGCCGCGATCTCTTCGGCGGCGTCGATCGCACCCTTCATGCCTCCGGGGCCGGGCGTCAGGATCAGTTCGGCGCCGAACGCGCGCAGCAGGGCGCGCCGCTCCTTGGACATCGTCTCCGGCATCGCCAGCACGACGTTGTAGCCACGGGCCGCGCCAACCATGGCGAGCGCAATGCCGGTGTTGCCAGACGTGGCCTCGACGATCGTGCCGCCGGGCTTCAACTCCCCGGACGCCTCCGCGGCGTCGACGATGGCGACACCGATGCGGTCCTTGACCGAACTGGCGGGGCTGTAGAACTCGAGTTTGGCAAGGATGGTGGCGCTCGAACCCTCATTGAGGGCGTTGATACGGACCAGGGGCGTGTTGCCGATGAGCTTGGTCGCGTCATCGAAAATGCGGGCCATGATGTTCCTTTGTGTGGGGTTGTGGGACGGGGTCTATGCGGTCAAACACACGTGTATCGGGATTCGATACCGGGGCGAGCGCTGGCGGACGTGCCCCGCGTGGGCGTGGGCAGGTTGTCAGCGCTCTAGAGACAGCAGCAGGCGCAGTGACACATGACGCCCATGGGCATGACGACAGGAGCGGTCGCAACGGCGACGGGGCTCTCACTGCTCATCAGGTCCTCCATGGGTCGATCACAGGCTAGCGCCGGTCACCGCCCCGGGGCAAGCCTGCCTGCGACGAGACTCACGTAAAAGGTCCGGGATGGGTTGCGCGTGCCTCACGTAAAAGTGTCCGCGTAGTGAATCGGGTTTCCTGGCCGTATGAGCAGGGAGCTATCGATGGCCGCGCGCCGTGATCTGAC